>Ga0100402_1006703_pt1 | contig 11349 bp, 13 predicted proteins | sample CryGeyme20150102_FD_80419 | JGI IMG/M metagenome (GOLD analysis project Ga0100402, IMG submission 80419) | Groundwater microbial communities from Crystal Geyser aquifers in Utah, USA - Crystal Geyser metaG 2015-0102 | ecosystem: Environmental > Aquatic > Deep subsurface > Groundwater | place...
GGCTTCTTCTTCGGTATGTGATGGCACATTTACAGCGTTACTAATGCTACCAGTGAGCAGGAAATCGGCCATTTGTTCAGCCACTTGTACTGCTACATTTTCTTGGGCCTCATCACTACATGCGCCGATATGCGGCGTGAAAGTGACATTATCAAGTTCAAATAAAGGGCTATTTGTGGCGGGCTCTTTCTCAAAAACATCCAAAGCTGCTGCGCGCAAATGCCCCGATTTACAGACTTTATACAGTGCTTGCTCATCGACGATGCCGCCGCGAGCGCAGTTGACCAGAATCGAGCCTTTTTTCATGCGGCCTAAAATATCGGCATTGATCAGATTGCGGGTCACATCCAAAAGTGGCACATGAATGGTTAAAATATCCACCATACTTGCAAGCTCTGCCACGGTCTCCACTTTGGTCACGCCCATGGCAGCAGCGCGTTCATCCGAAATAAAGGGGTCGTAGACATACACTGCCATATGCAAACCTTTGAGACGATCACAAACAATCGCACCTATATTGCCCGCACCAATCACACCTGCTTTTTTGCCAGTTAGCTCCATACCCATAAATGCCGACTTTTCCCATTTTCCGGCTTTAGTCGAAGCCGTGGCTTGGGGAATTTGACGCGCTGCGGCCACAATATGAGCGATAGCAAGCTCAGCTGTGGTGATGGTGTTCCCAAATGGGGTATTCATCACCACGATGCCGCGTCGAGAACATGCTTGCACATCGACATTGTCCACACCAATACCAGCGCGACCAATCACTTTCACGCGCGTGGCAGCGTTTAGAAGGTCACCTTTAAGTTTGGTCGATGAGCGCACAGCAATACCATCATATTGGCCAGCGATTTTGATTTGTTCTTCAACGGATAAACCGGGTTTGTAATCCACTTCAATGCCTCGAGAGATAAATACCTCTTTGGCTCTTTGGCTCATGCTGTCAGCAATTAATACTTTAGGGATAATAGACATGAGATTTAAATTTTAGAAAACGCGCTGACAGAGTCAAAAATTGAGCTAAAAAGACGATATGTGTTCATCAATGGGACTCCGTTTGCGGTGAAAATAGGCTAGTGCAATCCCTATCATGGTTACAAAAATCAGCAACGGATTGCGGCGAGAACCTATAAGCTTGGTCTGATAGGTCAAACTAAATTCAAGGCATCAAATAAACACTGCATTTTGCTGCCATCGTTGGGGCGTTGAAACACACAACTTCGCAACTTTTGCACTCAATATCACCCATAAAAAAGCCCCCTGTTTCACAGAGGGCTTTGTTAAACAACGACCTTAAAGAAAATTAAGCCTGTTTTGCCGCAAAGTCTTTCATATAGGCAACCAAAGCATCCACACCAGCTTCTGGCATAGCATTGTAAATACTTGCGCGCATGCCGCCCACCGAACGATGACCTTTAAGGGTAATCAGCCCGCGCTCTGCAGCGCCTGCAAGAAATGCAGCGTCTAAACGCTCATCAGCTAAGGTAAATGGCACATTCATCCATGAGCGGCAGTTTTTTGCCACAGGGCAGCCATAAAAATCAGTGCTATCAATAGCAGCATACAATTTATCAGCTTTGCGTTTGTTCACTGCAGCCATGCCTTCAAGGCCGCCTTGTTCTTTGAGCCACTCAAACACCAAACCAGCCACGTACCAGCTGTATGTTGCAGGCGTATTATACATGGAATCATTTTTTGCATGAATGGCGTAGTTAAACATCACTGGGGTCATTGCTGAGGCTTTACCCAACAAATCATCGCGAATAATCACAATCGTTAAACCCGCAGGGCCAATGTTCTTTTGTGCGCCAGCGTAAATCATACCAAACTTCGTCACATCAATCGGACGTGAAAGAATGGTTGAAGACAAATCCGCAATCAGCGGTACACCGTTGGTTTCAGGAATATAATCAAACTCCACCCCGCCAATCGTTTCATTGGGCGTGTAATGCACATAAGCCGCATCAGGATTTAGCTTCAACTCTGCTTGCGTAGGCACCGTGGTATAAGCAGTGTTTGAAGTGTCAGCAGCAATATTCACCGTGCAATAACGCTTGGCTTCATCAATGGCTTTTTCAGACCAAATACCGGTGTTGATATAATCAGCACTGGTTTTATGGCCCAATAGATTTAATGGAATCATAGCAAACTGAGACGATGCGCCGCCTTGAAGGAAAAGCACTTTATAATTCTCAGGGATTGCCATCACATCGCGTAAGTCTTGCTCAGCTTTTGCCACGATAGACATGTATTCTTTACCACGATGGCTCATTTCCATCACAGACATGCCGGTGTTGTTCCAATCCAACATTTCCTGTTGCGCACGCTCGATAACTGCTGTTGGCAACATTGCAGGCCCAGCACTGAAATTAAACTTTCTTGCCATGTTTACTATCCTTTATTGCGTGATTTTGGGGCACAATAACTTCCTGCCTCATTTAATGATGCGCACAATAGCCCCGGCTGAATCATTCGTCATCAACCCATTATTGCGCTTTTAAAATTACAATTTTGCTATTTATCTCAGGTTTCAATCAGTTCTATATCACCATGAAAAGGTGTGGCGGTCAGTTGGCTATGGTTGGTTCGGATACAGTTTCTGCCAGCATCTTTAGCTGCATAAAGCCCCAAATCTGCATCGTGAAGAATAGCTTCTTCGCCGCCTCCTACATAACCTGCCACACCAAAGCTGGCAGTTTTAAAACCCACAAGCGTAAAATCATATTGATGAATCTTAGCGCGCAACTTTTCTGCAAGAATCAAAGCTTCTTCCTGGTTGGTTTCTGGACAAATTACCAAAAACTCTTCACCACCCCAACGCCCCACAAAATCTGCACTACGAATGTTACTCAGCAACACTTTTGAAAACTCACAAAGCAAGGTATCACCCACTTGGTGTCCCCAAGTGTCATTGACGGATTTGAATTGATCAATATCCAACAAAATCACTGAGAAATCACGATTATAACGTTTGCCACGCTCAATTTCTGTTTGCAGCAACGCGGTCATTTTACGGCGATTGTACAATTGGTCAGGCTATCAACATCTGAAATACGTTGAATGGTTTTATGGGTGACTGATAATTCTTTCCAGCGCCGCAGTGAAAACACCGACAAACAAAATGACAATACAATGCCAACGGTTAGCAGCTCATCCACATCCCAGTTTTCGTGTTTGGCCGAAAATGCAACAATGGCTTCCAGAACATCATATTCAACGGATACAGCATAGGTAAAAACACAAACCAATAAAATAATAATACTTTCAGCAAGCGCCTTATTTTTGATGATAAGTAATTCTGCTTTACCCAGTGAAGACCTCACGATTAATGGGCTGTCACTTTGGCAGAAATTTGCGGCGCCTTGCTTTGAATCTCACCAAACAAAGCTTCATATTTGGCTACATTTTCAAGCATGGCCGTGGCAATACGCTTGGCATGGCCAGGAGAAACCAAAATACGGGCATTCACCACCCCTGCCGGCGGCGTGGCCAATATAAAATCAAGCACAAATTCTTCCTGGGTATGGGCCACCAGCATCTGGTTGGCATACACACCGCGCTGCACTTCTTGGGGCATATTGATTTGTAATTCCTGAATGTTTTGTTTGCTCTCTGCCATCTCTATTTCACCTTTGCTTTGGCTTGTTGGTACAAATCTTCAAGCGCGTCTATGTGCATTTCATTTAAGTTAAGCATTTGCTCTTCTGCAAGTTTTTCCATGCTGCGAAAGCGGCGGTCAAACTTACGGTTGGTTTGCATCAAGGCTTGCTCAGGATCGATGCCAAGTTTTCGCGCATAGTTCACAAGCGAAAACAACACATCACCAAACTCATCTTCAACTTGGCGCAGATTAGCCTCATCACCATATTTTGCATCCTCTTTGTCGCTGGTAATTGCTGCCACCTCCACAGCCAATTCATCGATTTCTTCGTGGATTTTATCAGTCACACCTTGTAAGTCTGGCCAATCAAAACCCACTCTGGCTGCACGCTGTTGTTGTTTGGTAGCTACACTTAGCGCTGACATGGGTGGAATGCCATCCATCAGGCTCTTGCGTTCGCTATATTCAACATCTTTCAGCGATTCCCATTGTTTGACCACATCATCGGGTGTGGCATCAGCAAACACATGCGGATGGCGATAAATCATTTTTTCAATTAAGGTGTTAAATACATCTTCAAGGTTAAACTTGTCTTGCTCATCTGCGATGCGGGCATAAAAGGCAATTTGAATCAAGGCATCACCCAGTTCGGATTTCAAATCATCCCACTCATCGGTGTTGATGGCTTTTTCAATCGCTTCGAGCACTTCATGGGTTTCTTCTAGCGTGTATTTACGCAGCGAAGCAAGGGTTTGCTTTTTGTCCCAATCGCATTCCACGCGCAGAATTTTCATCAACGTATCCAAGCGGTCAAATGGGTTGGTTAAATCACGAACGCGATGTGGCATAAGGCTTAAAGCTCCAAATCGTGGGGATAAAATAATGTGGGGTTGATATGCCAAAGCATGTGAAAGGCATCACCAGCGCGCTCCAAACATAAGCAGCCACCATTACGAAATAAGACAGTGGCCTTATCGCTATCTTGCTGCACCAACAGCGACACCAATTTACCCAAGTGCGGCAAATGCCCAACCAACATGATGTCTTCATCCATGTTTGCCAGCCTATCACGCCATATTTCAGGCATAGCATTGGGTGATAAATCACCATCTTCTTCGATGTGACTAACCTGCCATGCCTCTGCAAACATCTGTGCTGATTGTTTGGCCCTGAGCTTACCACTGTGCACCACTTTTTTCGGCTTTGGTTTTTCAAACAAACTTAAAAAACCAGCCACTCGGGTAATGTCTTCTCTGCCTTGGCTGGTCAACGGCCGAGTGGGATCTTCGTCTTCACTTACCGCTTGTCCGTGTTGAACTAGATAAATTCGCATGTATGGTTCTCCCCACGTGTAAAAACATAATGATGGACAGTGAAGCAATGAGTTGCCGAGCTTACAGGGGAACATTCATGGTTCAATTAAAAAGTGCTGCAGATATTGAAGCCATGCGCCCAGCGTGTGTGGCCGCAGCCAACACTTTGGTGATGATTGAGCCTTATATCCAAGCTGGCATCACCACCAACGAAATCAATCAGCTTGTCCATGACTATACCATTGAGCAAGGCGGCATCCCTGCCCCACTCAATTATCGCGGTTTTCCCAAATCGGTATGCACCTCGGTTAATCACGTGGTCTGCCACGGTATTCCCGATGATAAACGCCTTAAAGATGGTGATATTATCAATGTGGACGTTACCACCATCATTGATGGCTGGCATGGTGATACCAGCAAAACATTTTTTGTTGGCAAACCCAAATTGCGCGCAGAAAAAGTCACTGAAGTTGCCCGCCAAGCTTTGCAAATTGGTATTGATGTCGTCAAACCCGGTGCTACCTTGGGTGATATTGGCTTTGCCATTCAAACTTTTGTAGAAAGCAATCGCTTTAGTGTGGTGCGCGAATATTGCGGCCATGGCATTGGCCGCGTCTTCCATGAAGATCCGCAAGTGGTGCATTATGGTAAAGCTGGCCAGGGCATGGTGCTTAAAGAAGGTATGGTTTTCACCATCGAGCCCATGGTCAATGCAGGCAAATCACATGTGAAGGTACTTGGTGACGGCTGGACTGTGGTGACCCGAGATAAATCGCTTTCCGCCCAATTTGAGCATACCCTCGCCGTGACCAAAGATGGCGTGGATGTACTCACCCTGCCCTCCCTATAAGGAAGCTACAATGACCCCTAAACAAATGATAATAAACCAATCTACCTTGCTATTGGCGCTTTTGCTTGCGCCAATGATAGCCAGCGCTGATGAGCCTGCTTTTGATATCTATGCTAAAGCCAGCAGCGACAAACCTCTGGCTAGCGCTCCGCTGCATGCACCCAAACTATCCAGACAAGATAATGCTACCCTGCACCTTGGTATCATTCGCGAACAAACCGAAAACGTTGAAACCACAGGTTTTTTCGGCGCTATCTTTGCATCGGATGACCCCATCAATGCCACGCTTTTGCAAGATTTGGATATTTTTACCACCATCTACCAAGATCTTCCTATCGCCGCTGAAGGCATGCATTTGCGTGGTCAAATTTATAAAAAAATCGATCAACCAGAGGCTGCTTTGGTTAGCTGGTTGCAGACCATCGCTGAATTCCCTAAATCCAGTGCGGCGCGCAAAGCCCAAGCCGATATTGAGTTATCCCTTGCTGGAGATTTAAAACATTTCTATGAAGTGATGAACGGCATCATTGCCAATTTCCCCGCAGGCAATGCACCTACCCGCCTGAATTATCTGATTAACAAACTCTATCCCTTAGAAAACATCAAACTCAGCCAAGCTTTGACCCAATTACAGGTGAGCTTTCTCAAACGCTTTGCAGATGATGCTCACGCTGATGAAGTGCAAGTATTGCTGGCCCACAACCAAGGTGCAGCCTCTGCAGAAGGCGGCATTTTCGGTTTTAAAAAGGTATTGGCGCTGTATCCCAACAGCAGCTACCGCCCCGAAGCCATGCTGGCCATTGCCGATTTACAGCGCTTGCGCCTAAAAGCTTATGAAAAGGCATCGAGTAATTATCGCATTTTGATTGCTGAATTCCCCAATCATGAGCTGAGCAAGCTTGCTTACCAAAATTTAGCACTGACCTTAAACGAGCATTTGCGTGATTACCCCGAAGCTATTGTGGTGCTGGGTGATATCGTGAAGAAATACCCCAAAGACAAAGCTGCCTTAGAAGCCTTGCAAACCATGGCGCGCTTACAAGCCAAAAAAACCGATCAACCCCGCGAAGCTGTGACCACTTTGCGCAAACTGGCCATGATGTTTAAAGGATACGAAGCCACTGATGCATTAAGCGATGCCATCAAAATTTCTGAGCGCACACTTAAAGATGATGCTTTAACCCTATCCCTGCGCGAGCAAATCGTGCGCGATTTCCCCACTTCCAATGAAGCACCTATCGCTTTGTTTGATATGGCTGAATACGTTGACAAAACAGAGAAAAACCAAGAAAAAGCCAAGGTATTGTATGGCCAATTGGTACAAGCCTACCCTGAGCATAAGCTTGCAGCTGAAGCTAAAAAACGCCTGTAACCTTGAAGTGAATACCAAGCCAGTAAGCACCCTACACATTATCGCCGATAGCAATGCTTGGGGCGCAGCAAGCGCCTTCAAAGCCTTGGATGGTTATGCAATCACTCTAGACATTCTTGATGCCCAAGCCATGAATGCGAATAGCATCAAAGATGCCGATGTTTTGATCGTGCGCTCCAGCGTTCAAGTCAATGAAGCCTTGCTTAAGGGTAGCAAAGTCAAATTCGTCGGCACCGCCACCATTGGTGATGACCATGTGGATTTGGCCTATTTAAAAGACCAAGGCATCGCTTTTGCTTCAGCTGCGGGCAGCTCCACCGAATCAGTAGTGGAATATATGCTGGCTTGTTTATATCAGCTGCAAACCATGGAAAAATTAGACTTTGATAGCGATACCCTTGGCATTATTGGCGTGGGCCGTATCGGCAGTTTATTGGAACAAAGCTGCGAAATTTTAGGACTACAAACCGAGCTTAATGATCCACCACGCCAGCGCGAAGAAGAGCTTCGTAAATTTAAGGATATTGAATACCTGCTCAAATACGCTGATGTACTCACCCTGCACACACCACTGATTCGTGATGGCAAAGATAATACCGTGCACCTTTTGGATGCGGATGTATTCTCACGTTTTCATGGCAACGGCATTATCAATGCTGGACGCGGGCCTTGTGTGGATAACCAAGCGCTTCGTGCATGGCTGGATGAGGATAGCAAGCGTTTTGCTATTCTTGATTGCTGGGAAGGTGAACCTAGCGTTGATTTGGCGCTGGTTACTCACCCGCAAGTGGTTATTGCCACTCCGCATATTGCTGGTCATTCCCTTGATGGGAAGGCGGCGAATACTTTATTTGTTTACAATGCGTTATGTGATTTCCTTGAAGTATCATACCAATGGGATATTGACGCAGACCTGCCTGAAATTGATGTAAAAAGCATTGATTTAAATAACAAACGCAGCGACTTAATCAAGCAATTTTATCCCATAGTAGAAGATAGCAACACCATGAAAGAAGCAGCCGAAACACCTGAAACGTTTGCAGCTTGGTTTCGCCATTATCGCAACCATTACCCCATTCGCCGCTCATGGCGCAAAACCCTGCAGGCCATCAGCCCTGATGCGGAAGATATGTTTTTATGATTTTCAGCATCAACAATGAAGCTGAAATGACCCAGTTTGCTCAAGATTTGGCCAGCAAAGCCCAGGCTGGGCAATGTTTTGCCTTGCAGGGTGATTTGGGTGCGGGCAAAAGTTTTTTAGCCAGGGCAATGATGCGAGCCTTGGGCGTCACTGATGAGGCCTTACCCAGCCCTACGTTTGCTATCATTCAAGAATATGAAGCTGCCAACGATTTAAAAATCGCGCATATGGATTGGTATAGGCTTGAAGGTCAACACGATATCGAAGCCCTTGGCATTTATGAGTATTTTGACAAACCTTGGCTGACATTCATTGAGTGGACAGAACGCGCGCCGCAGGTGCTTCCCAAAAACACCACAGTTATTCGCATCAGTTTGGATGATACCGACCAAGACAAACGTAAGGTAGAAATCAACCCATGAGCACCATCACCATGTTTGGCATTCCCAATTGCAACAGCATCAAAAAAGCACGCACTTGGCTCACTGAGCAAGATATCACTTTTTCATTTCACGATTATAAAAAACAAGGCATTGATGAAGCCAGACTTTCATCGTGGTGCCAACAAACGGGGTTCCAAGTGTTGCTCAATACCCGTGGTACCACTTGGCGCAAGTTATCCGATGCCGATAAAGCGGACATGAACGAAACCAAAGCGATTTCACTAATGGCCGCACATCCATTGCTGATTAAACGCCCCGTGTTGGCGCTAGGTAATGGCACACTACTTGTAGGTTTTAAAGAAGCAGACTATCAAGCAGCCTTTTCCAATTAACCATGGATTATCATAACGAAAAACAAACCATCGCTGGCCCAGCCGGCGCGCTAGAAGCATTGTATCATCAAGGCGCAGCTGACAAACCCGCCATTGTCGTTTGTCATCCCCACCCCTTATATGGCGGCACCATGCGCAATAAAGTGGTGTATTGGATGGCCAGAGCTTTTGAAGATTTGGGTTATTCTGTGCTTCGTTTTAATTTTCGTGGTGTGGAAAAAAGCGAAGGTGTTTGGGCTGATGGTATCGGCGAAGCCGATGATGTAAGCGCAGCTTTTGACTGGTTAAGTAAGGCCAACCCTGGCTCCCCCTTATATTTTGCAGGTTTTTCGTTTGGCACCTACGCAGGATTGCAAGCTGCGCGCAAAGATACACGCATTAAAAAGATGTTGGCCGTCGCTCCGGCTGTGAATTTATGGTCGTTTGATTTTATGCTCGGTGAAACAAGACCCTTTACCATCATCCAAGGCACCAAGGATGAAATCGTGCCTTTTGATGCGGTGAAAGATTGGGCTGCTTTGCATCCAGAAGCTACATTATTGACCATTGAAGATGCCGGACATTTTTTTCCTCAACATATGGATACATTAATGGCATATTGCCGTTTGCTTGATGAAGAAAATGATACTTAGATTTTTCAGATAAAAAAACGAGGTAATCAGCATGGCAGGCCAAACCAGTAAACCCTTACCGCTAAGCCCACACATCAGCATTTACCGTTGGCGACTCACCATGCTGGCCAGCATTATGCACCGCGCCAGTGGTGTATTACTTATCTTGGGTGTGCCATTAGCCTTATGGCTGCTGCTCACCATGGCTCACGGGCATATCGGGTATTTTTACGGCCTCACCTGGATGCGCAGCACTTATGGGATGATGATTTTATGGTTGGTATCCACAGCCCTTTGTTATCACACTTGTAATGGCATTCGCTTTTTACTCCTTGATATTGGCTACACAGACTCACGCGAGATGATGAAATTATCGGCCAAGATTGTTCTTGCGATTACCGTTGTTTTTGCTGTGTTGCTGGCGGTGTGGTTATGAGTGAAAAACAGATCTCTAAACCCAAAGATTTAGGCGCAGCAAGCACAGGTTTTGATGATTGGTATTGGCAACGTATCAGTGCTGTTGTGGTCTTGGTGTTACTCACATCGTTATTTGCAATCTTGCTGCTCACCTATGCTGGCCGCATCCATATCCACACCCTCAACCTGCTCTTTACTCATCCCATCGGTAAAATCCTGACGACTATCTTGGTTTTAAGCCTTGGCCTGCATATTTGGGTCGGCCTCAAAGTCATATTCGAAGATTATATCCACTTTTCCGCAGGACGATTGGTGATTCTCAATATCATCCTTATCGGCTTAATCGCTGTGGGTTTATACTTTATGTACAATATATGGGCTGAAGTGGCTTACCACTTTTCTTGTATCCCATGCGGCACAGGAGCGAAGTAATCATGCCCTATTTATCCAATGAAAATGTAGAACATCATTTTTTTGATGTGGTCATTATTGGCGCTGGCGGTGCTGGTATGCGCTGCGCTTTGCAATTGGCTGAGGCAGGCCATCGCGTAGCTGTGGTCAGCAAGGTGCTTCCCACTCGCTCGCACACGGTGGCTGCCCAAGGCGGCATGAATGCAGCGTTGGGTAATGTTAGTGAAGACCATTGGCATTGGCATATGTATGACACCGTCAAAGGCTCAGATTATTTGGGCGATCAAGATGCCATTGAGTTTATGTGCAGGGCTGCACCTCGCGTAGTTAAAGAGCTTGAGCACCAAGGCGTACCATTTTCGCGGCTGGATAATGGTAAAATTTACCAACGCGCTTTTGGTGGCCAATCCAAAGCCTTTGGTGAAGGCGGCCAAGCTCTGCGCACATGCGCAGCAGCAGATCGCACAGGGCACGCCATTTTGCATACCATGTATCAACAAAACCTCAAAGCGGGCACCCACTTTTTTGAAGAATTTTTCGCCCTTGATTTGATTATGGAAGATGATGCCTGCCATGGCGTGATGGCTTGGGATATCGCCAAAGGCAAATACCATTTGTTTCAAGCCAAGGCTGTTATTTTAGCCACAGGAGGTGCTGGCAGAATTTTTAAAGCCACCACCAATGCCCATATTTGTACCGGTGATGGCGGCGCGCTTTGTTTGGATGCGGGGTTGCCTGTGGAAGACATGGAATTTTTCCAATTTCACCCCACTGGCATTGCATATGTTGGTCCACTGATTTCTGAAGCTGTGCGCGGCGAAGGCGGATATTTACTCAACAGTGAAGGTGAGCGCTTTA
>Ga0100402_1006714_pt1 | contig 11336 bp, 10 predicted proteins | sample CryGeyme20150102_FD_80419 | JGI IMG/M metagenome (GOLD analysis project Ga0100402, IMG submission 80419) | Groundwater microbial communities from Crystal Geyser aquifers in Utah, USA - Crystal Geyser metaG 2015-0102 | ecosystem: Environmental > Aquatic > Deep subsurface > Groundwater | place...
CTCTTCCAGATAACAGTGAACACTATGACTCAGAAAGTTCATAAGAAGAGGAAAAATAAGAATAAATTCCTGATTTATTGAAGTTGTAGGTGATTGCAGGAAAGGAAGAAGGTCGACCACCCAATTGGCTCAATGCATCCATATCTTCGATTAAAAAGGAATATCGTCCTGATATCAAACTATAAAATAAATAGCAGATAAAGGTCGCCAGACATGTCGAAATACCGGTGTGGAATGAGTAAACTCCTGAAGTATACTGTTCTTATGACGAATGGTATCTAAAACCTCAAGAGCTAAATGAAGACGAAGAGTCATTAGTTTACTCATAGGCTTTGCAATTTGAGTTCAATCATGTATAAATGGAAGCCCAAAGAATAAAAATCCAGAGAAAATATCAAAGATAAGCCGAATAACTCTAAAGTTAATTAGAAAGACAAGATACTGATAACTTCACTTAGTACAAGCAGTAAAAATAATAATAAAGACCTCAATAACTAAAAGTACTCTTAGAACCCATCAACGAAAGCCTCCATATCAGCCAATCGAAAATAATCCCACCAGATTTACTAGAAGAGCATATCCTCAAAAAATAAGAAGTTGTTGATAACAAAGGAAACTCAAATTTGAGCTATCAATCTGTGGCTCAGTAGTACAAACGATAAAATCATTCATTTTACTCCAATGACTTAGAAAGTTAGTATGCTTAGAAGGATTACTAATATTGTCCGCAGTCTTAGCAACACCCTTCTTGTAGTGAACCCAAAGTCGATGAAAAGTATTAGTATGATATGGCTCCTGTCAGCTTCATTGTAGATATCAAGGATGAAGGTTAATACTAAGAGTAGTAAGAATAGTAAGAGTATTAAGAATAAGATTAAGAATACGAGTCAGATTCAGGCGCCAAAAAAGTAAAAATAGATTCAGAAAAATACATAAATGAGCCAGCTTCTCATCACTCTTAATCCTTTCATAGCGTTCTCTAGATCAACTAAACTCAATTTGATCCTCCGAAAGAAGATGAGTATTATCAATAAGACAGCAAGGAGTATTATCAATAAGGCGGCTAGGAGGAAAAAATTGAAGTTATCGATGTGGATGACTATGAATGTTAAAAGTAGGAACAGGAACAACCTGTTTTACTTGAGGAAGATGAAGATATCGCCATAGTCATAACTCCACCTCCCAAAATATCAAAAAAAGATGCACTTGAAATAAAGAAAATGTGCAAAGGCTAAAGAAAAGAAAGATAAGAAACTCCCGAAAAGAAACCTGTGCATTGCTAGATCGTCAAAAACTTCGAGCTTCGAATAGCTCTCAAAGATGACAAGCCCCAATAAATGTAACCTGAAGTGATAGTGCACAAAACAAGAAAAATAGGGTACACTCCAGAAAAAGTATATATCATGCCCAATCCCCATTAATAAATAGTGGATCCACGTCGTTTTAGAAGACCAGCCAACCATACAAAACGAATGGCTCGCATTCACGAAAGAAATCAATATAAATACGCCCCTTACTTCGACGACTATGAGGAATCATATTAAATAATACACCCCCACCCTTAAAAGAGAAGCATCAGCAAACCCAAGAGATACAAATATATAAAAACATACTAGGATCCAAGACCAACAGTGAAAAGTCGGCTTCTGTCTGATTCTTCCAGTGACAATCAATAATAGCCCAATAAATAATGATCGATAATTTAAATACTGTAAGGAATATGTTTCTGATAAGTTAAATACTGTACTGAATATGTGTATGCTTTTGTATCAGATTTCCTCCTCTTCTTCCACAAGACGAACTCCCAATTTAGCAAGCCTTTCAAGGCAGGGCTCATATATGTCTTTGTAGATGGGTCGAAGCACGCCTCTTTCTTTGATTTTTCCTTCCAAAATAAGCTCAGCTCCAATAGCTGTGGGGGCAGATACTGTGAGACCCATCGCACTCATGCCATTCTTCTCTCCAATTTCAATCATGCTGCTCTTTCTGAGGTACTTCTTTCCATTGATTTCAATGATAAATCTATGCTGCATGGCAATAAGGTCCGTTTCTCCAGGCTTGAGAGCAAGTTTAGGCTTTAACAATTCAACAAGATTTTACAAGTTAGTTCCTTCAGGATGGACAAACTAAATAATAGTTGAGGTACATTGATGGGCTAGTTGAGGCAGAAATATTTGAAAGTTGCCACAATTTTGCTGGCCAGCTTATTCTTTTCTTCCTTGCTGAGCGTTGAGTAGTGTTTGTTATTGTATACTGCCCTGTTGGCTAACTTTTCATTCAGACTTGATCCCTGCTCGTTCTGAAGAAGGAGAGTGGTATAGTCAAGCCAATTTCTGCCTTTAATTTTGGTTTCATCAAAATAGCCTACTTCCTTGAAAGCAGATATAGTTTAGCAAAAGCCTTTATATCTCAAAGTACCTCTAAGGACCTTATTTGCATCTTTAAGTCCATAAATATGTTTGTAAGAAACGCTGTCTCTGTTGGGGTACCCTTGAAGAGATAAGGCGTTATTGATGTCGATTGTGTTGGCAGCATAGAGAAGGTCTTCAGGTAACAGTTAAACCTCTTTGTTCTAATTGATGTAAACAGCTCTGTTTTTCAAAGCTCTGAAAGCTCCAATTGGGGACCATGTAAATTTGTATCCAAGAGGATTGTCGCAGCAACTGGGAGCAGGTAAACCTCCACACCAACTTTCGTATTCAACAATTTTTCCTCCTTTACTGTAAACCTCATCAACGATTTGCATTGTGGCAAGATGATCGATTCCTGGATCCAGGCCAAGTTCGTTCAAGAAAATCAAGCCTTTTTCCTTGGCCTATTTATCAAACTCCATCATTTCTTTGGATATATAAGAAGCAGTGACTAAATTTTTGCCAAGTTAGAGGCACACCTTAGCCACATGATGATGCAAAAACGCAGGGATGTAACTGACCACCAAATCGCAAGGATAGATCAACGGTTTAAGTGTTTTGGAGTTTTCAACATGAACCTCACTAAAGGTGCATCGTTAAAGACCTTTCCTTTGTGCCATTTACCTGGCAGATTCAAGATGGTTGCTACCGATGTGAATAAAGTTCTGCTTCGGGAAATTGATACTTTGGGGTTCTTGAGGAGAAGGCTGACGATGGTGTCGGTCATGAGCCCTGATCCCAAGACTAAAATGTTTCTGGCTTTTGACTTTTACATAATTGAATTTTTATTGTATTCAGCATTATAGAATAGAGCTCATAAACTCTAATAATCTTCTAAAAAAAAAAACTCAATGCTTGAGCTTGAATAAAATAACCTTTCCACTTCACAATTATTCCGAGCAGCTCCCGAACTTGTCCTTCATCCTCTGCATTTAGCCGAACCTCTGAAATTTTGCCAAAAACTAAAGTAAATAATGTCCCTGATCATCTCCAAGTAACACAACAACCAAGGGATGATCATGTAGCTCATATAATAGTGCACAAAAAGAAAAGATAAAATAGGTAACTACTTGGCTCAGTACTTGAAGATATACCTGGTCGGAAATGGAGGTGGATCTTCATGGAAATCTGTCAATGATGAAAAAGGCTCAGAAGTGTTTGCATATTTTGCTAAATTAATGGAAAATCGCTATCAAGTAGAATAATAAACATCTGTTGCTTTTTTGTGGAAAACTGTTCTATAGGGTCAAAAAATAATCAAGGGGTTTCGAGAGTAGATTGACTCTGGAAGACAGTTTGAATAATTTGAAATCATAAAAATCATCCTTTTTAACAGTGCTGTTGGATACAACTAACTAAATATGTATGAACAAGCTCTCAAAAACATCAACATTTTGTAAGGTTATTCTGATACCCTAACATATGAATTTCGAAATAATGTACAAAACCTGAAGGGTATTATTCTGGCAAAAATGGGTAAAAAATCATAATTGTTGAAGCACATCTCTTCCACAACTACTATTAATGCCAGCAGCTCGTCTAACGATTTCGATTCGGTAGATAATTGCAGTACTTTTATAAATTTAGTCTCAAAATCGAAGCAAGAATTTATTATTTTTATCAACCAACTCTCGAAAGAATCGTTTACTGTCAGTCTTGGAAATGCTTACAATTTAAGTCTGATGTGTAAAAAATTTGAGCTTCATACTCAAGGAATACAAATTTTGCAGAAAATTTTGCTCACCAATGATATATCTAAAATCATCAAGTGGAAAAGTTTGACTTTAATGAGTCTATTTTATGACTCTCTTGGCAATTATTCAGAAGCGATTGACTGTCTTAGTAAAATTGATTGTTAGGAGAATTAGACCAGAAAATAAATACAAATGAGGACTTGGGAGCTAAACAAGAAAAATAAAATTAAAGAGGCTTCTCGTACTTGTCCAGCTCTGACTCCCATTGCTACTCATCGATATAAACTACTTGAAGGCTTGCAATCATAACTATTGAAGCTTTCACAACCTGGGCGAACAGATTCAACATTATTCACCTCCAGAAAAATGATGAAATCAACAGCTTCGACTCTATATTCAGTTTGCTCCAAAAAGAAACCATCAAGTCAAATCTCAGAAAAGAGACTACTCAGTCAAACAAACGAACTTTCATCGAAAACAATATCAAACCAAATTTCTGGGAAAAAATTAACACGCCAACTATCAGAGAAAAAATTATCAACCCAAATATAAGAAAATAAACTATCAAGACAACTACATAAAAAATCTGTGAAATCATTTATTTCTCAGTCAACTTCAAAAAAATTAAGCATTCCCAGTCACAAATCAAGCGACATTCGGACATCTCGAACTATTAATAAATCAAAATAGATCACAATCAAAATCAAGAAAGCTGTCAGATTTCAAGTCGCAACAACTCATGTTATTGACGACTAACTACCAGATATCATATATCGTTGCTAGGAAGCCATTCAAGGCTAACTACTGATGGAAAATAGAAAAGCTGCCCTAAATGAAATTAATAATTCTTTAGATAAAATATGGGCTCGCGATAGGTCAATAGAGACCCAAAGTGGCTATAAATTCATGCTGAAATGTGTGAACTGGTTCCAGCAACTAAACGATGTCAATTCAGCTATTACACTTCTGACCAAAATGGTGACTCTGAATCCCGACAAATAATAAAAAATTGAGTTACTAAACCAACTAAGCAACATTTATCAACATCTAAATGATGAAAAAAAGATCATAGCTGTCAACCAGTAGCTCTTCAAATTAGGCTAACTTGAAAGTTTAGTCAAAATAGCAGAATTGTACCTCGTTCGCTAAAAATATTCAGAAGCTATAAAATATTATGAGTAATTTTACAATCAAAAGCCAACCATTTATGCTCAAGTCAAATTGGCCCATGCCTACTCAAAAGTTTGTACATTTATGAAGAAAGCCATCAACATGTTGAATCATATCCTTTTTGAGAATAAGACCAACTGTATCTATAGAAAATTTCCACATGAAGAGACAGATATTATACAGAGTGCTGTCCTTCTTTTGGCCTCGATCTATATGCAATCAAAAGGTTTCAATAAAGCTGAATAAATTTGCGAAAAATATGTAGAATCCAATTATAGTTCGTATCCGATCTATCATTTGCTTGGAGTCATCAGCCTCGAAATTAATGACCCGAAAACTGCCTTTCAATATTTCATTAATGCCCTTAAATTGAAGCCAAATCATCTCCCCTCTCTCATCGAAGCAGTCAAATACGTCCATAGCAACAGAGCCAACAATAGTCAAGTCATAGAAATCGTCAGAAAAGCTTTTGCCTATAACCATCGCAATTGGGAAATGCTGCTTCTGCTCACTTAGGTGCTCGGAGGTCAGATGAGGAATCAGAGAGGAGTGACTTTAAGAGGATTGATTGACTGTGCTTTGATTGTGGAAGATGCTGGAGGAGTTTAATAAGATCTACTGTTTGAAGCTGAGGCCATTTGGTTATGGGCCTTAGAGTTTCTCTAGCAGCAAGAGAACAAGCTTCCAGTTGGCTAGAAAGATTAGCTGACAATACTAATTCGTTTAGGCGAAATCAACATGCTCAAGGGTAATTTCTCACATAGTGAAGCATATTTTACCCGAATTATCTCTAAACTAAACCAGAAGACAAATTAGCTTTCCAAACCTCGATGCGATGAGATCAAGTTACATCTTAAGATCCTCGATAAGCTAACTTTTTTGAAGCTACAACAAGACAAAGTATCTTAAGCATTCCAACTCCTCGATGAAGCTTATTAGCTAGCAAAGAAGCATTTTTTATTGGACATGTTAACTGAGATCAAGAAAAAGCGATAAGTACTGTCCTAATGCCATGGATTATGATGATATTGTTTTATTTTATATTCGACTATGCTATCTGACATGACTTATGTTTTATTATTCTACTGATACTTAGAGTCAGTTACTGAGTCTGATCTGTACACTAATTATTTCCATCTTTGAGAATATTCAACAGTTTTCAGACCCTTTTATTGAGTCAAAAAGAATAAAGAAAGTTCCCTATCGAACTTTGATCTGTTGCTGATAGTATATGTTCTGTGTTGGCATGACAACTAGTAGGGTGTTTATACGACTACCAAAGTCAATACTTCAACTATTTAATACTTCAATGATGTTTTCAGGGTTGTGCTGTTTCTTTTTTATTCTTTTTCTTATGGTTTCACATGATATTGGAAAATTAATTGACCAGTTTCACTAACTTGAACTAACTATCTCACATTTTTGAACCTGCTAAGGCTTATTCAAGCATGGAGTAAACTTTTGACTTAGTTATCGACTTGGAAAAGGGTTTATTCAGACTTATCGGGAATATCGAAAATTCAAAATGAATAAGATAGAGAAATCAATATCAGATGTTGCGGAAACTTTGAATGAAACTACTCTTACTAATTCCAGTCTCGTCCAGACACTCAGCCTTCGTTAGAAATTTTCCAATGAAGTTGTCATCAACTTTAACTTCCATTTTATTCTTCTTGCTCAAATAGATACAAAAATCCTTGAGTTCATCGTAGTCAAGATAATCATCCTTATTCTTGTCGAATCGATCGAAAATCTCCTCTAAAAGCTCATTATCGGTCTTTGATTTTTTGACGGTTTTGCAACGCTTCTTAAGAGCTGAGCGAGTTCGAGTGGACCTTTTACTGGAACTTGAAGTGTTAGAACCACGAAGCTCACCCTTTTATAGGTTGGTGCATGCCCCCATTTTCGAATGAATTTTATATTTAATATTATGAAAGTATTGAAACAGCAAGCGATAAAAAGACCGCTTTTATTATGAGTCATAAAATAACAAAAAATGGGCGATAATGCTAAAACATTTTAATTGTCAATTCATACCTTCTTTCTGGATAATTAATTTTTCAACTGACACGAGTCATGGCCGAGAAACAAAAAGGACCACTTGGGTTCTATTTGTGAACAAAAATGATCAAAATATACAGTTATCATATTCAATTGTTTGAAAAGAACCAGTTTCCTAGCGTAATCCAATCAACTAATTGCCTTACTTCTCCCCATCTCGCCTCCATACTTTAGCTCTTTATTAATATCACTAAAAACTCATATTCACGACCGTTGAGCATTCTCTGACAAGAGGCAGCCAAGCAAGGCCCAGCGTTTGGAGTAATTCCAGTTTTGATACCAGTCCATCCCTCCCATAGCATCTTATTCGTATTTTCCCACTTAAGCACATCTTTCGCAATTTATGAATTGCCATCTTCATCTGTTTTCTCGTAAAAGTAAATACAGTTGTAATTTTTAGTGGAAACCACCTCCCGAAATTGAGTATTTTTCATAGCGTACATACATAGTTTCGCTATGTCTTCAGCAGTCGAAACGTTGTTGACATTTGACAGACCATGAGGATTGGCCCAAAAGGAGCGGCTGAGGTCTAATTTTCTAGCAGTTTGATTCATCTAATGAAGATAGACCCCTACAATATTGGGAGTATTGTTCATGAGGTAACTGATTTGCTGACAATTGTAAACTATATTTTTGTCCAGAGGACCATCCTTCAAAAGAGTGAGAATTATTCCACCCACCTGAGCAACCTGATGAGCAGCATCGTTGCCACTTGGCAGCATCATGCCATAAAACAGGTCCTCTAGTGAAACCTATATATGTGGCTTGAGCATTGCTGTTGTTCCAATTAGTGTGCAAGCTTCCTTCGTAACATTCAACCTTATTTTACTAGCTGTCAATCCTTCCCGATCGAGCAATCTTAACATTGTGACTAGATTCATAATTTTTGTGAGAGAGGCTATCTATCTCTTTTTGAAATTGGACTTTCCATAAATAATTTTTTCCTCCTTCATTTCGTATAAAACCCAACTATGAGCTGTTATTGAAGGCATCGATACTCGCATCTTCATGTTGTAGTGAGGTGACTACCTCCTTCTGAATGACTTTTCTCTTGAACCAATAGACTACTTCGAATCGTTTGAACCTCTGGAGTCCATAGAACGACCTCTTGATGCAGATGTTTGTTTAGCTGAATATGGCCTCCTTATATGTATGTTCTGCCTACTGTTCAGGTTCTTGTTTTACTTTGTTTACTCATTCTGGCTTTCCTGATACTCGTCCTTTGCTTCTCTAATCACACGTTCAATGGAGTTATATCTTGGAGGCATTTTTAGTCTGTTTGATACTAGCTCGAGAGAAGGCGGTTCTTTAGGGTTCTTGCGGTTGGGCAAAGGTGGCATTTTTTTCATCTCTCAATGTTTAAATATGCAAGTTATATCGAACTCCATCTCATAATTTTATTACCCATGAAGAGCTATATCCGAAATGACAAAAATATCCCCAACGATGAGCCATCCGAATACGATGAAGAAGAGGAACTCGAGAAAGATCGACGTATCAAAAGGTTGACAAATATCAATAAAGAACTGATTGAGACTTTGAAACAACAGAATGAGTAACTTACCAAAAAAATTGAAAAGCAAAAAGGAAAAGCAGGACGATCTCTATCAGTAAAGTCTTCAACAAAGAACACAAAGGAACTTGAAAGTATCAGGAAAGAGCTGTCTAATGCATACAAGCAAATTGATATGTATAAGGACGTCATCCAGAGTCTTAAAGCCAAAGAGGTCTCACTCGATCATGTTGATAAGTAACAATTAGAATATTCAGAATCCACGAAATGGAGAACAAAGTCAAAACTGAAGATGCTATTATTGACAACTATCAAAAATAACTTAAGTATTTGGCTCAGCTAAGAGAAAAACAAGAAAAAGAGCTACAAATGTATGAAAGTGAGGATATCAAGCAGAATAAGATAGCTGTGGAAAAGGAGATAGCAGCTCTCAAGGATAAGCTTAAAACATTGAAGAAAAATGCCACAAAAAGAGCATAAATCTAAAAAAGACAGCACGCCTACTTCGTCTAACTTGAAAAGGCTGTCCGCAAGCTGAACGATGAATACTATCCAGGAAAAGCCGAGCCAAAAAAAGAATTAAAAGAGGATGAATGGATAACTGAGATGGAATGGGCAACAGTAAAATCAAAACTAACTGAACTGAGACGACTCTACCAATAGAACAATAAAAAATTGGACATAATCAATCGACAGAAGCTACGAGAGCTGAAATCATATGAATAAAATTAGCTAAAATTAAAGGAAAAGACTAGGAAGCTTAATACCTTAAAAAGTAGAATCGCCGAATTGACTAAGTTAACAGTCGCTAAGAAAGGCTAAGATCTACCCAAAGAACCTCTGCCTAAAAGGGTTATTGAGGTGAAGAACGACAAGAACAAAGTGGTGAGTACAGAACGAGAAGTAAAGAGATGGAATGCTCCCTAAACCTTCCATGTCGAAATGGGTAAAGTACTCCCTAATTCTGTCTTCATGTCCGATAAAAATATGCTTGACCCTAGCCACCGTTATAAGATCATTGAAGCTTATGTCTACTCTAATAGCAGTGGAGTCCCATGCCTGCTAAATTTTGTTTATGGTAATTAAATTGGAGAAAAAGTGACAGGAAGATAAATGGTTGAAAATATTCCACAAAATTTGGAATTAAAGGTTTTCCAACTTCAACATCAGGATTTTTTGTGGAAAATCAGTGGAACCTTCAAGCAAGGTATTTTGAGCTCAATTACATTCAAGTCAAAGTTAGGCAAATAATAGACCTTTGAAGACTAAAATTTTAAGAACTCAGGAGATCCCTTTGAATTTTATCCAAAGAGTGAATAAGTTCCTTCCTGCTTCTATGGAGCCACTCTTCAAACCTCATCCGAAGAGATCAAAATATGTTATTTAGGATTTGAGTTTTCAAGTGATTGATATGATCATTGTCATTCGATAGAAAAATTATGAAATTTGTTGATTGTTGGCGTCTCAAGAGCTATTATTTCCTTAAGAATATCGATCTAACTATGAAGCTCAGTAATCCTCGATTTATAGCTTTGTTTCTCCATCTCCCAATTCTGCTTCTCGACCTGATAATTATCCAATACATGTTTCGTTCGATTGAGGATTTCGTTATAGGCATTATTCTTCTTTGGCACAATCTTCTTTATTTTGATAGTAGACTTTTCTCTCGAATTGGGCACTCGCTTTGTTTTAGTGCTTAGTTTATCTGTTTTTTTCTTGTTGGTTGAATCAACTTGAGTGCAGTTCCTGAAGTTATCTTTTGTTGCTGATTAATTTATTCTGATATTTTTGAAGGTCGAGCAACTAAGTGAACTATGTTCTGTTCGCAACTTGCTCTCAGGTCGTTAGTAAAATATGTACTTCCTTAATTTTTATTTCTTTTGGGTACTGTTTCGACTGACAGTCTGATGTGTGCTATGATGACTGTCCTTAGCTCCTTTGAGTGAATAGCTCTTGATGGTAGTTGCCTTAACACTCTGTTGTGATTTGAGATGCTGACTATTTTTGGCTGTATGCTGATACCTGGGATAGCAAGAGTTACCCATACTATTAGTTGATTGCTAAAGTTGTAAATTTTTTTTGCTACTCATGTTAGAGCTTGCTTATGTTAAATTATTACTAACTAAAATAATAATCTTCCAAAAGTGCCCGAATGTTTCTATTGAGGCTAAACTCCAGCTTTATATTCATTTTATATTCGAAAAATGGCTTTACAATGGTATTAAGAACATTTGGAGGATGTTGTCAAATAAAATGAAAGGCTGAAATTCAGAAGCAAAACCAACGATTTGCAGACTGTCATTGAGTGGACCAAAAAAGTATTCAAATAATTGTTCCCATAAATACCGATGTTGACTGTTCAGGTACACACACTTCAGACTGCAGATGAGGTGCTTCAATATTACAAAAAAGGAGCTCAAGTATGGATAACTATGATGAATAATAAACTGGAATTGTGCTCAGAAATGAAATAGACAAGAAGATAAC
>Ga0100402_1006716_pt1 | contig 11335 bp, 10 predicted proteins | sample CryGeyme20150102_FD_80419 | JGI IMG/M metagenome (GOLD analysis project Ga0100402, IMG submission 80419) | Groundwater microbial communities from Crystal Geyser aquifers in Utah, USA - Crystal Geyser metaG 2015-0102 | ecosystem: Environmental > Aquatic > Deep subsurface > Groundwater | place...
ATTTTTCCTAAAAAAATAGTAATTTAGAGGGGAATTCCGCGAAAATAATAGGTCCCGCTATTTTTTCTACCAAAGGCAAGTCTAAAACTCTTTTCCTTGAAAAAGCTAATTGTAAAATATCCATAGCTATCTTGAAATTTTTATAGGCGAGAGCAAGAGCGAGATGAAACTCTTCAGGTTCAATTTTCGCTTTTATTAGTAAGAGATAAGAGGACCAATTTCCATCGTGGCAAGCAATACACAACAAATCCGAAGAATTACTGGAAGAATACTTGCTGTCGATATAAAAGGGTTTCTTAGCCGGTTTAGGAGCCAAGTCTAGAATTTCTAAAAAATCTTTGCGATATAATTTTTGGTGTATATATTCGTACTCCCAGGGGTCATTTTTATCCAGATAGAAAGAAATTACTTCTCGAGAATTATGCGAGAAAGCCAATTTAAGACGATCTTGTTTCATAAAATCAGGCATGTAGGAATAAAATATTTCCACAAATTTCAATCTGTTAAAGATACAAGAGACGCGTAAAATTTTGGTCAGAATTTCTTCGCTTAAAAATCCAGAGCAAATTAAGCTGGTAAAAAACTCCCTCGAAACCATTTTCTCCGAAAGAAAAATATTTTCGATTTCCCAATCGCGCAAAGGATTTTTTTCAAATTTACTTTTCAAGATATTTTCCGACAGCTGGTGAAAATTTGACAAGAAACGATTAATTTTCTCATCCATCCTTTTACCGGTCGAGGGACGGGTGGACATCAAAGTCTTACGGATAAGGTCTACCATCAAAAAATCGTTTTTCTCCAAGTAGAAGAAAAACACACGGAAAGAACCAGCCAAAAAAGCTAACGAAAGGCGTTCATCTTTCATCAGGTCGGGTTTGGCGGCGAAAATCTTTTCTGCGACTCTCAAATTGTTCTCCTTGCAAGCTCGAGACAAAACTTTGGACAAGATTTTCTCGCTTAGAAGGTTGGAGGGAATAATTTCCGAAAGTTCTGCAAAAGATTGGTAAAGAATATCGATTTCAGACTCGCTGAAGGTTTGTTCCACGGATTTATTTTCCATAAGTAGAAGGGTTAAATCGAGAAGATAAAATTATATTTATTCAATTTGTCAAATAATATAGTCTTCTTCGGCGTTTACTCTCTCCAAATTCATATCCTATGAATTCTCGGCAGTTACTCTCTGAGCTTGGAGCCCTCGTCCAGGCGGTAGCAGGTGACGACCGGGGGGCTGGTGACGACGGCCAAGCCACACATGACCAAGTTTCCTATCGAAGAAGCCAAGACCGAGTCGGCAGGTTCCATGTCGGGCTCTTCCTCCTCCTTCATGTCCGGGCTGATGGTTATGTACTCGAGGTTAATCTTGTCCAGGCGGAAGCTGAGGGTGGAGTGGAAGCAATCTTTGCCCTTCGGCAGGAAGTTGTTGGGCCTAATCGGCCAGCTCGGGGGCAAGACCCAGCCCCCGAGGACTCCCAGAGTCCAGCTGGCAGTCGTTTCCGGGTACATATAGTAGGTCGTCGCCAGAGTGAGGAGGTGGTGTGGGTGCCAGAAGTCGTCGTCGTCGATGTGGGCGTAGTAGGAGAAGCCCTGCTGCCTGGCCCGGCGGAGGCCCTCGTTCAGGGTCCCCGCTCCACCGACAGCCCACAAGTTGTACTTCTTTTTGCAGAGCGATCTTTCCAAGGCCGGCTTGACGTTTTCGAAGTAAAGGTCGGGGCCTACTTCTCCGCCTGGCAGGGTCTCCAGGCGGGCCCCGATCTCTCTCAGCTCCGCCTCGTCTTCGTAGTCGTCCCCCATCAGGAAGAGGCGGAAATTTTTGTAGCTTTGCCCATTTATGCACCGCATCATCTTTTCCAACTTCTCCTTGCTCGACCCGTCCTTCCTCCGGTAAGTCATGGTGATGACGGCGAACCTAATATCCCGCGGGACCTTCATTTTGCAGAAAGCCGCTATTTCCCGGTGGGAGTCGACCTTGAAATAAAATCCGGGGTAAGTTTTTTCCGCGAACCTCTTTTCCACTTCCGCCGCCCCGCCGGCACTTTCCGCTGAGTCCAGCGCCCCGAAGACGACGTATCCTTCTTCGTTAAGGACTAACAGGTAGTCGTCGAAGACAGCTTTGCTCCCGTGGGTGTGAATCCACAAGACGTCGGCGGTCAATCCCTCAAAGCCGACCCGGTTCAGGTGAGCTCTCTGGTGGAAACCACATTTCTTCAAAGTTATTTTTTCCTCCCTCAGGCCCCGGGAGAAGTCTCCGATCTCCCCCGGCCCGCCCAGGAAAACCTGGACGCTGGCCCCCGGCAGCGAGGTGACCGCTGTCAGATCTTGCGCTGCGCAGGTCACAAGCAAAACTTTTCTTCTAGAGATCGGCAATCTCTTCACTATATCAGCCACCGCTTCCCCGTCTTGAGACATTTGACGTATCTTACGCTCTTCTAAGACGTCGAATTTATTTTCCCGCCGCCTTCAGCCGCAAGACCACGGCGGATCGTCGTGTGCTTCTTGCCAGGAGGCCGGAAGAAATCATCTCCAAGGAGAACCCCTCGCCTGGCAGGAGAGCGAAGTCGAATTCCGAGCACCCGCCCCCGACCCTGACACCCCTCTCGTCGAAGACCGAAACTTTGACCAGCAAGTTTCCCGTCCTCTCCGCGGCGCCGGCCGCGAAGGCCCAAAGCTGCCCCTCACGCTCGGCGAAAAGCGGAGCAGAAGAGATCTTGCCCTGCTGGAAGAAGGAAAGACCGGCCGCCGAAGAGAAGTCCGTTTTTTTCTCCCCCGGCGAGAAGAAGAGGACGAAATTCCGCTCCCACCAGTCTCCCTCCTTGACGGAGAGGGGGAAGGCGATGGTTTCTCCCAAAAGAAACCCCTCGAAGGGAGGAACGTGGATTTGCGCCAGAGGGGCCAGCCTTTTTTTCTCCAAGAGAATCAGGCTAGCCCCGCCGCGGACCACCACCCCTGGCTTGGTGGCCCAAATTTGCAGGCCGCCCGCCGCTTCGAAGGCGGAAGCGAAAGCATCCCTGAAAGGCAGGATGACTTCCGCTTCCCCTTTCTTCTCCTTGGGGACTCTGCTCAAGGAAAGAGCCCCGCGAAGCTTCTCGTCTCCCCGGCAAAGCGAGACGAAGTAGTAATTTTCCCGGTCTTCGGCCCAGACCAAGGGACGGGACTCCGATATTTTCCTCGGGGCGGGGAGGAGGGGCGGGAAAGGAATTGAGGAGTCGTTCTTGTCCCCCAGTGTAACTTCGAGCTTCATTTGACTAGAGGGAAATAAGCCGATTCTCGCCGACGTTCAGGAAATTTTGGCGGGACAGGATTCGGAACAAATCGGGTGCGATTTTTGTGCTAAAGAGGAGAGCGCGAAAATAAACTCCTTCGCTGTTCAAATCAGCGTCTTCAAATACAGGAAACAGTCCGCTTTTCGACCGGTCGACAAATTGAAAGGTAAGAAAGTCGTTTTTAGTTTTCAACACCCCGATGTATCCGCCCGCGGAAAATTTCGCCGAGGTAGTCAAAAATTCCGAGGAGATATGCCGAGAGTACGGGGAGAAGACGGAGAGAGTTTATTCCGACGAGCCTTCTAGGCACTCCTTCCTTGTCCACTTTCACTTCTTGGGCAAGAAGAGCGAATGTGAGTTCCATTTCTACCAAGACGAGCTCGTCCTGGTCATCGCCCGCTGTTTTTACCTGCGGGCCGACCGCGAGGGGAGCGGCTCTCCCTTTGCTCTCCCTTCGAAGGCGGACCCGAAAGGCCCGCTCTCCAAAGAGCTGCAGACCGACGGGACGGGAGTTGCCGTGGAGTTTCAGATGATAGACGTTTTCGCGCTGCTCCTCCCGCTGCAGCGGCTCTTGGCTGGTCAGGGCGGCCCTTTCCATTTGCGCCGATTTGGGCTTTTCCTGGGCGGCGCTGACAGACGAAGCCAGGATAGCAGCCTCGGTCAAGGGGGTCCGGCAAAAAACGTCTCTCCTCCTCCTGAGGGCCTTCCAAGGCCGCCCCCCGTGGTACGCCTCCTTCGGCTTCCGCCACCCGAGGGAAGGGGAAATTTCCCGCCTAGCCGAAGAACTTCGTCAAACGCCCCTCACTCGGCTCGGCTACCGCTTAGAATCTCCTCTCGGGCCTTACATGGCCAACCTCTGGAGCTTCGACCCGCCGCGGTACTTCGACATGCTGGAGGCTCTCGGGAGACACCCCGAGAGCAGGGAGAAAGTGGAGGAGATCAATCTCCTGAACAGGGAAGCCTACTGGGTCAGAGATTTGCGGAGCGGAATCTTCGCCAAACTTTAAAATAAAAATCGCTGTCTCTCTAACGGAGTTGCGTTTTATTTTGTTCTGTTAGAACAAAATAAAAGTCGCTGTCTCTCTAACGGAGTTGCGTTTTATTTTGTTCTGTTAGAACAAAATAAAAATCTCTGTCTCTCTAACGGAGTTGCGTTTTATTTTGTTCTGTTAGAACAAAATAAAAATCTCTGTCTCTAACTGAAAGTTTTTTTTAATTTCTGAAATTAAAACGCCCTGCTGGATATCTTCGATCCTCACAGTTCGGGGATGATTGTTCTTATCCTCCGGAGAGCCGGCAAATCGGACTTAGATTACAAATCTTCTCTCACGCGCACCCGGCGTTATTTTATTCTGATGTCATCAGAATATAGGCAGAGAAGATTTCTGGCACTGTCACGATTTCTTCTTACTTTGTTTTTATTTCGGTTCCCGCTTTGGGTTGGCTTTTTGGGTTGGCTTTTTGGGTTGGCTCTGTTTGCCGGCCTGCCGGGAGTTTCCCTTCCTTCGGGCGCGCAAGAAATCGAACACGGCGGTCCACTTTTCTTTCTTGACCGCTTTCCGGAGTTCTGCTACTTGTGGAAAGAGGTCGAAGTACTCCTTAAGCAGGAATTTTATCACTTCCCACTTTTCCTTCTCCACCGCCAGGTCGAACATTTCGTCCGCGCGCGTTTGGAAGGCGGCACCCCTTTCTATCAGAACTCTGAGCGTTTCCGGGCTGTTGCTTTCCGTGGCTAAAAACAAAGCTCTGTCGTTTTGGAGGTGGACATCCACCCCGCTCCTCAGCAAAACGTCCGCTACTCCCGAAAACCCTTTCGAGCAGGCGTAGAAAAACGGATAGTTATTTTTCGCGCTGGGGTTGGCTCCGGCTTGGAGGAGAATTTCGACCACTTCTGCCCGGTTGTAGGCCGCCGCGTTTTTGATAGCGTAGTCGCTGTCCGCGTCGATGTCAGCCCCCGCCCGGATTAGCTGGCGGACGACCCCTGCCCGCCCTCTGCTGGCCGCCAGACCCAACGGGGCTCCGCCCCGAGCGTGCACGTCGGCCCCGTAGCGGAGCAAAACGTCCACCGTCTCTTCGTGGCCCAAGCAAGCGGCCCAACAAAGAGGATACTCGTCCTCGGTGTGCAAATCTGCGCCGTTTTCGAGCAGTATTTTTACCACTCCCGCTCGGTTGGCGAGGGAGGCTACGCAGAGCAGTTTGTCGACTTCCAAACGCGGGTCGGCGGCCTCCAAAGCTTGCCTGATCGTTTCCACATCCCCTTCCCTCGCCTCTTTGTCCAAAAAGGGGCTCAAGTACGCCCCCGCCCGGAGGAGGCTCCGGACAACTTCAGAGCGGTCGTTAGCTGCGGCGTTTCTGACGGCGCGGTCGCCGTCAGCCCGGACATTCGCCCCGGCCCGGATAAGCAGCTGGACGGTATTGACGTACCCTCTGCCCGCCGCCAAAGCCAGCGGGGCTCCGTTTCGGGCGTTCACGTCGGCCCCGCGGCGGAGCAAAACCTCAACCATCTCATCGTGCCCCATATAAGAGGCCCAGCAGAGAAGATACTCATCTCCGGTGTGCAAATTTGCCCCGCTGTCGAGTATTCTCTCCGCTACCCGCGCCTGGTTGTAGACGGCGGCTCTGCGGAGCATTGCGTCCGCTTCAGAGCCCGCGCCCTTTTCCTCGGCCAAAGCCTGCTCGACAATTTCTAAATTACCTCTTTCCGCCGCTTCTAAGAAAAAAGAAGTCATCGGTTTGAAAAAAACTTAGTAAATTATTAATTCAATTTGTGTAAACCCGGAGGTGCGTAAAGAAGGGTCGTCTCAGGCCCAAACCTCGGGTGTTGATATATCGAGAGGGGTGAGGTCTTCGTTGCCTTTCAGGAAGTCCCTGACCCTCCTGTACATGCCGTACCCGCAGGGGAGGCGCGAGTCTCGAGAAGGCAACTCCAGGTCTCGGCGCTCTTCCCGCGAGAAGCCGCGCTGCTTGCACCTGAGCTCTTGGTCGGACTGGAGGAGGCGCGAAAGCTCCCCGGCCGAAAACCACAAAATCTCCTTCACCTCCGGTTTCTTGGCCAGGGAGCAGCGGGCCCGGAAGAGGGCCGAGACCAGGGAGCGGCTGCTGAGGCAGCGGACCAGCAGGACCAGATTTTTCCCGTCCCAAAGGGCGGTAGCCCGGAGGCTCCTCTCGCGGGGGAGCTCGCCGAAGATGTCGAGCGTCTCTTCCCTGAATTCCCGGAGGGCGGCCTCGACCGCGTCCCTGTCCTTGCGGCTGACGCTCCCGGCGAAATCTGTCAACTCCAGGTACTCGGAGTCCAGCCCGAGCCCATAGTAAATTTCCCCTTCTTCGACGGTGTAGAGAATCACCCCGGCTCTCTCGCAGGTGGCTGTCTTCCCTTCTAGCTCGTGGAGATAGAGCTTCTCCGTCCTCCGCGGCTTCTCCCGCCTCCGAACGGAGAGGGGGGCCCGCAGGGCGTCGGACCCGAACGTTATGCAAGTAGGTTGTAACATTAACTCTTTAATCCGAGGAGAGCTTCTATTTTGAGAACAAAAAGGGCAAGAGTGATAACCGTGAATCGAACATTTCTATTTCCGCGTTCTACACCGCGGCAGCAAATTTCGGCTAACAGCCGAAATGCAAAAGTACTAGTATTCGATTTCCACCCCGCGAATAGAATCTCTGGAAACCTTTTGGTCCAAAAAATAGGCTGTCTCGATGATCTTTGATGACTCTGAATCGGCGGAAGCAAAGAAATACACCGTTTTCAGGTGGTGATGGCTGGCGAGGCTGGAGTTGTCTAGCGTTACGCCGATGATTACGCCGTCTGCACTGCGCAAAATTACTCTGTCGGGATAAACCGAATAGTATTTCAGGTCCAAGGCTTGATTAACGTTGACTCCTTTGGGTCCGCTCGCGTCGGCGAAATCGAATACTTTGCTTGACGGCTTCGCGTCGGCCTCGCTATACACCGAGTACAAATTAGATTTGGAAGAATAGAGGCAGCATCCGTAAGGGAAGATTTTGTAAAAGCTAGATCTTACTAAGAACCGCTTGACGAGTTGGAGAGTTTTCGCGTCGTACTCGCTCACTTCGTGTATGGAATTCACCTTCGCAACCGTGTACACAACATTCCGAACGAGTGCGGAGAAGTCGGCTCTTATATCGACGCCGCGATACGAAGGTTCGCACATATCAAAAAATGTCACTTCCCCGGTAATTGAATGTTTGTAGATCGAATAGCACCACGTTCCTGACATGCATTCGCAAATTGTTGAGCAATAAACGTCTACTGGGCATTTTTCCCCTCCGCTAGGCAAGATAATGCCGTTCGCGCCGAAAATCGAGAGGTTCAAAATACGCAAGAGCTTTAGGCCTTTTACGTGAGAAACGAAGGCTTCTACTATTGGGTATACCGGACAATGCACGTTATAATCGCAGCTATTTCTGAAAACTTCGTTCACCCCACCGAATTTGATCGCCGCGCTGAAAGCCCCCTCTTCATAACTCAGAGAGACATACGGTATTTTTGTATTTTCGGGGTCGACGAATTTGATTGAAGACGCCAACATACTTTAAGCCGAAAAGAGGGGAAAAAGTTTTCAATTTGTTCACACACTGTCGAGTATCTACGATATCCTCACCGCTTCGCGGTCGCTCAAACACACGCTTCGTGTAGAAATCTTTGCGCGTGGGTCTCTCAAGATGAGCCCAGGACAGTCAGGGTAAACTCGAGCCCGCTCGTCACCCCGGCGAAAATGTAAGCATCGTTGTAGAAGCGGAGGCCGTAGCCTCCAGAGTTCTGGCTGAGGTCGAAGGCCAGGGACAGGAGAGAGTAAGGAGGGTTTCCGCTCTGGGTCCCGGGGAGAATTACCGTCTGCTTGTAAGAAATGTTAGCGTAGCCTTGGATGTTGCCCCCGGGAGTGTTGGGGGCGATAGAGTAGTCCATCGGGGGGCCGTTGCTGCTCACGTAGTAATTTCCCGGCGTCGCGCCGGGGACTCCGACGTTGTAAAAGACGGGATAGATAGAGAGGGAGAGAGGGGCGCCCAGGGGCACAGAGCCTCCGGAGGCGGGGTTGTTGTTGATATACATGCAGTTGCCTGAGAAGTTGATCTCCACGCTCAAGTCTTGGCCGGTTGTGTTGTAGAAAGCGTAGCCGGTGTACCCAGGGAAGGAAGTCAGGGGGTAGGCGTAGACTCCGATGGGGGAGCCGAGAAGTTGCTGGTAATTCCAGCAGGGGACTGCCGTGCAAGCCGGGACCTGGGTGCCGACCGCCCCTAAGCTAGAGGCTCCCGGGGCGAAGATGTAGGGGAGCATGTACTGGTTGCCCGACCAAAATTGGACGTATCCGACGCTGGAAGCAGCCCCGCCGACTTGTACGGTCACGGCCGGAGAGGGGACCAGGGCGGAAGCCCCCGGTGGCCCCGTCGGCCCTGTCATCCCAGGAGCCCCGCTCGGCCCCGCGGGTCCAGGGTTGCCTTGTTTCCCGGCGGCCCCCGTGGCCCCAGTAGCCCCCGTGGCCCCCGAGCTGCTCCTGGAGAAGATCACGTAAAGAGCGAGGGCCAAAACCGCCAAGAGGGCCAGCAGCCCGACGATGAGAGCGACGACAGCGAGTACTGAAACTCCGCCTTTATCTTCTTCCTCGTTTACATTTTGGGATTTATTTTCCGTTTCTTTCGTAGTATCCCCGGACATTTATCTAGGAGACATTTAACGAAACGTCTCGTCGACAAGGCGCCCGGGTCTAGCGCCGAAGATGTAGGGAATTCTCACCGCTTTAGTATGCTTTCACTCCGCTTCGCGGTCGCGGTAATTGAGAGATTAAAAAGAGAGGCTCCTCTGAAAGATGAGTCGGGGAGAGAAGGAGTCCGTAGCCGAACTCATGTCACGCTTGCAAGCGGCCCACAGTGAGGCCTGTCCCGGAATGAGAAGGTACACTCTCTTCCCTCTCCAAGACGAAAAAGCTTTCGAATTTTACAAGTTGCAGGAAAGCGCCAGCTGGACAGCCGACGAACTAGACTTCCTACGCGACCGGAACGATTACGAAAGGGCCAGGCCCGAAGAAAAACGTCTGATCGACACTATTCTAGCTTTCTTCCTCCCGGGGGACGGGATGGTTTCTACCAACTTGATTTGTCGCTTCCTCCCGGAGTGCGTGAGCTACGAGGAGCAGCTCATGTTCGTCAGCCAGCTGCGGATCGAGGCTATCCACGCCGAGACCTACGCCCTGGCCGCCATGACTTTCGTCCGCTCGGCCGAGAAGCTGGCGGACTTCATCCGCCAGGCCGAGGAGACTCCCTGCATCTTGGCCAAAACCCGCTTCATGGAAGAGTGGATGCTCTCCGACCGCCCCCGGGCCGAGCGCATGGTGGCCTTCGCTTGCGCCGAAGGCATCTTCTTTTGCAGCCTCTTCGCCATCATCTTCTGGTTCCGGAAGGGTGACTCCCTCAACTTTCCCAACTTCATCGCCGCTAACCAGCTAATTTTACGCGACGAGGCTCTCCACCGAGACTTCGGCTGCTACATTTACCAGAAAGAGCTGCGAGAAGCCGAGGCCCGGGGTCTCCCTTCCCCCTGCCCCCCGGAGAGAGCCCGGGAGATCGTCATGAAGTCCGTCGAAGTGGAAGACATGTTCATAGACTACCTCCTGCCCGAGCCCCTGGAAAATCTGAGCGCGGAGAAGATGAAGGAGTACGTCCGCTTTATCGCCGATCTCCTCCTAGCCCAGATGGGGCTAGCCCCAGTCTACGACATCTCCACTAACCCTCTCGGCTTCATGCACGCCATCGCGGTGGAAGGGAAGACGAACTTCTACGAGCAGCGGAACACTTCCTACCAGCGCCAAGACTTGGCGGAGACCCTGAACTGGCGCAAGAGGACAGGGACAGAGCCCGCTTCCGGAGACGCCTACAACAATCCGGAAGATGTAGATTTCTAAAATCATCTCGGAAAAATTAACTATTGGATAGTTAAATTGCGGAACGCCGAGCGACTGTAAATCCAAACTCGCCGAGTTGATCTTGATATACTTGCCTTCGGAGATTAATGCCGCTGGGAAGTAAAAGTTCGAGGAAGAGGTTTATAAAACTTTCGATAAGTCATCTTCGCTTGTGAAGAAATTATGATGGCTCGTCGATTATTTAGCTTTTTCGAAGAAAGGAGATATCTCCCGTTCTCTTGTTTCTTTCTTTCCGTTTTAAGATAAAACTGTAGAGCTGGAGGAGAAATTGTCACCACATCGAGTCAGGCTTTCGCGACAGCAGATTGTACCTTACTAATATTTTAACAACTTTGAACAAACTGAAGATTTAAATGACATCTTAGAAGAGAGAGAACATGGAGAGAAGTTATTTTAATAACAACGGGGTCGATGTTACTCACATTCTGATCCGAGCAAGAGAGAAAGAAATTTGCAAGATAGAAAAGGAAGTGAAAGAAGTAAACGAGCTCTTCGTCACCATCGGGAACTTGGCCGAGGAGTCTTCTCCGATGCTAGACAGCATCGAGTACAATATAGAAAGAAGTGGATATAATAGTGCAGCGGGCGTGGAAGAATTGGCGGAAGCGGAAAAATCTCAAAAATTCTTTCTCCCTCCTTGCTGCGCCTCCTCGCTTTGTTTGAAGTTCCTCTTCCTCCTCTTCTTCTGCTTTTTGCTCTTCCTTCTTTTCCTCCTTCTGGTACTTATCTTCCACTGAATCTAAGGGGATTCGACTCCAGCGTTTTGTCCGGCGGACAAAACTTGAGCAAAGCTTTAGATTCACTTCGAAGATCTCCCGGTGAACACAAAATTACAGTTTCGGATCTTCTTCCGTAGAAAATTTTAGTTTACTGAAAGACCGGCTAAGATTTGGTTTTCTTCACGCCTTTCAAATGTAAAGTAGTCTGAAAATAGAATGGGAGAGCCGAGGGCGGACTCTTTGAAACGCACATCAATCGTTTACAGGGCGGAAGAATGGCCTTTCATGTCGGAAGACATGGCTCCCTACCCCCACAGCGTGATTCTCCACCCAGTTCCGCACCACGCTTCTTTCGCCGGAGGGAGAGCGAAAAATCGCCTAGCGGCTCCGAACTGGATTGTTAGGAGAAATTCTTCCAGAG
>Ga0100402_1006719_pt1 | contig 11332 bp, 13 predicted proteins | sample CryGeyme20150102_FD_80419 | JGI IMG/M metagenome (GOLD analysis project Ga0100402, IMG submission 80419) | Groundwater microbial communities from Crystal Geyser aquifers in Utah, USA - Crystal Geyser metaG 2015-0102 | ecosystem: Environmental > Aquatic > Deep subsurface > Groundwater | place...
TCCCCAAAATGAAAAACCGATGGCAGTCCAAGCCAAATGCTCCACTGCAACATTCCAGGAAGGCTCTAAGGTATTTTCTAGGCCATAGGAGGTGAGCTACTCATTCTGAAGCTTTGACATGTTTGCCTAATTGCTTCAGATGGACTCGGTCGGTGTGAGATGCAGGTAAGACCAAAAAAAGAAGAAAGGGAAGGAGACCAGGCAGTTGAGGGACAAATCTAGGTGTTCTGCCGATCTTGTAGCTTTTCAAATAATATTAGCGCAGAAATGGAGGTGGTCATGAGGCTTAATAAAAAAAATAGTTCGTTATTTTGATCATTTCCGAGTAATAAATATATTCTGAACTCTTAAATAGGCTCTCCTGCTCTCCCCGTTTATGTCTAGCTACATTGATTTCGACTGATCTTCTCTCATTTGACCCTTCTTGAAAGAAAGTCGTTTTATACAGGCTACTTTGAAGCATATCATATGCATTCATTTAAGGATGATGTTTTTGTACAAGACATAGACACTATTGCACCTCATATCGATGGAGGCCAATCAAGATTGACTCTATTCATTGAACTTACCTTAGAATTGGAGACCCCTGCAAACCTCATAATATATGCTAAAAAATCATGTGATTGAGAGATCAGCCATAAGTGGCAGGGACATACACTCATGTTAAAGAAAACAGGCTGATTCTCGATAGATTTATGGCAAGGTAAGAATATGACTGCAATACATCAAAATGTGTAATCAGAGGAAACCAAATTCATCAGAAGAAGGCCAATAAAGATGAAAAACAGAGTCACAGCAAGTTAGCATTGCAGCAGGGAAGCATCCACAGTAAGATGAGTCGAAATTGGCAATCCTAGTAATGAATTTAAATATCTTCGTACAAAATTCCAAGAAAAGTAACGCCGGGTCTCCTGAGCCTCCACCATTTTTATTTCCTCCCAGTGAGTGAAGGACTACCTCCTCTCTACTTCCATGCTGCGTAATAGGCTTCTTTCTGATGAAACATAAAAGTTTTGATTCCGTTATTTATTGCGTAGGCACAACTCCAGCTGGGCCCGCTATTTAAAACCGCATTTAATTATAATAAACATGCTGGCAAGGCACCTCAACAGGAGCATAGTACAATGCTCACAACTCAAGACAGATAATCAGCCCTTCCTCGACTTCCTTAGCAACAACACTGCTTCCCTCAGCGCTAAGAGGGCTAGCCAAAGAGTTGTAAACAGTCAGGATGTCCATGTGTCTCGTTTGGCAGTCACCAGGGATGAGGCTACAGCCTTCATGACGTCCAGAAGCATACAGAATAAGAACGTATTGGTGTGCGTTGATGGATCGCATTTAATCGGAATGAAGAGACTGCTGAGCCGACAACATTTGTAGAAAAACGTATACCATGACCACGGTGAACCTGTAGACATTCTAACAAAATCAAACCCTTCCTCCTTCTACGATATTGATGAAATACAATTCGACCAGGAAGTATTTTTAGCAACTGACCCCCTTTACCTATAAAGTATCACAACAATAGCCCCATAGCAAGCCATAAAAGATGTTACGGCTGCCTATTCCCAAGATTTATCGAGAGGAGGCAGTCGGCTGTTAGGATAGTATAGGGTTCCTCCTGAGTATGTTGGAGTCATTGAGGCTGCTCACAACCTTGGCAATCGGATCTATTTTATGGGGATCAATGAATACAGCATGAGGCATATTTTGGGAACCTATATTAACCTGGGAGAGACTAAAGTTCTTTTTATGGAGACTCTCAAGTACTGCCACGAATAACTTGGGCAGTTGGATTGGCGGTTCTCATTCATTGCAAAGGAGTTTCTTTGGAGATAGCACTACAGCTACTTACAGCCTATAAGCCATCAGCTAGTTCAAATGTTCAAGAGAAAGGTCAAAGGCTTCTACTTTGGGCATCCCTATCTGTTCAACAGTACTCAACAACAACCGATCGACTTCGATCAACTAAGAGACAAGTAAACAGATTCCAAAAAATTATAGAAGCAGGCTATTTTATCAGTTCTCTACGGCAATATCTGGAGCCAACCTTACACCAACAACCCCTTCCCCTACTTGGCCCAAAACTATCTGCTCCTTCCCAAAGAAGATCAAAAAGCAGTGCTTGACCTCTTCAATAATCACTATCAACGGTACTCTGCTGCCAGGAACAACTTTTTCCGCCTGAAGAAAGAAAGATAGCAAAGTTGATGTCCATACATACTTGTTTATTGTATCAGTTTAATCAGATCTAACATGATCGATAGCAAGAATAGATAAAATCAGATGATTTGCCCCAGGTACCTCACCTTCTTGTATTTTTCTGCTAACTCGGGCCAATGAACCACGAAATCATTAACTATCAGTCTCACCAGCTTCCCGCTCAAAGACAGCTCTTCCACTCGACACCAACTCTCGAAAAACATCAGCCTCACTCTCGACATTCTCAGTTTCTTCAGCAGGTAAAATATGTAAAAGAGAGGGACACACGTGCCAGGGCCTGTTGATACGAAATGGGTTGTACTCAGTAAAGCTACAACAATCAGCCATCCTGCTTGCAAAATTGACCTGATAGTTGGAAGGATTGCCCACACGTAAGACTGTTTGACTTCGTTGGTCCTCGCTAGCGAGTAATACCTGGTCTTCTCTCTCAAGTCATTAATCTCTTCGGGAGTTAGTTGGGTTTCGAGTGCTTTTTCCCAGAAGTTGACACTGGAACGGTCACTACTGGCGGTCAGAATGCTGATTTTGCTGACTTTATGAAAGTCGAATCCTTTGAAGAGTTAACACATTTATCCGGTATGTCCTCCTGCTGCCAGGAAGATGGTGAGGTGGTAGTAGTTTTTTGAATGAAGGGCTCGTCGGTCGACTCTGATGGCTATAAAAGCTATTAGGGCGGAGGCAAACAGCAGTATTGCCAGAGCTGCCTATTATATCATATCATTCATGACCAACAAGTCCATTATGCTACTATACAATATCACACCACAATAGTAACCACACAGTCTGCTCTCTTACTCCAAATAGTCCTAGTTTGTTCTTTTGAGAATAGACTGGGATGAGAATGGTGAGGGAAGCGCTGGCCTCAACTAAAATAGTTAGCAATAAATTTTTAAAATTTTAAAATACGAAAAATGAGTTCACCTGACTACTACAGACTGGCCCTCCAGCAGCAAATGCTCTACCAACTTCAGCTTGAGGAGCTCCTCCAAACCGAGGCCTAAGTTGAGTCTCTGAAGGCCCGCGTCAGCAGTCGCCACAAGAAGCACCGTCGCTGCGACAAAGAAATCTCCAAATAATTTCAGGTAAACCCCTTTTTATGTAGTGTGAGTTTTGCGAAAAGAAATACGCCTCAGACATTGCCCTCAAACTTCACTATAAACTCAAGCACCGGCAGGCCGTTGAAGACCGCACTGGCAGTTGCTCAACAGAAGAAGAGCACATCCTTCCTGAAAACTTCAAGACCTCATAAGCTCACCTTCAGCCCACAGCCGAGGTCCGCCTCTGATGCTTTCAATAATTTATTCACTCTCTTCCTCCCTAATAAAATTTAAACCACAATATAATTCAAATCTCAAAGAATTCCGGAGCTTCCACGCCTCCACTAAAACATCTTTCCTGGATCACAAGAGTCATTTATTAAAGGCAGCAATTGATGGGAGATGTTGTTGAGGTTCTAAGAAGGTTTCCACATTAAAAAAAGTACAAATCAGTGTTTATGAACAAAGTTGAGGCTTTTAGCTGGACTTCTTAGAGACTGGGCGCATTTCATGGTAGACTGCTTCTGAATAGAGATATGTTTACCTTGATGCTTTCCTTGTGCTGAGTGTACTTCAGCTACAGTTTTCTAGTCAGTTTACGCAAAACATGCTAGAGGTCGCTCTCCATCATTTTCTATAGCTTCTACCCGATCTCAATTTTCCTGTAGAGCCGAAGCAGCCATACCTCTATCAAAGTCTGTTTCTGATGTTTGTTGAGGCAAATACCAATCACCTCTTCGTCCAATCGATTTCCCACCATACTCAGTACCAGGTACTCCCATATCTGGTCAAGAAGCTAGGGGTCGTTGTTGTCTTTTGAATCCTTGAACTGGATAAGCAGACTACCACTTTCAGACCAAGCCTACCATGAAGGTTCACAATGTTCCTGGAAAAGCATGACCTTGACATCGATATCGCATTCGGAGGGCAGTTTGATTGAGGTGTAGTAGAGGAAGAAATGCTCAAGGTTCTTAATGGTAGCGATGAGTGTTGGTTCATAGTACTATTAATTGTCGGAGTGGACTCCCCTACGTTTGGCGTAGAGGCACCAGGTTTTAAGGAAGAGGGGTTGAGTGGTGGTGAAGGAGTTTTCCTTCAGCTGATGGTAGCTATTGTCTGTCTGTGCCTCCTGCTACATTCACCTGACAACACTGCCTATCATTATAACATACTCCTTAGCACTATTATTTTTTACTATCTATCTATCACTATTCACACCTCAATATTTCCTTTGAGGTCTTGATTATTCAGTTGGTGAAGGGAAATCTGTTGCCTCAATAATAAATTAGCTATAAAATAATAAAGAGATGAAGGGTAAGGCCACCGATTCCGCACAGAGCACCTCTTCATATAGGTAGATCCGATAGTATACCTACTTCGACCACTCAGTACCTGTCTCCTAACACAGACTAAAAAGTACCTCGAAAGGAAGAGAAACAATTAACTCAAACGCAAGCAGAATCAAATATAAAGGGAAAGAAAAGATCTGGCCCAATGCACTTTCCAGCCTGCTCTATAAGCAAGTCCCTATCTTCTCACCCTTAAAGTCAACAAAATTCGAGAAGAAGTTCCTCATAAACCTAAAACAACAGTTAAACCTGAGAATCGTCTGCTTCAGTGGGGAAATCGTAAAGAGATTCGGCATCGCAACAAACTCATCGAGAAGGAGATAGATGTCATCAACCTGACGAAGTCTTTATCAAAAGAGAAAGTGCACAAAAAGTTCAACAGGTCTTTGGAGGAGGTGAGTCGATCTCCCAACCAAGAAGACAGTTTCTTAAACTCAGTCAAGGCTGTTCCCATCATTTCGAGGTAAGAAATGCAAGGTGGTAAGACCTACAAAACACTCTCGTACGTGCGCAGACAAAACTGACTCTTGATAATATCACTTCTACTACCAATCAACATTGTATCTATGTATGTCAACAGAACTGAATCACAGTGTACCAAGAGAAGTATATCACAGTATGTAGATGGAATAATTATCAACGAACAGGAGTATGCCGACTACTTTTGAACCGATCAGTCATCCTGTCAGTGCTGAACCCGTCGCTTCTGTCTTAATACAAAAAAGACTACACCTTTTTTACCTCTTAAGCGTTCCTGTTCTTTATCTCAACTGCTCGAGGCCTTTTCTTTTTCTTGTTTATTGTCTCCACAACAGTTATCTTGAACTCCTATACAGATTGCACTCTTCCCTATGTTCTTTTTCTCATCTTCTACTACTGAATAGATGATTTTTTAGACTATTTGGACCGGTATGTGGTCGGAGGAAGGTTTTTGGTTTGTTTCAAGAGACAGGGAGTCTCAAAAAATTGAGCTTTAGCACGTTGATACTCACTCTCTTTTCTCCTGCTTCGACTTTATTAGATCGGCTCAAGATAATCAGGTCTCTCTGTTTCCAAAGAGAAAGCCAATGGATACAGTTACGAAGGTGTATCTTCGCAATCAGCAGGTAGAGTATCAGCTGCCCAAGTTTTGGTGCTTTTGATTTGAATCTCTTTTTCGATGTATTCCTGAATATCTGTAAAGGAGGGTCTATCCTCCGCCTACTCCTTGAGCATGTGCTGCAGAACATGAATCATCTAGGAAGAGTACTGCTGCCTGACGTATTCCAACAACCTCTAGACGTCATCTTTGTTGGCCTTGTTATCAATTTTTGTGAGAGCAGCAGCTTCTAGTATGCAAAGCCCAAGGAGGTAGACATCCGACTGATTAAAGTCAATCTACTTGTCAGTTGCTGCGATCTAGGGAGATTGAAAACTAATCCTGGAAACATTGACAGGAGCAAGAGTGAAAGCAGAAGGGTTCATCAGCCTGATAGCTCCCTCCATAAATATTTTTTTGCTACTAAGTACTCCATAAATTGTCCCCTTTGCTTGCAAGTAAAGCAGTGAATCCACCACTGATGACAGCAAAACCCATAACTCCTATTCAGTAAAAGGCCTGTCTTATTGGCTCCTCTGCTAAACCTCATCTCTGAGATTGAGCCCATCGACGGTGTAGAAGGATCTGATTCCTTCCGGACATTTCTAGAAGTGCAGCAAGGGAGCAACATGTTGGTGATCGTATGAGAGATGTTGATCCAGAGTAGAAATGACCTCTTAGAGAGTTTCAGAGTCATCAGAATCGATGAGGTGTGTCCGGACTAGGAGAGATGATTGCTGGGAAGTGAGTAGGTATGAGGTGCTATCGAGAGGAAGCACAGCGAACTAGCTGAAGAAGGAAGCTGCAAGTTTGAGATGGGATGGATCCATCATTTGAAATTGCTAGTAGTTAAACCAAACTTAATATTGCTGATAGATGATTCAAAATATAAGAATGACTCAGCAGACCATCTTCTCGATTACTCTCCTCCTCTCCGCCTTTATTCTTCCATAGTTCTTCTGGAGTATCTCTTGGGCCTCACAATTCTCTTTGGGCTTCTTCTCTCTTCTTGATTACCTGTCTTCTCTGCTTACTTAGTCTGTCCCTTCTCCCGTCGAAATGCTCAAATGAAGTTCGCTGAACTAAGACGGGCTAAGAAATTTCTGGGCATTTCTGAGGACTTGACATCCAAAGATGGCCTATTTTCTTATGTCTGTCATGAAGGGACTCTTGTTTTTGCAGATGTTGGTGGTCTTTCTGAGAGCCTCTTCTTTTACGAGTTCTAATTTTTCGTTGAGAGTCATTTATTCATGTTTAGAGCCTGAATCACACCTGGTGAAGAGAAACTGTTTTTTTCCGATGGTATTTTTGTTTAGTTTCGAGTAGTAGTACTTGTTGAGTGATTTTCCAGCCCTGAAGCTTTCTTGAGAATTTATCGGAAGGTCTTCTATTTTACAGTTCAGCAAACTGCTGCTAGAATACCGAGGAGAAGTTCTTTTCTGAAAGCCCAACTTCTTATGAGAAACAGTCCGAGCAATTTTAGAACCCTTGGCGAGCTGAGAAGGAAGCTAACCCCACTCCAAGTTGCTCCTCACTTCCTCAATCACATCGTCCAGTCTCGCGAGTTGCTTCAACCTGTCCACTGCACTTCTCTTCTAGCCCTCGGCTGGACACTCATCACAATAATCTCTATACTAAAGGCCTCTTTCCTGATATTCGTCGATTAGCTGGAGCCGAGCATATTATTCGGGTGTGAAGGTGAGCATATCTTCTCCAAGGTTGGTCTTTTTGATGGTGACTTCTTTGGCTTTCCTGTGGTACTTCTTCCTGAGCTTGTCGATTATTTTAGCATTGTCCTCCATCTCTTGAGGGCTTATGCCGAACCTACTCTGTTCCACATCGATCTTTTTCCTGAGCAGCTGAGGCACTTTTTGCTTGGCAAGGGCAAATTGTTTAGAGGAGAGGTTGTTATGGCACTATTGGAGCAGATTTTCACAGATTCCGCTGGCTTCTTGCATTTTTAGAATAATAGCAAAATGGAACAATCTATCTACCTCAATACTAATATGAGCAAATATAGATAATTATTGAACTAGCCAAATCAGTCAGTCGTCCAACTGGCACAGTAAAGCCGTTCCTCTTAGCGTCCAAAAGTCAGGGTGGTGAGATTTGGTGTTGAGGTCGACCGGTAGAATGAAATTGGTACTCTGACCCGTTGTCGAGAGAACACCAGCTCTATTGGAAGTCTTGTAACAGGGACACTTGTAGACTTGATTTCTGGGAGTGTAGTTTTCCATCGGTAGGAAGTGAATAACTGGCATCGGGAAGTACAGCTTGCCAATCACCTGGTCGACCAAACTGTCCTCTTTCGTGTCCCACCTTGCTCCATCAAGGTATAATCCATCAATGTACACGCCATCCTGAATAACTAAATTTATACCTCTGGAGCGGCCTGTAATTTTTCCTTCTCCATAGCCAACACTTTGAACTTAAAAGAAAGAGTATCGATGGGGATCTTGTACTATCTGGCATGGGTCTGTAGTACACCTGTCAAGAAACCTTGTGGGAAGTAGAATCCACTCATCCAGTAACTCAGAGGAGCACGGTTGTTAAGCCACTATCGAAGGAAGGCTACCCTGGCAAGAAGGTCTTTAAACCAGGAAGAAAGAGGCTTGAGGGAGGAGTAACTGACCTTCTTCCATATTCCTGGTAGCATGTTATTCTGGAAAGCCAGGTACATCTCATCGAGTTCCTGTGACATAACCGCCAGCCCTTGAATGGCCTTCTTCAGCTCGGTCAAGGTCGAGTTCATCTTTCTGATGAGAATATTGAACTTTCCCATCTCTTGCAGCAGCACGATAGATAACGACATCATGTTTCCTTCCTCTGTCAGCTTGAAGTGCTATTGATTCCCAGCAGACTCGTCAAGCATTTCAGGCAGTTGAGCAGCAAACTCAGTAGCCATTTCCATAACCATTTCATCAGGAGTCTTTCCACCTCCTGCGGCCAACACTCGAGGCTGGATGTTCAGGATGGTCTCCATGATTTTGGTTGACTCCTGGTTCTGATAGGTTATATTGGCGTTTTAGTGCATGCCGAAGACCTCAGGGTCCTCGAAGTTCGGCAGTTTATTTATGTACTCCAGATAGGACTTATGGTTGCCGTATTCAGGCACAATGTATATTTTGGAGGCCGAAAGAGGGTACTTCTCGCTGTTGAGAATCTATTGATTGTAGTACTTCTTGAGAATAGACAGTAAACACACTCGATCCCAGTCATCACTGACCCTGCCTCCGTAGTTGATATGCCCTGTCATATAAAGCATAGCGTCCCATGGCATGTTTTCCTCTTCAAGGTTCAAAAACATCTTCAGAGTCTCGTTGGCCACGCTAAGATCACTGTCATTGAACTCATATCTAATGTTGAAGCCCAAAGGCCCGAATTTTCTTCTCTCCTGAATAATGGCATGGAAAAAGGATAGAGTGAAAGCCAGCTTGTGCCATTCTTTGTTCTTGCGTTCACATTTCTTGAAAAACTCGTCATTCATCTCCATGTAGGACTTCTTAAGATTGGCCTTGATGCCTCTTGGAGGCTCAAGTGTGAGCTTACTTCCGTTCTGAAGAATCGGGACTGGGAAATAGTCAGCAGGCATTGATGTCAGGAAGAGCCTGAAGTTCACATTCTCATTGTAATTATCAGAAAAACCTACAACTATTTTTTCAAGTGAAGGCATCCAGCTCTTGGCCAAATGACAGTTTGTCAGCAGAACCCAGCTCCCATCAGCCTTAGCCCTGTTTATCAGCTTCTCCGCCTTTTTGCCTTGCCCTTGACCTAAGGAAATAACTGCCAATTGTTTCATTTTTTAACCTGCAAACTTGAGAAGGGAAGAGGTAGGGTCGGCTCCTGTTGACAGGATGAAGATGACTGGAGTTTTGTAGTCAGAAGTCACATAAATTTCTTCAAGAGTTGTTGTCTTGATTTCATCAAAAAAGGAACCCATTTAGTCAAGTACGTAGTTGGAGAACTATCTCATAATCTTCTCGAAACAAAGCCCTCTCACCAGAGCCAGGCGAGTGAATGGAGCAATCTCAGCATATTATTATGGCAAAGCGGCATGCATAATATTTGGCGCTTTAGCTACTTCTTTCCATTGCGGTAGCTTTGTTTTGAGACTGCTTACGATTCCCATAAGTTAAGGATAGCTTTCTTAAACAAAGCAGAGGAAATCCCAGCCAGCAGGCAAAAAGAAGGCGGGGTCAGGGTTGGGAGTAGTGGCAGTTCTGGTGGTGCCTCTAACGAGGTAGTTCCATTCTGAGAAAGAAATTGAACTGTTCTCTCTTCGGATGGCTGTGCACATCAGGAAAGAATATATTTTTTTGTGGGACTCGAACAATCCTCTGCAAATATCTGTGAACATGAGCTTTGTGAGAGAATCGAGAATGTTTTCAATCCTGACTGCCTGATCGTTGTTAGCGGCAGCTGATTCGATGGCGTTGGAAAAGAGCTTTTTGAAATAGCTGAGAGAGAACTGATACATGGGGTCAATGAGGGCCAAGTCTGAGATGACGAAATAGAGGACGGTCCCTCGGATGGAGACAGGAATGTAGTTGTTTCGACTGGCATTGATTTCCTCCTCTATTACTGTGGTTTCCTATAGCTTTTTCTTGATGATGGCACTGCTTTTCTTGCTCTCCTCTAGTGTTTTGATCAGCTCCACATTATCCAAAATGTTTCCTTTGCTTTCAGACAGTAGAGTCAGGATATTGTCCTGAGCTTCTTTGAGCAGTCTTTTGCTTTCGGATATGGACACCACCACCTCATCCTTCTGCTTCTAGATTTAAGGCAGCTCGAACTTGACGACTTCTCCCAGAAGCTGATCCTTTAGACCCTAAAAAGTGATGCTGAAGTTGATGACAGTCACCTTGATGTATATTTCAGGTAGATAGTGAGGATTGGCCATCTTGGTGGTGATAAACATTTTGAAGTTTTTGTCGTAGTCGACCTTCTTATCTCCAACCCTGATCAAAATACGATTATCTTCCTCGTAGGTCTGCTTCTGAAGAACAGAATCAATGCTTGGCTCAAGCTTTTCTTCTACATTCTATAGCAACACAGAATAACCAGACTGGATAGCCGTCTCGATGGTCTTCAGGTAGTGGGTCTCCGAAAAGTTAATAATTTTGAGGTTATTCTTCTACTCATGTTTCTTGATCCATTTGTGAGCCTCTCCTTGAGGGTCGATGAACAGAGGCCATCTTGAACACTTGGTTGCAATGACTCCATTGTCAATGCTTAATGCATCATTCGAGAGCCCTTCCATTATCCACTATCTGATTGTCAAAGGAGTTTGGAGGGTATCAGCCAAAGAGTATCCTTCCTTGAAGGGAATTCCCAACTCCGTGAATTTTTACATCCATCCATTTAGCACAGGCTCTCGATAAGCACCTGTAAATGGTCCAAGATAGGAGATTGTTGCAGCTGCCAAGAAGACGTTTCCAATGAGTTCATTGAGCTCTTGACCGATGTTTTAGATTTGCTCCTTCCAACGGATTCCTTCTTCCTCCAAAAGAACTGTCAGCTTCTCAGCAGACACCAACCTATTGTTGGTCCTTATCATATCCTCCTCTAGTTTCTTCTTGAGAGCAAATGTCTCATCACATTCTTTTTGAAGCTTTTGCACCTTCTCCTTGATGACATTCAATTAA
>Ga0100402_1006729_pt1 | contig 11322 bp, 6 predicted proteins | sample CryGeyme20150102_FD_80419 | JGI IMG/M metagenome (GOLD analysis project Ga0100402, IMG submission 80419) | Groundwater microbial communities from Crystal Geyser aquifers in Utah, USA - Crystal Geyser metaG 2015-0102 | ecosystem: Environmental > Aquatic > Deep subsurface > Groundwater | place...
CTGCCGATCGATGGATTCAGTCTCCAGTGTCTGTCTGTTGAGGTGCTGGCAGTAGTTTTGTTGGATATTGTGTACTTGCGAAAACGAAGCCCTATAGGTGCAGTACTGGAATCTACGGGGTAAACAATCGTGATCGCAAGTAATCAATTTCGCGTTGGGTTGAAACTTAATAGGGGCTGTCTGAGGTCTGAGGGGCTGTTATTAGTCTCCAGTAGCCATTAATCGATGGTTACAGTCTCCCATGGCTGTCAATCGATGATCAAACTGAACAATCCCATCGAAATCGGAGGTATTACCCTGGTGGAGATGCTCCCGTATTTTGAAAAACTCACAAAATGACCTTAATTCGCATAGTTAATAGTCCCCTCCTGCTCCATTTCAATACAATTTGACACTGTAAGGTGTTACTTAATAGTCTTGGGTAACTCTTGTTGCAATATGGCTGTTGTTGGAGTAGTTAACCAGCTGTTATAGCATGGCCAATAATATAGCCGGTGGGAGGTCGAAAACCCCATTCGGGTGGGTGTCAAAACGAGCCAGGCTAGTAGCTAGTAGTAGTAGAAGACTACTCTACTATTAGAAGAGTACGTACACCAGGCTAGTACAGTACTAGTCTACTGTAGCTAGTACTAATATTGAACAAGAAAAAAAAATGGAACAGATCTTCGAATAGGCTAGGCCGCAGGGAAATGAAGACTGCACTATCTGCTACCCCGGAGTATTACCCGATACTTGATACTTTATGGTTTACTTTGGATGAACGAATCATAGGAAAAATCAGAAGCCATCAGAAGCCACAAGTCAGTCGGTCAGACTTAGTTTGGATTCTTCGATATCTTTCATCCGAAATTGTAACAAACTTCACATGTTTAAACTTAAATAATAAAGGAGGTTTTAAGACGCTCTACTAGTTCTTGTTCCATGAATGTGGGTACCAACAGGACAGAATTTGCATGAAACAAAACTCGCCCATTTGGTCTGTCGAGGGCATCCTCCAGGGACATGACACCACAATCAATGCCATCCACGATCAAATTTTCAGACGACTTCAGTGTCGCCTGCTCCTGTGCTGTCCAAGCAAAGTGAACATTGTCGCCCAGTGGCCAAACCGACGCAGTCGACGACGAAGAGGAACCAATGTCTCTGGCGTTGGTGGCAGCCATATGAAAAGGACTGGTGTTGTCCCAGCTAGTCAAGAGATTTTTTTCAATATTGATACCTTGTTCTTCAAGAGCAGCTTGAAAGTCTGCAGCAACTAGTGCCTTCGTAGTGGTCCCGCCAGTGAAACTGTTCAGAGCGTAGACGGAGGGAAACCTGGCGACCGGCGATGCATTGGTTCCTCGATACAACAATCTATAATTACTTGCTACAACAGCATGTAAGAAGCGACGGTCGCATTGGGTATCAATGAGATCAAGAGCGTCATCTAAAGAAGAAAGCAGCCGTCTATTGGATAATTTACCAGCGTTGGCCAACAAGGCTATGTCTCTGGTGTCTGACTGTTGCTGCTGCTGCCATTTCAAACCAGCAACGCCGGCAGCAAGGAGAAGTCCCGATCCTGTTGATAGTATGTCACGTCGGTTAATTTGGAATTTGGAATCTTGTGCGGATTCGGTAGAGTATAGTTGGGTAGGGAATCTCCTTTGAGAAGAGGGACGAGCGAAGAAAAGCCCCTGGACCGAGATAATCGCTGCTAGAGTAACCAATAACTGAAACGAACCCAGAGGTGTCATCATAGTTTCACTCCGGCTGCTAAGTGCAAAGTTCTAAGATTTGGTTTTGTTTAGACACTACAGTACAACACAAATAATATGAACTACCAAGTTAACTGTAGATCTCCAGTTACTCCTTCTTCAAAAGGTAATAATGAGATGAGTAACAAAAATAGCAACAATCCTACTAGACTACCGCACCACTCGTACGAAGAACGGAATAGTAGTCTAGTCGTCATCAAATCCAGTTTTCAAATCTTTCTTCTGGAATCTGCGGAGTCTCAATAAGCTCTTCGCTTCGTTAACCCTAAATAAATAAATTCATTCCAGAGAAACTGTTACTCCGTACTGAATTTATCAATGATCTACGTAGTAGTTTACTCGAGTACTCTTAATAATCGAACCAACCAACCAACCATCCACTTTCATTGAATTCTAGAATAGGGAGGATGTATCGCTGGCCTACGTAATTTTGTCTCTTTTTCCGCGCCTCGATTTTGGAGGTTTGTGCACGCATTTGGACAGAATAAAGTCAGCAACAACATGACCCGTTTGTTCGCTCCAGCAAACAGACGCGTGATCGGTATGCTGGATGACTTGATATTGTACATCTGTGTAGTCGGACATGGCTTTTGCCATGAGCTCTCCGTTCTCTTCGAGGCCGAGATCAAAACTAGCATTCAAAATGAGCGCACTGGGTAATGTCTGCACATCTTCGACTCTGTGTTTCGAAGCTTCAGATTCCTCTTCTGTCGTTATGCTGCTTTTCGAACTGCCAACTATCTCCAAGCTTTCCTTTGCGTTGGCACTTTCCTTTGCGAGCACAAGATCGGGAGTGATATTGTTGCTGCCTGTGGACGAGTATGGTAAAGCACCGGCCAAACCAGAACTATGGATCGATTCTTTCAAAGACGCTTTGAAAGATTTTTCAGATGCAAGTAGCCTTTGGGGAATTCTTGTAAACGACTTTGCCGCTAATCCCAATACACTGGTATCCTTATCGGGATCCAAAAGTAGCAAAGGCGAGGCTTCCCTCTTCAAATCTTTGTCAATTCCAAAAGCAGGCGTGACATAACAGAGAACAAACCATTTGTTTTTGGCATCAAAGACATTGGTTCGCATAGGTTTAAAAAGATCGTAAACTCCCGAGACGAGGATCAAGGCCCGAAAGAAATGCCTGGGTATTCCGTGCGGCTTCAAAAAATCATTATAACGTATTAACATGAGAGACGCAATGTGCGCACCCGCACTGTGACCCGAAAGGAATACGTTGTCCTTATCCCCTCCCAGTTGTTCAATATGATCGTAGACCCATTTGATGGCTTTGGCAGAATCCTCTACAAATTCCGGATACGTTCCGAGTCGATACCCAACCGATACCGAGATACAGCGCGCTTCGAAAGCTGTGGCATGCTGACACATGGCAGGACCTCCATAAAATGGCGTAGATTTTTTGCCGCGACTCCAGCCTCCTCCATGAATGTAAATGTACACAGGTTGCCGACTATTAGTATTGGTGGCAACGGGAATCTCCCGTGGTGGATCTGGAAAGTAGATATCCAGGGATTGCCTGGGAGATTCATTGTCGTACGAAATATTGGCAAGACGATGCACAATCGTGTCGTTGACTTCCAGTGGTGATTTCCAAGAGGCCCCGGAATCCACTAGCTTTTCCAAGAATTCATAACGGATCTGGTTTCCACGGAGTGCTTCGGGAATTTCATTGGTCAAAGATGAATGTGATCCAAGATTGGCCAAACTTATCAGTTTCTCATATTGAGCTCGTTTGGCAATAGATGCCAGGATCCCCGCGTGATCCTTTTCTTGCTCCAAAGTGTTGGCATCTGTTTCCTCTTCCGCATCCGAGATTGAATCCTCGTCATCCTCTTCTTCTTCTGCTGCTGCTGCTGATTCGGCTAATTCGGCTGTACTTTTGGAATTGCGAACGTCGCTCTCGTCATTTTTGTCCAAGACGGGCATGCTGATTTTTTCAACTGCGAACGGTCTATTAGAGTGTCGAAATTCCTGACGCTGTTTAGCTTTCAGCTCGTAAGATACAGCTTGGGGTTGCGTCAGCGTGTTACTTTACTACAGTGAAAGTTCGTCTGCAGTTGCTGCCGTCATAACAATTGTAGCTCGCTATTTCAGTGCGAAAGCTTAGCAAAGAAACACCCGGAATACTCGTAGAGAGTACAGTAGCTACTGTAGAGGTTGATTCTATGTTCTATGATTGGTGATGATGTTTGTTGTTTGTACAGATAGATAGATGCTGCTGTGTTCGGTTTTCATAGTCTGATTGAGGAGGGAGGGAGTGTGCGGCTTTGGCCTTAATGTAATAAGCCCAGGTGGACTATGGCAGTATACCTTGTTTCCACTTTAAGCGATAGCTATGGGACTCATCAGGAGTTTGGTCATACACAACTAGTCGTCCTACTACCCTGCCTGCTTCCTATACAGCCTATTACTACTATTACCATAATATCTAATAATATAATCTATTACCGGCTTTATCCTTTTATGTGTTATCATGCACCATGACCTCTAGCCGCCGGTTCACCGGCTACTACTGGTTAACAAGCTCTAAAAGCCACTACAGACACCCCCTGTAGTCATACCGGAGACGAGAACCGCGGCTGGTTGCAAGGCACAACATCGTACTTCAAAGTTGGACACGCCAAAACCGTCTTTCCAAGAGAAGCATGTGATGGAGCTAGTAGTAGCCATTGAAAATGCATGGGCGCCACCATGTACCATGTCCACTTCCTATATAAAAGACAGCTTTTTAACTACATCGGTAGTATCTACCTGGTAGAGAGCTTTCAGAGTGTTGGTACTGTACAAAGGGGTTGGTACTACTGTACAAAGTAGATCCATTACAGGGCGATTGTTAAGGATAAGTTGCTAATGATAAATTCTGTACCGTCAAGGATAACAAAAACTGCCCTTTTTCACACTCTCTTCCGAAGTTATCTAACAAGCTAGCTACTGGGCGGAATCACCTGCATAGGATTCAAACAGCAAGCTGGAACACAATCACCTTATTTCACAGTGTACATAGACTGAGCGTGTGCACCTTTCTTACGAAGAGGCTTGGACCTGAAGCTCAAAATTTCCTTTGTCATCTCCTCGAAGCACCTTTTCTACCAGAATATAGTAGGTCTCGCCTTCCACTGTGGAGTCGATTTTTGCAGCGCAAGGTCCTTCATTGCCAATCTCAAAAGTCTGACATTGTAGGGCGTCGCAAGATCCGGAATAAATTGTTACCAAAATAGGCCCGCTATTTTCGTTGCAGGTGGACGCAGTGAAACCGGCAGTGATGCTGCTACCAGTACCCACAACCGAATACCAAACACCTGGAATCAGAACATTTGAGCTTGGCGGTTGTAGTTCAAGAGCACAGGATCCCTCGAAATTCTTCTCGGGGGCTGACAAAGTCTGTCCAGCAACCGTATCACCGAATTCTAGCGTAATAGCATCTTCGCAGACTCCATTTCTCGCAGCTGGTGCTTCCGAAACAACGAGTTCAAAGGCCAAGTCTATTTCCACATCCAATGGAGCGCCTTCCACGACCAAGCTTTGCACCAGAATGTAGTACATTTCAAAGTCGGACGACGCAACCCAATCGACGGTACATCCAGCGGTATTGTAAACAGGTGCACATCTTAAATCAGCACAATTGTCGCCTCCGCCATAGATGGTAACAACCTTTGGTACCAAGTCATTACCAGTGTCAGAACAGACAGAAGCTCGCAATCGCGTATCCGTTGCTTCAACTGCGTACCAAAGACCTAGTAGCTCGATCGAAGAGGCGTCAGAAAAAAGAGCATCGTCACAAGTTTCTACATCCGAGTCCTCGCTTGCAAAAGCGGTATTACCGGAGACCGTGTCGCCGACTTCCAATACAATAGCATCAACACAGATGTCATTTTCGGGAGTGAACAAATCACCGGTTGTTGGGGCTGCAGTCACTTCGCCCGGGGGTGCTGTAGTTTCGTCTACTACTTCCGTCTCGGTAGCAGCATTTGTAGGCGGTGATGTGCCTTCCGGGAAATCTGTTGCTGCATTGGTTGGTGCCGGCGTTTCCAAAGGAGCATTTGTCACCTCTGCTGGTGGATCTATTTCCGGGGAGTCAGTTGTCTCTGTCGGAGGGTCAATGACCGGTGCATCAGTTTCCTCGGAAGGAAGCTCTTCAGGAGAGTCTGTATCTGGGGCGTCAGTAACTTCCAAGGGTGGATCCGTGTTTGGAGCATCCGTCGTCTCTAAAGGAGAATCTGTGGTTTCGGAAGGCAGTTCAGTCTCTACTGGTAACTCGGTAACAGGAGGGGGCGTTTCCTGAACCGGAGGATCTGTTTCCTCCTCTGCTGGTGGAACCAAGACTGCATCAATCACATGAATGACACCATTTGAAGCGATGATATCAGCTGTTACAATATTAGCATCATTGACCATCGGAGGATCTGTGAAGGTGGTAACATTTTCTCCGTTGACAGTAGAAACCTGGGCTTCATCCGTCAAATCAGTAGACAATACAGTACCTTCAACAACATGGTACAAAAGAACACTTGTCAAAAGACCAGCATCAGAGGCAATAGCATCAAGTATAGCTGGATCGACGGAAGCAAACGCATCATTGGTTGGAGCAAAAACAGTGAATGGCCCATCACTGGATAGGACATCCACGAGATTAGCTTGGGTAAGAAGCTCAACAAGTGTAGAAAAGTCTGGGTTGCCAACGGCAATATCCACAATGGTTCTCAATTCTTCTTCAGTGGGGGGTTCCGTCTCTTCGGGGGGCTCTGTGTCAAGTGGAGGCTCGGTAACAGGTGGGGGAGTTTCTTCTGCCGGAGAATCTGTTTCTACTGGAGGTTCAGTAAACGGTGGGGGTGTCTCTGCGACTGGAGACTCAGTGTCAACAGGAGCGTTGGTTCCAGTCGGAGGGAACATGGGCTCGTCCGGAGAGCTGGAAGTAGGAGCATCAGAAAAGTACTCGTCATCCGCAGAGCTCATCTCATCCTCTGAATCCATGAATGCGGACTCTTCCACAGAGGTTGTTAGCTTTTGCGATGACTGAGGCCACAATGGAATGGACAACAAACAACCACACCAACAATAATATGGATAAGTCTACAAAAATGGTTGTACGACTGCATCTTGTTTGCCTTGAATTGATCCATATCTTACCTTCTTGGCCTTACTCGCTTTCATGGCACTAGTGCTAGCAGCCACCACGGATCCTTTGCTGCTTTGCTTGCCATCTTTGCTGTACATCATCATCGTCGTGCCACTTTTCTCGGTCATTTTTTTGGCCAGCTTCACACCTTTTCCACTTGCGTCTTTCATCATCATTCCGCTCTTTGCTGTGTGAGCTTTTGATTCACCCTTGCTGCCTTTGGGAGGAGAACTCTTAGACATGTGATAAGTTACTTTGTCCATATTACCACCCTTCTCTGAACTTGTTTTGGACTTCTTCGCAGCGATGGTTTTCGAGGAAGATTTTGATCCACCTTTGCTACCGTCAAGATTAGAAGTCTTGGACGTGGTATAGCTGAGTTTGCTGTTCATACTCTCCGCACTGCCCTTGCTTCCTTTCTTGCTAGTAGCAATCGCGGCCTTACTAGACGTGCTAGCTTTGCTGGACGGTGCGGATTCGCTGTTCATGGCAAACATACCACTACCTGCCATTTCACCCATCGTGTTACCTTTCATTCCACTTGTAGATGCCTTGGAAGAAGCAGAAGTGTTGCCTGTCATGCTACTCTTATCCTTAGAAATCATTCCACTACTCGTGTCTTTGGGCTTGGACTGCGCTGACATTTTGCTGGAACCGGCTGACAAATATTCACTCTCGTTGTCGTCGTCTTTGCTTACCAACTCTGGCACAGCGTAATCCGAGCTGTCGTTCTCTGAGCTCTTGATACCATTTCGTTTGTCACCAGCTTTGTTATCGATCATGCCATGGTGACTTACGTCTGTTGGTACTGACCCTTTTAATCCTCTGATATACCGTTGCCCGTACGGATCCTTTATTCTTCGTGATTGTCTCGCCGTGGTGCATGGTGCGACAACCAACAAGGTCACCAGCATAAGTTGCTGCCAAAGTTTTAGATTCATATTGCTAGTATTTGTCAATCTCGTTTTGCATGTCATGCAAATATGTAACTTTTTGAAATAATACGAGGCATATGTAAAGCTAAGCATTCATTTTGGTTGGAATGGGTTGAGTGCCACAAGAATCCAGAGTTTCCCTCCAACAAACAAATCCGGGATTTCTACTTGATGCACGAATGAGATGGGTGGCATCTTGCGCAGTTAACACCTGAGAAGTCCCTCTACAAGAGCCGTTGTACCGAACAGTGTACTACCAGGTACAGCAGCATGAACACAGCTTCAGTGTGTGCCCGGGTGGAGATATTGTTTTTTACTGAAGTAATACTACTTACACTCAGCCAAGCAGTACACCACGTAATAAGTACCAAGGACTGCTGGGTTGAAAGGTTTACTATAGTTTATAAAACCCATCAAACTAATACTGAATTTAAAATACAGGGTATTATAAGTACCGTACTCATTGATAATGATATGTTGAAGTCTACAGTACTCTATTGAAACTTTCGCCAAGGTTTGCTTGTCCAGTGGTTATAAATCCCTCTGGAGACGTTTGTTTGTTTGATCTGATCGGCAACAAACAAACAAAAATTATTTTGAAAAGTTCCTCCCAAGACAATGTCTGTCCACGAAATCAACTTGCATCCTCATCAAATGGTATTGTCTCCTCCAATATTGTTGGTTTTCTAGAACTAGTAGTTGGGTATACTTTGAAAAGAGGAAGAATGGCATCAATTGTCCGTCTTCCATGAGCTGGTAGTGGCGCCTTGGACATTGTTACTCGAACGGGGGGTGTAGGTTGTGGAGTCCTTCTCCTAGTTGAGGGAGACTTTACGTTAGGCTCTACACGAGGTAGTACCGTATTCTGAAACGTCGAAAGAGGTTGGAACTTTGAAATATCATCCGGGGGAAAATGTTGTTGATGCTCTTCGTCAAATGGAATTGATTCATCTGAGTTCATGGTAAACCTTGATTCCGCGAGTGCATTAGGCTTCGATAGAAGTCTTGCCACTTCGCCGGGTAATGATTGTGGTTCCTGCGGGTTGTTTCCTGACAGCGGTTCTACGTTTCCAATGAGTGGTATCGTCTTCAATTGCATCACACAGTCTTGTTGTGCCAGCATCTTGCCAAATTGTTCCATCAACTTTTCGTACTCTATTTTCTGCCGGAGCGAATCATATTCCAGTTGTTGCAGTAGCTGTTTCTTGCTTGGTACTAGTACTAGACTCTTCGGGGCATCTGTTGGCGATAGCATTGTTGGTACCGCATTGCCATTAGTAGCGGCTTGTACCAGTTTGACCATTTCTTCGTGCATGCTCTGCGTTACCCGAACATCATGCTCAAATTTTTCCAAGAGCATTTGGTGTTGCTGGGCCAATTCTCTATTTTTCTTCTCAAACAGTATTTGCTCCTTTTCATTTTGTTTCTCTGATACCATAGTATCTGACGACGATTGTTGTTGTTGCTGTTGTTGCTGCTGCTGCTTTCGCCTTTCCCGCAACGAAGCTTTCAACTCTTCTGTTTCTTGCTTTATGGCACGAAGTTTCACAATCTTCTTTACCACTGCTACTTGCTGTTTCAAAATCTCCATTTTCTCTTGTGTTTCAACCTGTCCAGGAAATTTGTTTGGTAATTTAACGCCCGGTACATCTACCGGTACGCGAGGTTTGGGATACAATATTTCGTCTCGGAGAGCAAGACCTTGGCAGTCCAGTGCCGATTGCAATCGTTCTTGTACGATTGTTTGGGGGTTCCGTTGTCGCTTTTGTGTGTCGGTGTTTGGTCCGTACGTGTCTTCTAGTCGTCTTCCTTTTGGCTCGGAATTTGTTAATGACGTTTCTGGACTGAATTCGTTTTCTGGTTGTAGCATTTGTTCTGGTGGTTGATTTGTTGTTTCGATTGGTGTATCTGTGTTGTTTGTTACTACGACGTGTTGTTTATTATTGTATTGCTTCCGTTTGTGTTGAAGCTTTCGAGATGGTCTGGCAACAGCAAACTGAGGTGGAGGTTTGGTGTAATCTTCTTCAATGCGATGGCCATTGGGTTCTTGTATCTGGGAATATCCTTCTCCACTTGTCAAACTGCCACTAGCACTAGCAGCAGCAGTATTTTTACACACTCGACCAAATGCATCATGTTTGGAATATTTTCGTTTCGGCACAATGTACGTGGGTGGTACAAATGTCTTTCTAGCTTTCTTGGATTCTTTTACCGACTCGTAAAAGGCATCCAATTCAGCATCATGGGTTGCATTGCTATCAACATTGCTGGTTGCATCCTTTTCATCACTGGGCACAATATTTGAATTACTCTCCTTCTCCTCGATGCTGGTCTTGAGGTTGTTATTGTTGTTGTTATTGGTGGTGGTGGTGGAAGATACCAAAGCTTTCTTGAGTGATATTTCTCTGTTCTCCGATGCAGGATGATCAGTCGAATTAACGAAGGCTTTATCATTTGCCGTTACACCTACGTTTGTTAGAGCCACAATAGTATTCGTACCGTTGTTGTTTGTAACTGCTGGAGAAGCTTCCAGTAGCATCGTCTGATTGTTGTCTGCCATAATACCGGTATCTTGAAGTAGTTCAGATGGTAGAGGATTGGCATTGGATGTGAGGCGGTCGTTGTCAACTGCTTCTGCTTCGTCCTCTTCTGCTTCTGCTGCAACTGACGGCTGCTTGGAGGATGGCTGCTCCTCTTGATTGGCCGGCGAATCATTCTTGGCTGTAGTATCTGTCACTATCTCATTCTCTAATTCTGTCTGGTCCTTCTGCTGTGGTGGTTCGTTGGCGGGAGATTCGACAGTCGCAGCAGAAGGAGTGAAAGGATCGACTGTTGGTGAAGCCATAAATTCACCACCACCTTCCTGTCTCATTTTCCAGAGGCTACGAGGATTGTCAAAGGCGAGCTTCTTTTCTTCTGCTTCTTTAGCTGCTTGCTCAAATCTACCAAGCAGTGCCTTCAGTCCTCCTCCTGCTTCTCCTGTACTACTAGTATTAAGTGATGGTTCTGCTTCATCGTTTCCTGGCTCTGATGATGAAAAAACCTTCGTTGGTTCTTGATGCTCCTTCTTATTAACAACTTCTACGACGTTTTCTTCATCATCATCTTGATGAGCACTGGAAGACACCGGCAACTCTTCGCCGTTTGCCATTTCACATCAACTTAGATTCTTGGCTTAATGTTTTTGTCACAAAGATAAGATTCATGATGATAATGATGATGATGCCATGAAAACCTCATCTCGATGAAACTACCAAGAGACATTTTCGGCCAGTGCCCGTATGTACGATAACCGGGATTTCTCAACAAGGCCTCCTCTCAACGTTAAGACTAGGGCTTTGGTAAATTTGTTATTAGGGTTGAGGGAAATTTCGAGCAAACCAATTCAACGAGCGAACGCTACCGCGTTCTCTCGACTATGCCAGCTCTCTAGGGCTACGTTCGGCTAGGTAGGGTGGTTTGGAGAAACTCGGCAATTTACTAGGGCCGACCTTTTCTCCGTTCC
>Ga0100402_1006732_pt1 | contig 11320 bp, 12 predicted proteins | sample CryGeyme20150102_FD_80419 | JGI IMG/M metagenome (GOLD analysis project Ga0100402, IMG submission 80419) | Groundwater microbial communities from Crystal Geyser aquifers in Utah, USA - Crystal Geyser metaG 2015-0102 | ecosystem: Environmental > Aquatic > Deep subsurface > Groundwater | place...
AGATTTTCTAATAGGAGAACTTGGCCTGATTGCAAATGAGCAACCATTTCCTTGACTTGAGACCCTATACAATCAGTTGCCATTTGAACGGGCCTATTAAGTAATTGAGAAAGCCTTGTCGCACATGGAGCCAGAGAAAGCTCTTTCTCTTTAGTCCCCTTAGGTCTACCCATGTGACTCATGAGGATTAACGCGCCACCATGATTTAGAATATATTGGATGGAGGGAAGCGCCCCTTTTATGCGGGTATCATCTCCAATTTCCCCCTCTTTCATAGGGACATTGAAGTCGACACGCATTAATACTTTTTTACCCTCAAGGGAAAGATCTTTTAAAGTCATTTTAGCCATACAATTGATAGTATGGGTAGATTGTATAATGATCAAATCATTTTAAAGATTGGAAAAGGGATTGCCAGATTGCTCAAAGCTACTTCCCTTTTTTCTATTGCGCAATTCAGATCGAATAGAAAATAGGAGGTCTTGATCAAAGTCTTTCCTCTCTGCCCACTGCAAATACTCAAGGGGGATTTCATCGAACTTCCTCCCCTTATGCTTTCCAAGAGGCATTTGCCTTAACTTAATCGGCTTTTCTAAAGTTTTTAGGAGCTGTTCAGTTGTCTTATAGGTCTTCGAAAGGAATTTAAAGACTTCAATATTCACAACTACATCATTCATAGCCCTATGCGCCCCTTCTGCAGCGATATTAAAGTGTTGGCGAAGTCTCTCAAGGGAATTGACTGGACTTTCCCCATAGAGACGAGCCATGCGTAGGGTGTCAATAAAGGGTTGCTTTTCAATGTCTGTTGGAATTTGGTACCGTTTTGCCTCCGCTGCTATCAAGGCGATATCAAAACCGATGCCATGACCTACAATGATATGTCCCTTAATCATTTTTAAAACTTGAGGAAGAATTTCTGCGACCTTGGGTTTGCCTTGAAGCATCTCTATCGAAATCTTATGAATATCTTGAGAAACTTGAGGGATCTCACATTCGGGATTAACAAGTGTTTCATATTTTTCTAAAATTTGATCAAAGTTAAAACGGGCGACCGCCACCTCGATTAATCGATCTTTTGTAGGCTCAAGTCCAGTCGACTCACAGTCTAAACAAATAAAAGTATCTTGGCGCATCAATCCCATAAAATCTTTTCGATCCTTTTTTCTAAATGGAGGCGACATTCATTATTTTGAACCGAATAAAGAATGGCATCTGGATATTTTTTCAAAAGCTCTCCCTTTTCAAAGCGGGACAACTTATCTGTTTTAGTCAAAATCATCACAAGAGGAATATTTTTATGAGCTGCCCATGCAATGAGCGTCTCATCTTCCTCTTTGGGCTCTCGTCGAGAATCTATTAAAAGAAGCACTAAGCGCAAAGTGGATCTATTCTCTAAATAGGCATCAATCGCTCTAGACCATTTTTCAATCTCTTCAGGTGGCGCTTTTGCAAAACCATATCCTGGCAAATCAACAAGTAAGTACTTCTCATCTATGGCAAAAAAATTCAGAAGCTGTGTTTTCCCAGGAGTAGCTGATGTTCGAGCCAGTCTTTTCTGATTAAAAAAGTGGTTGATTAAACTAGACTTACCTACATTAGATCTCCCCGCTAAAGCAACCTCTGGGACTAGGTTTCCTCTAGGATCCTTTAAAGTGGGAAATTCAGTAAGTGTGGATAAAATAAATCTGACATTCATGGCGAAACTATAGCTATCCTTTCTTCATTTTCATACTCAAAATGGATCGAGATTGTGTCTTTAGGCAAAAAGTCTGCAATTCGTTCCGGCCACTCTATAACACAAATTCCCTTTTGAAACATGTCATCAAAGCCTAAACTTTGAAATTCAGAAAAATCTTTAATCCGGTAGAGATCGAAGTGGTAAAGTATGTCGTTGTAAATATTCAGCAGCACAAAAGTTGGACTTTGAATAGGCTCTTCAATGCCGAGTCCAAGAGCTAATCCTTGAACAAAGGTCGTCTTACCCGCTCCTAAATCCCCATAAAGGGCAAGAGTTGCCCTGGGAGAAAGAAGGGAGGCCATCTTCTTACCCAAGGCAACCGTATCATCAGATGATTTTAATCGGATTCGACCCATTTCTCAAGATATGGCCCAAATTCGGCATGCTGACTTAAAGCTTCCACAAATTTAGTAATTTTTTCTTCGACTAAATGTTTTTGAATGAATTCAAGGAAGCTCTCTTCAATCTGAAAACGATTTTGGTTTTGTACTTCTAACAAAGTCAAAAACTTCACATGATTTTTCTTAAAATCATCAATCACTGCAGCTTTACTGTTAAATAATTTACCCGTAACAGCTGATGAGTAAACAACTTTCTTAAGTGACGCTTTACGCTGACTGATATAATTTTTAATGACTTCAGGATCTTCAGAAACAAAAAATCTTTTCACTGGAAGACCACCTACACGCTCTTTATTCTCTGGGCACTTGGAAACCCAATCATAAATTGCGTCCTGGGGATTTGGGCATGTGTTATCACCAAAAACTTTCCCAGTAAAAGGGCATATATAAACTTTCTTTGTCTCTTCATTAACGCTTTGCTGACCAAATTGAATCGTAATCTCTGTCTCGCGCCAAAGCTTTCCTTGAGCCTCTAATCTCTTAATAAGATCTTCAATACTTTGAAAAATTGTCTTATCACGTGGAAATAGAACGGGCCTCAGGTTGTATTTTCCCTCAATAAAGGAAAGATACGCCGTAACCAAATCAGTACCCCTGTTCTTTTTTACGAACTTGAGTAACTCATTTTTTTGTTCCGCAGTTAAACTGAGGGTAGCTGTCATATATATCCTCGAAAAATCTTGAGAGGCCAGAATATAAGAAATAACGATTATCATCAAGATTCTATTTTGTCAAAGAACCCCTTGATTAAAGTAATAACGACTAATAAAAAGTTTACTCAACCACTCCTGTCTTGATTTTGAGAGCCTCTCATGATATAGTTTATACCAAAAAAACCCATTTGATGAGGCGATGATGACCCCCCCAAACATAGAAAAATCTATACATGACCCAAAAGAGCTAATTTCTAAACTCTCAAGCGCAAATAGTGAGGGGCTTCAATTCGAAAAAATTCCTGTTGAGGGTTATGAGCAGGTTCTAAAAGTAACGGATAAAAAAGCAAAACTTACCGCCATCATCTCGATTCACAACACATCTCTTGGGCCTGCCTTGGGCGGGACCAGAATCCAAGCCTACAGCTCTTTTGAAGCTGCCCTCGAAGACGCCTTAAGACTGTCAAAAGGGATGACTTACAAATCAGCCATAGCTGAAGCTGGATTTGGTGGGGAAAAAGTGTCATCATCGCCGATCCTAAAACAGAAAAAACACCTGAACTTCTCCTCGCATTTGGTGCTGCAGTGGAAGCCCTTGGAGGCCTCTATATCTGCGCCGAAGACATGGGCTGCACAACAGATGATGTTAAAATTATTAGACAGGCGACTCAATACGTTGTAGGACTTGCTCACTCTAAAAGTAGCGGAGACCCGGGACCCTTTACAGCCTGGGGTACATTTCGAGGGATACAATCTGCTGTAAAGCAGCTTTACAACACAGACTCTCTAGAAGGGATAAAAGTTGCTGTCCAAGGTTTAGGTAATGTTGGAGCCCCCTTAGTTGATCACCTTTTCTGGGCTGGAGCTGAGCTTATTTTATCAGATCTTGACTCTGTAAAGTTAGAAAAATTTGGAGCAAAATATGGGGCAAAAACAGTCCCTATTGATCAGATTTTAAAGACCGAATGTGATATTTTAGCTCCATGCGCAGCAGGGGGAATTATCAACGACCAAACCATTGGAGAATTTAAATGCAAAGCCATCGCTGGATCAGCAAATAATCAACTTCTTAGAGATAGCCATGCGAACGCATTAAAAGACAAAGGAATTCTTTACGCGCCAGATTTTGTCATAAATGCGGGAGGTCTAATAAATGTAACAGAAGAACTTGAAGAGGCTGGATATAACGCAATTAAACCTCGCGAAAAAGTGGGAAATCTATATAACACGCTCCTTGCGATCTACGAAATTGCCGAAAAAAATAATGAATCGATTCAATCAGCAGCTCTTTCTTTAGCCAACTACCGAATCAAATATTCGATTGGAAAAAGAGTTCTCCCCCCCACATTTCACCATAGCACCGAATAATGGAAAATATTCTAGACTCCTTAAGAAAAAAAGTTTCCCATTCGATAGAAAATGCGTTTGGGGATTTGCTTTCACAAGATAAGCAAGTGGCAGACATAGCCCCTTGCATGCAAGAAGAGTTTGGCCATTACCAGTGCAATAACGCCCTAGCCCTTTCTAAAATTTTGAAACAAAATCCTAGATTGGTGGCCCAAAAAATCATTGATCATTTCAAAGATGAAAGTTGCTCTAAAGTAGAAATCGCTGGTCCCGGATTTATCAATTTCACAATCTCTCCTAAATTTCTATCTAAAGAGCTTCAGCAGCAGCTAAATGATCCTTTTTTAGGAGCCGTTCCACCTGAAAATAAACAAAAAATAATTGTCGAATTTTCCTCCCCGAACATCGCAAAAGAACTTCATGTAGGCCATATCAGATCAACTATCATTGGTGACTGTCTTGCACGCCTATTTGAGTTTTTACAGCAAGATGTTCTCCGCTTAAATCATCTTGGAGACTGGGGCACCCAATTTGGAATGTTAATTGCCTATATGGTCGAATCCTGCCCGGATGTCTTAAAAGGGGAGACCCCAACTAACCTTGAATCGTTGATGACCTGGTACAAAGCCGCAAAAAAGAGATTTGATGAAGATGCCGACTTTAAAATCCGCTCCCAAAAGGAAGTTGTAAAGCTCCAAGCTGGCGAAAAAGATTCCCTTCACGCATGGGGGCTCATTTGTGAGGTTTCCCGAAAGGGGTTTCAAGAAATTTATGATCTAATGGATGTCCACATCACAGAAAGGGGAGAGTCATTTTATAACCCTTTCCTCAAAACAACTGTAGACGATCTAGATAAGCAAGGACTTGTTACAATTTCAAATGGGGCTAAATGTATCTCTCTAGATGGATTTAAAAATAGAGACGGAGAGCCACTCCCACTCATAATCCAAAAATCAGATGGCGGCTATAACTACGCAACAACCGATTTAGCAGCTATTCGACACAGAGTGGATGTAGAAAAGGCTGATCGAATCATCTACGTCATCGATATAGGACAATCACTCCACATGCAGATGGTTTTCGCAGCGGCTAAAAAGGCTGGCTGGCTTGACCCAACCAAAACTGAGGCTGTTCACGTAGGATTCGGCCTTGTTCTAGGGGCTGATGGGAAAAAATTCAAAACCCGCTCTGGTCAAACTGAAAAGCTCATCGACCTTCTTACAGAAGCAGTAGACAGAGCCCGCATTATCATTAACGAAAGACTTCCCCACGCAGATTCAAAAGAAGTAGAACACCTAGCTAAAGTCTTAGGAATTGGGGCCGTTAAATATTCTGACCTATCCTCTCTCAGAACTAAAGACTACAGTTTTAGTTATGATAAAATGCTCAAATTTGAAGGAAATACTGCGGTATTTCTCCTCTACTCTTTTGTCAGGATTAACGGGATAAAGAGAAAAATCAACGCAGATATGACCCAAATTCTAGCAAATCATGAAATTGAACTAGAACACCCCTCTGAAATCTCCTTAGGAATCCATTTAAGACGATTTGGAGAGGTTTTAGACATTATGGCACAAGATCTACTTCCTAACAGATTAACTGAGTACCTGTATGAATTAGCTGAAAAATTCAATGGTTTTTTCAGAGATTGCAGGGTTATTGGCGCCCGTGAAGAAGGAGCTCGACTCGTCCTTTGTGAACTTACCGCCCGAGTCCTTAAACAAGGACTTGAAATCTTAGGCCTTCAAACAGTTGAGAGAATGTAACAAAAAAAAGCGCCTCTTACTGAGGCGCCAAAAAATAAAAAAGGTATTAGGGTTATTATGAAATTATAACTAACAAGTTTCCTTGTTAATTAGTAATTATTATAATCTAATACCAATTATTATTAAAGATAATTTTATTATCCCATAAAAAGAAAAACCATTTCTTGATTCCACTTACTCATTTAATTAAATAGCGAAATATGCGATTCTGTAGGGACAAAACCGCAAGGGGATCTTTTTGCAAAAAGATGAAACTGCTGAATTCGGAAAGTGGAGAGAGTTCTTCTGGCCGATCCATCGATTTGAGCTAAAAAAGTTCATACCGATGCTTCTCATGTTCTTCCTTATTTCATTTAGCTATAATGCCTTACGTGCGTGTAAAGACACTTTAGTGGTAACAGCGCCAGACTCAGGGGCTGAAGCCATCCCTTTCATCAAGGTTTGGGCCATACTCCCAGGGGCATTTCTCCTTACTTTTCTTTTTACCCGTCTAGCGAACCGGTTTGGTAGAGAAAAAGTTTTTTACATCATGATGTCGATCTTTCTCGGCTTTTTCCTCCTCTTTACCTTTGTTCTTTTCCCCGCCCAAGATTACATCCACCCAACAGGGCTTGCTGCAAAAATACAAAGTATTTTACCTGCCGGATTTAAGGGGCTTATCGCAATGTTCCGACACTGGACCTTCACCCTCTATTACGTAATGTCAGAACTTTGGGGAACGGCGATTCTTCAAGTCCTTTTTTGGGGATTTGCCAATGAGGTGACCAATGTCTCAGAGGCTAAGCGTTTTTATGGGCTATTAATGATCGGCGCTAATATTGCAGGGACCTTTTCCGGGCAAGCTGCTGTTTTGCTATCAAATATGACCTTTCTCCCCTTTATTCCTTACGGAAAATGTAGCTGGGATCAGTCACTCCTCTTTTTAAACTCACTAGTCATTATATCTGGAATCCTAACGATATTTATTTTCCGCTGGCTCTGCAAAAATGTCATTAGCTTAGCTGAAGCAAAAGCCCCTCCCGTTGAAAAGATCAAAATGTCGATGAGAAAAAACTTCGCTTACCTAGCTAAATCAAAATATTTAATTTGCATCTCTTTGATTGTTTTAACCTACAATATCGCAATCAATCTCATTGAAGTTGTCTGGAAGAATCAAATTAAAGAAGTCTACCCAAACCCAAGTGAGTACAATATGTACATGGGAGAAGTAATGACTATCATGGGTATTCTTGCGACAGTTACAGCACTCCTAACCGTTTATGCCATCCGGAGGTTTTCTTGGACCTTTAACGCACTTATCCCCGCTGTTATCACTCTCACAACGGGTGCCGCCTTTTTCCTCTTCGTCCTCTTTCCAAACTCAGGTCTCAATTGGTTTGCAGCCTTTATTGGATCTACCCCCCTTATGCTTAGCGTTGCGGTGGGTGGCTATCAAAACTGTTTAAGTAGAGCAACCAAATACACAGTATTTGACGCGACAAAAGAAATTGCATTCATCCCTTTGAGTAGCGAATCTAAATTGAAAGGGAAAGCCGCAATCGATGGAGTGGGATCTCGACTAGGCAAGTCGGGAGGAGCCGTTATTCACCAGTCCCTTCTCCTCATGTTTTCGACCGTCGCTTCAAGCACACCGTATGTTGCCGTCATCTTTCTCATTGTTGCGGGCGTGTGGATTGCATCTGTTGTCTCTTTAGGAAAACAGTTTGATGAGGTTACCTATCAAAACAAGGATCCAGTAAAGGATCTGGTGTAAAAACTTTATTTCTCATATTAAAAAAATAGATGGATACAGTCATACAATTTATCTTCGAAAATGCGCAATACGCCCACTGGATTATCTTTGGGGCTTTAATGCTGGCTGGACTCAACATTCCAATTAGTGAAGATTTAATGATTATCTTCAGCGCAGTACTCGCCGCAACAGTTGTCCCAGAAAACACAATAAAACTTTTTGCCGCAGTTTTTCTAGGCTGCTACTTATCTGACTGGCTTTGTTATTGGATAGGGAGAAGATTTGGCCCTAAACTATGGAGCATTAAGTGGTTTGCAAGAACATTTGACCAAGGGAAAATTGACCAGGTACAGCAGTATTATGAAAAATATGGATTTCTCACCCTTCTCGTTGGAAGGTTTATCCCATTTGGAGTCCGCAACTGCCTCTTCCTAACAGCCGGTCTTGGGAAAATGCACTTTGGAAAATTTATTTTAAGCGATGGGATAGCATGCGCTATCTCCAATACCTTTCTTTTTTCTCTGACCTATCTCGTTGGCAGAAATTATGAGACCCTCCTTTCAGTTTTAAGGACATTCAATATTTTCCTATTCTCAGCCTTTATGGTATCGATAATTGGTTACATTTGGTATAAAAGTAAGAAAAAAACTGCCACCTAACACCTTTAATTCATGCTAACAGCGTCAAATAGCCTTTCCTTTATCAGAGCGCCTCTTGCATTTTTGTTTTTGCAAGACAACTCTTCGCTTCGCATTTTGGCTATCATTCTCGCCATGTTAACTGACAGTATTGACGGCTATATCGCTAGAAGAAACAGATCTGTCAGTAAATTTGGGGCAATCCTCGACCCTGCAACAGATAAGTTCTTTGTCTATTTTGCTATTATTGCCCTTCTCTTTGAAGGACGGATGACTCCCTGGGAAATGGGAGCTATGTTATCAAGAGACGTATTCCTCTGCTTATATGGCCTACTAATGATTTCACAAGGGCAGTGGAAACGGATATTCACATTCCGCTCAGTCCGCTGGGGAAAAATGACAACAGCCCTTCAGTTTATTGTTCTCATCGGACAAGTATTAGGTGTAGCCTTCCCTTGGTACATCTTTATTAGCTTTATTATTATGGGCTCATTAGCCTTCATTGAGCTTTTAAAAATCAGACCTTCATCTGCCTAATGGAGCAACCCAACACTTTATATTCATAATTTTGCATAGCTATAAACTTAGGAGCCTCTCTGTTTGTGAATAATCCCTCAGAGGCTATTGAGACCTAAAAGCGATCAGCTTTCAAATCTTAGCAGTCCCCTCTCTGGAACTAGTGTAGAGAAAGGCTCTTTTAATCCAGATTTGGTATAGAACGGCAAACTATCATGGGTTAGAAAAGTCTTTTAAGTAGGTTTCTCTTCTTCTCTCAAATAGGCTAGCTTATAGACCTCCCACAGAATTTCTTGCTTAAGACCCATAAAAAGATCATAGTCAGTTAATTTTGTGTAGGCTTTGAGCTCAAACTCTAAGCCATAAGGGCCAAGAGAGATGAGATAAACATTGATCGACATCTTTTGATCAACTTTCGGATGGCTAGTAAGGTACTTCCGAATCTTTTCAATGTATTCTATTGCATTAGCGCCGTTAGCAGACCGGATTCGGATTTTTTCCTCAATTCTCCGATACGTCATCCGACTATAGTTTGTAACAAGTTCATTAGAAAAAACAGCATTAGGAATGTAGATACACTTTTTGTGCATATCTCTAATTGTTGTGAGATACCACCCAATATCTTCAATGTGCCCAAAAACTTTTTTTTGAGGAATTTCTACCAAGTCCAAGATCGCAAAGGGTCTTGTGATATAAATCATAAAGCCTGCAAAAAAGTTGGCAATCACGTCTCTACATGCAAACCCGACTGCTGCTGCTCCTATCCCCCCAAAGGTGACAAGGGGAACCACATCTACCCCTAAGATCTGCATGACGATCAAGCCACTAATAAAAAATACGGTGATAGTAAAAATTTTTTCGAAAAGTACAAGAATGAATGGGTTTAGATCAGGCTTTGATACAAGTATTTTATCATGTAAAATACGCTTTGCTCTAAATGAGAGCCATGTCAAGATAAGAACTAAAAGTACAAGAGCAGCATTTACCATCTTTCCCTTTTCACAAATTTAAGTTAAGCTAATATTAAAACAGATTAGAGGTCTTATTTTCTATGGAATTTCAACGTGAATCGATTTTCATTTCTGCGCTACGCTCATTTTTTCGGATGTTTTTTGCAGTCTCCGGCATCTCCCTAGCCATTATAGCCATGTCCCTTTTATATAATTCTATTGCCGACACAGAAACAACTACAATTGAAGCAAAAACAAAAATTAAGTACTTGTCAGATGCGAATGGAAATAGAGAAATCTCCTCAACCTCTCCCGTAATTTTACAACTCAACGTGCATGGCGTAATAGGAGGACCTAAATCTTTTGACTCTGAGAGGGTAGAAAATATCCTTCTAGACTCTCGAACTGGAACATTAAAGGACAACCGAGTTAAGGGGATCCTTTTACACATGAACACTCCAGGCGGTACTGTTGTTGATTCTGATAATATTTATAGAATGATTAAAGACTATAAAGCTCACTACAAAGTGCCAGTTTATGCCTATGTAGATGGACTTTGCGCATCTGGTGGGATGTACATTGCAAGCTCTGCTGATAAAGTCTTCGCAGGACCAGCTAGCACCATTGGCTCAGTTGGGGTCATTTTAGGCCCATTTTTCAACATAAATGAAACGCTTACAAAAATCGGAGTTGTCGCCAAGACCATTTCAGAGGGGATAGACAAGGATATGATGAGCCCGTTCCGCCCTTGGAAAAAAGATGAAGACGCTTCTCTTCAGGCACTCACCGCTTATTTTTATGAGCAATTTGTCAATATAGTAACTGAAGCGCGGCCTAACCTAGACAAACAAAAATTAATCAATGAATACGGCGCTAATGTATTTGACCCAATTACTGCCCAAAAAATAGGATATGTGGACTCAGCTCCTGCTACTCGAAGGGAAACACTTCTTGCTCTTTTGAAAGAGGCAGATATTGACCCAACAAAAACATATCAAGTTGTCGAGTTAGAACCAAAGAGCGAATGGCTATCTGATCTTTTCAATGCTAATTCCCCCCTTTTCACAGGGAAGATTGAGCATACAATCGACACAGGAGCACCAAAATTACGCGAACAAATTTCCTATCTTTACCAACCGATGGAAAATTAATAGCGCAGCTTCATGGATAAAATTTATATAGTAGATGCGATTAACTACCTTTTTCGATCCTACTACGCAATTGGACCCATGACGAACGAAAAAGGGCAATCAACAAGTGCCCTTTTTGGATTTATCCGATCTGTACAAAAATTAATCCGCGATTTTTCTCCTCACCACCTTGTCTGTGTATTTGATGGACCCGATAACAAAAAATCGAGACAAGAGATCTTTGCAGATTATAAATCACACCGCAAAGGGGCCCCAGAAGATCTATTCCCCCAGTTTGAGCTCGCCTATGACTACTGCAAAATGGCTGGCATTCCAGTTATTCAGGTAAATGGGGTAGAGGCTGACGACTCGATGGCAACCATCGCCCTTTGGGGAGAAAAACAAGGAGCTCAAGCCTTTCTTTGCTCTAGCGACAAAGACCTCATGCA
>Ga0100402_1006736_pt1 | contig 11319 bp, 6 predicted proteins | sample CryGeyme20150102_FD_80419 | JGI IMG/M metagenome (GOLD analysis project Ga0100402, IMG submission 80419) | Groundwater microbial communities from Crystal Geyser aquifers in Utah, USA - Crystal Geyser metaG 2015-0102 | ecosystem: Environmental > Aquatic > Deep subsurface > Groundwater | place...
AAGAGCCATTTCGGCCAGAAAGCAGTTAAGAAATCAAATCATCCACAAGACGGTCAGCTCAAAAGCGTGTCGTAATTTTCAAAATATTTTATTTTCAGTCAATCATGCTGATTTGTTGATCAGACAAAGAATTGCAGCGTTTAGCCGGGAAACGATCAGTTTTGCAAAGACGGCTGGGCGCATGATTCAGAAATACATGTTGTTTTTGGTTTACAAGAATTACATGGCGCCGCAGTTTACAAAAAAGCATGTGAGGCGTCCTGAGGCGCATGAGAAAAGCCCTGCACAAATGCTAGGGCTGACAAAGCAGCTTTTAAGATTTTCGCAGGTGTTTAAATACTATCCTAAGCTGGCGGAGATAGCGGAACTATCGAGACCCGAATGGCGATGTTTTGCGCAAGCTGAGCTTCCCGAATCTTGCAAACGAAGCCTGAAGTTTAAGCGGCGCAAGAAGGCAGCCTGAAAACATTGAATTGAGGGGACTGGAGATGATATTTGGATCACGTTTTTTACAACACTTTAGCGCGCACAGTTAACTTCTAAAGAGAGTCTTCTTGAAAGAGCTCTTTTGCACTTTTTCTCGTGAGTGATTGATTCACCAACATATAGATCGCGATACACGCAAAGCTAAGCACGAAAAAATAACCCGCCATAAGGTTTAAGGGCGGGAACATAAGGTCTGCATCTAGAAACCTTTGCGACATGATCTGTCCTGCGGGAAAAACCAAAATCCAGGTTAACAACCAGGCGAAACCTACACTCAACAATATTTCTCCAACGAGTTGGAAGTAAAGTGAACGCCGACTTAGGCCGAGGCACTTGAGTAGGGCAAATTCGGAGGTCTTCTCTCCGCGTTTGGCCCAAGATACTGAAGCAATCACAAGTAATGCTGCAAAGAAAAGAAAAAGGCTGGAGGATTCGATCGTCAGTAGCAGTTTGTCGAGGAGTCCTTGGATTTGCTTGCCCGTTTGTGTGAGGTCGAGCGGACTGGCGTGAGGGATGAGCCTTACAATCTTTTCTTGCAGTCCTTCAATCTGGTCTGGAGGTACCGTGCTTAGGGCTGTGTAGGAAAGAGGAGCTCCTTCAAGTTCTTGCTTCGAGAGCACGATGAAGAAATTCGGCCTGAACTGAAACCATTGAACCTGTCGAAGGCTGGAAACCACGGCCTTAAGTTTCACTCCGGCGATATCTAAAACAAAGGTTTTGCCGACTTCGTCAAGCTCCATGCGTTCAGCGAATTTGCTTTCTAGGGAAGCGTGAAGCATCCCGGCTTCGCTGTTCGGTGTGGCCCCAAAGAGTGAGGTGCCATCGGAGAGTTTTTCACCTTCGAATAAATCTCCCGATGATCTGATGTTCACAAAATATTCCCGGAGTTGAGGGCCTCCGCCTTCTTCATCAATGTTCTCACTTTGTTTCTTGTTGACCTCTTCGATCGGGCTACCGTCAACTTCAAACAATCGTGATTGAAGATAGGGGACCCATTCCGTTTGCTCCGGAAAATTTTCTGAGTGCTCATCAAAATCGCTTTGGGTTAGTCCAAGGGTGAGGACGTTGGGGGCATTGCCATTACTAGCTTTATCAATCTGTCCGTGTATCGAAGTGGCAAGCAAAAGTCCAAGACTGAGGAAGAACAAACTAAAAGAAATGCTCAACACCCATACAAAAGTTTGAGAAATTTTCTGAGTGAATGATTGAATGAGGTAGAAAACTGAAAAGCCTTTTAGTGTTTCAGCAGATAAGAGTTTTTGTAGAAGTTTGATAAAGCCCCAGAGCAGCGCGCTTAGCAAGGCGAGGCCGCCAATCACTCCAAGAAATCCAAAGGCTGAAAGTTGAAGGTTTTGTGTCGTGATGAGGCTAAGAATAAAAGTCAGGACCAGACATGTGACAACCGCAGGACGATCGAAGCTGCGACTAAGATTGTTGCCGGAGTCTACACTGGAAAACAAGGCTTGAGTCGGCGTGCGCAAGAGGGCTTTGATTGGAAAGAAAAGAACGGGCGCTAAGGCAAGCAGGCTTGTGAGAAGAGCAAGTCCGTAGGATTGCAGATAGGAATATGGAGTAGCCAGATCGATCTTGAGCTGTTTGGCGGCAATGATGCTGAGCTGGTGTTCTGCCCAGGAACCTAGAAAATATCCACAGGTCGATCCAATCAAGGCGCTGATCAATACGGGAATCACTGTCGCCTGAATGAGGCCCTTGTTGTCTAGTCCTAGGCAGCGCAAGGTGAGGTAGGAGGGCAATCTTTTTTGGAGATCGCTTACGAACATAAAAAATAGACCCACAATTCCTAAAAGTGTGGCGCAGAGTGAAACGAAGGATAGATAAGATCGAAGAACGGCCACAGTTTTTTGAGCTTGCGCATTGCTTTGATCCGCACTTCTAAGGCGCAAATTGGGATCTTTGAAAACTTCTCGGAATTTTTCACGAAACAATTTGGAATCTGTGTTGGGGGCCTTGAGAAAGGCACGGCTTCTCACTCGACTGCCGGGGCCACTGAGTCCAGTGGGCTTAAGGTCATCGTATCGAATCCAAACTTTGAACTGCCCCGCACGAAATAGGCTGACGGCTTCTGGTTCGAGTTCTACAAAGTCTTTGAGTTTGAACAGTTGGCTACCAAGTTTGATTTGATCGCCTATTTTGAAGCCTTTGCTTTTTGCGCTTTCATCAAGAAAAAGTTCATTGGCTCCAAGATCAGAAATTTTAAAATCAGAACTTGTCTTCCAGTCTCCATAGAAAGGATAAGCCCCCTCATAGGAACCTAGGCTAATGGCACTCACCTGTCCCGATTCGGCTTGCATCGACGCAATCAAGGTTTGAGAAAGTATAGTGTCGCTTCTAGGGACTAGCTCTTCTAGCTTCGTGAGTAGATCAGGGTTGAAGCCCTCCCAGCTACTGACGGTGTAGTCAGCACTTAGAAATTTACGAGTATCACGTGATGCGGTCTCTGATAGTCTTTGAGAAAAGAGATCGACGAATACAAGGCCTGCGATCCCTAATGTGACCAGTAAGCCAAGTATCCAAACACTCCTGCGCTTGAGTTCGGAGACGATCCAAAATTTGCTAAAGTCATTCACTCGGATTTTTCCTATTTAGAGGTAGAGACTTCGTTCAAGACGCCGCGAGATAATACGAATTCTCTATCGGCCCGTTTTGCGACCTCGGGGTCATGGCTGACGACTACCATCGTGCAGTTTTCTGTTGTTTTTAATTTCTCAAGCATGTTGAGCACCGTTTCGGAATTGTCTTCATCAAGATTTCCGGTGGGTTCATCGGCAAGGAGTAGGGTTGGTTTGGTGAGGAAGGCTCGGGCGATCGCCACACGCTGTTGTTCGCCTCCAGAAAGTTGTCCTGGGGTGTGGGTCATGCGGTCTTTGAGTCCCACTTCTTCAAGCAAGGACTTCGCTCGCTCTCTTGAAGAGCTGGGGTCCTGATCCAAAATGCGTGACGGCAATAGGACGTTTTCTATAATATTGAGATGAGGGATGAGCCGAAAGCTCTGAAAAATAAAGCCAAGCTGTTTGGCTCTGAAATTGGCTCTTTCTTCTTCACTAAGTTCAGCAATATCTTGTTGATTGATGATCACCTTGCCAGAGGTGGGTGTATCGAGTGCTGCGATGAGTGATAAAAGCGTGCTTTTTCCGCTTCCTGACGGGCCCATCAAAGAAACCCATTGACCTTTGTCCACCTTCATAGAAACATCTCTTAAAACCTCGATAGGAGATGGAGTGAAAAAACTTTTAACGACATTATTGAGCTCGAGCATGTTGAGCATATTAGCCCTGAGTGCGGCGCGCATGCCAGTTGTGTTCGCAAATAAAATTGATTCAAATGTAAATAGTGTGAAATCACCAGAGTCAAAGAATCTCCGAATTCTGGCGTTAGGAGATTCTCTTTCGGCTGGGTATCGCATTGATCAGGGTTTGAGCTTTCCCATGCAACTCGAAAAGCTTTTGGTGCAAGAAGGCCATCTGGTGACCATCGTTAACGCGGGTGTGAGTGGCGATACCGCTAAGCAGGGTTTGCAGCGCATGGATTGGGTGATCAGGAGATCTGGCCCTTTCGACGCTATCTTGCTTGAGCTGGGGGCCAACGATGGATTGAGGCAAAACTCTGTTGTGGCGATGAAGGATTCCCTTTCCAAAATCATCGAGAAATCTCAAGGTCTAGGAATGAAAGTATTTCTATTGGGGATCAAATTGCCAACGAATTTTGACAAAAAATATCGCCTGGAATTTGAGGCAACTTTCCCGGCACTCGCCAAAAAGTTTCAGATACCGCTGTACCCGTTTGTTCTCGAAGGCGTCGCGCAGAAGGAAGAATACAATCTTTCCGACCTTCTGCACCCCAACAAAGAGGGGCACGCGATCATTGCGGAGAAGTTGAAAAATTGGCTCCTGAAACAAAAAAGCTTCCAACAATTATTGTCGGAAGCCTCTCGCTAAAGAATTCTATAAAATTATCTACGACGGTGTGGGGGGCCAGGTCTTTTCTCTTTCTTTTTAGGAATATGAAACGAACTTCGAAGTGTGATGTGACGATCCATTTCATATTCAAAGATGCCTTGAACGGCCCATGGGCTATGAGTCAAAAGGCTTCGACTGCCGCCATTGTTGTCGGTAAAGGCTTTCATGGCAATGTTGTAAATTTTTAACTCGGCTGTAGCCATGATTGACATAGCCCAGGGGCCGATGCTCTTGGGGATCAATCTTGCGTCTTCATGGAAAATGCTTGGTAGCAATTGTGCGATCCATACTGCAATTGGAAGTCCTGTGTAGAGTGGATCTGGAAAGACTTGGTAACCTTGCTCAATGCGCTCGAAGAATAGATCTCCCATGAGGTATAGCTCCCAAGCTTTCATGAGGTCGCCTGGTTTGCGATATTCAGCAACGACTTCAAAGTAGGGGGAGTTGAAGATATCTCCTGGAGATGCGTAGACTTCTTTTTCGACGCCAAGGTTTTGGGCAAATTCAAAAGCTTTTTTTGATTTTACTGTAGAGAAATCATTTAAAATCTCTCTCGGATTCATCCCAGTGGCGTGAGCATAGGCTTTAACAATGAGTTCGCTGCAATAGATGGCGTAGTCTTCATCAAAGTCCATCTCGATATCATAAGGCGCTTTTCTTTTGGCTGCAGCGAGAGCCCAGTCGGATGCGGCGCGTGTGATCGTGGCTCGATTTGCGGAGGACTTCCAGCGCAAAACTGTGAGTTGGTTGTAGGGGTCGTCGAGCAAGTGTTGTAGAGGAAATTCCTCAACTCCTGTTTCAATGAGTGACTCAACAGTTGTCATTTTGCCATTTCGAACCCTGACGATAAAAGCGTGTGAGTATCGGCTTGGAGTGTTGTTGATTTGTGAGATCATCGAGCTGATGGAAGAGTTTCCAAGGCCGATGACAACATCACCGTCTTTGAATTGGAAATCATTTTTATTGTTGTATCTTTGGTAGCCTTGGCGAGTGATCCAAGTGGCGGAGTGACCTTTGCTTCTAAGGTTGTCTCTGACGAGATCTTCTACGAATCCGATCAAGGCAAGATTTTGAACGTTTTCTCTCGTGGAGCTTTCTTGCAGGAGTTCGGCACGTTTTAAGAAAAGCTGTTTTCCCATTTCAGCAGTTAGTGAGGTTTTTCCTAGCTGGGCCATGCAGTTGAGGAAGGCATTGCGGTCGCTATTGTCTAAGTATTGGAGACAGGTCAATTCGTTGAATTGCAATCTTGGACGGCTTTGCAGTGATGAGTAGAATCCTTCTAGTGATTCAGGATAAACTCCTGCTCGGGAAGAGAGGCGTTCAAGAGATCTCTCTTGGTAGTGGGCCACTTCATGGGGGGCAGATCCCTTGGCAATGGCATTAGTGTTTGTGGCAAGGAAGATGATGGTGGTAGCAATCAACATTGTCTTTTTCATGGGCCCCAATGTACGGTCGTAGGGGCCGGGGTGCAATCGATGATAGAGACAACTTCACCGCAAAGGCGACACCTTGCAAGGCATCGAAAACATTGGCCAAATTGTTCAAAAATGACTTAGTGATGAGCTGCTGGCTGGATGGGGGGAGCGCTAGTGTTGCCGCTAGGAATCGAATGCGGGTCCTCTACATCGTAAGATCCGGTCAGAACTCTTAGGCCAATCGAAATTTTCTCTTTGAGGTAGGCGAAGAATCCCTCGTCATCGCCAGCTACGGTTCCTGCGACTCCCGTGAGTATCTTCTCTACGGCCGCAAGTTCTTGTTCAGCAGTGCAGTTGTTCTGCCGGGCACATTCTCGCTTAAGAATATCTAAAGCGTTCTGAACGTCTTTTGAGGGGGTATCTGTGGTGGAGTTTGCGTGGCATGGAGATGGGGTTCCATCATTAGCAGTAGCTCCAAACGGGAAGAGGGCCATCATGGCAGCAAAAAGCACAGGTGCGAATTTTTTCCTTATCATGTTCCAATTGTGCCAGATTCGTTGAGCTAGAATGTTAAGTTTTCGTATAATCATTGCATGATTTCGGGTGGGGTGATAATTCTTATGGCTTGTGTCGGCGCGTGGCGCAGCCTGGTAGCGCACTTGCTTGGGGTGCAAGGGGTCGTGAGTTCAAATCTCGCCGCGCCGACCATTTTTCCTTCTTATTTATTGCTTTCTTAAATTTAGCTGAAGTTGCCGGTCGATTTGCACACGATAAACAGATTTGAACTATAATTATCTAAATGGATAAAATCGTAAAGCTTTTACTGCCGTTGACTCTATTGTTTAGTGTCTCCTCATTTTCTCAGGCTGTTAGTAATGCTCAGATTAGAACAACGCTACAGGCATTAAGGGCTCAGCAAAAGGCCTATAGTGATCCTGAAATTCGAAGATCAGTTCATGAAACTATGGTACTGGTTCGTCAGGCTGATGGGGATCCAAGTCAATTGAGTAGTGTCTTAAAAAAAATTAATCAGACTCAAAGACTAATAGACAGAAAAAATGAGCAGCTAGATCCGGGGCAAACTAACGCGAGTCAGAAAGCACTTTTAAGAACGGCTAGTCGGGCCCTTGAATTGCTCGAAGGGCAAGTACAACAAACTTTTAGCTCGGGCTCTCCTGGCGGTAGCGGTGGAACCGGTGGTGGGAGCGGAGAAGACGAGCCTAATGGGTATAACCCTGATGAATATGATCCTCGAGATTCGAGGGAGGAGACTCCTTCCTATACAGATCGGACTTCTGAAGAACTTAGCAATGCCTATGACTCCGGTCAGTATGGCGCAAGTTCTGGAGGCGGAGGCTATGATATCTCAGACTCAGAGGTTTCTGGATCCTTAGAATCCGGTCTGGGAGGAGCGTTGTCCGATGAAGGTGAAAGTGAAGGTATCAACTCTAGTCAGAGTGAAGAATTGGATAGTTTGCTTTTAGAAAAATCAGAATGCACCACGTTTGAGTGTCGTCAAAAGGTATCGGAGGAAATCTCGGCATTAAAGAATGAACATATTTCAGAAAGCTACGAGGGTGGGGAGTCGGTAGATCCGGCTTTTGATTCGAGAGTTGCCGCCTGTGTGAATCAATGTACAAAGGGTAAGAAGCCAGATCCGAAATGTAGCAATCAATGTTTGGTAAAATTTAAAGATGGCAAAAACTCGAGCTATAAAACTCCGGTATGTATTGCTATTCCACCCAAAAGGTTTGATGTGAAATACAAGGAGATATTTGTCGACCCGGAAAATGGGTCAGATAGAAATAGCGGAACAGATGCTAAGGCGTCACTGAAATCTATCGAGGGAGGCTTAAAGGTTCTTGAAAAGCTTAGATCGAAAACGAAAAATGGAGATTTTAGAATCAATTTGAAAAAGGGTGACTATCGAATCACTCAGCCGATCATCTTGGGTAAATCTCATAGCTCGCCCAATGCACAAACAGTAATTTCCGGAAATGGAAGTAGCGTTATGTTTAGTGAGAATATTACAAACTGGAGTGAGAAAGAGCTGAGTAAATTAAAGACCGTGCTCTATTCAAGGGTTTCAAGATTAAATTCGCCGAGTTTTCTGAGTATAAAAGGTGGCAAAACTCAATTGGCCAGATTCCCAAAAAATCAAGATCTCTCTAGAGTGCTTTCTCTAAACTTTGAATTGGGAAGTATTGTGCTTCCTCTGAATGCTTCAACGCAATGGTTGTTAAAGATTGATCCTCTTGAAGTTAAGAATATACACTTAGTCATACAGATGGAGTCTGTAAGACAAAAGTTGCAAATGCAGTCTGCATCAAAATTGGATGCGAAAAAAATTGAGATCAAACTTTCAAAAGAAAGCTTGGATGTCTTAAAATGTTTGAGCTCTCCAAAGACCAGTGGTTGTATTGTTGAGCCTGATTCGTATAAGAAAATGACGGGACTTAAAAGTCTGGCTAAGAATCCCCAGTTCTATTTTGCAAACCACCCTTCCTTTGTTGAGGACCCGGGGGACTTTGCTTTTGTGGCTAATGATGGAATCTACCTTTTGCCACCTAAGAACGTCTCGAAAGAGGAACTAAATAAAGTTGGCGTAGAAGTTCCAATTATTAACCCTCATCAATCAGTGTTTCCGATGTTGGCGATAGTTAACGCGGCTAACGTCAAGATAGAGAACATAGGTTTCGAATTTTTTTCGGGAGCACATCAACTGCAAGGCACTAAGATATTCAATCAAGAAGGTCAAAAATATTTGAAGGTAGATGCCAAGAAAAAGCAGATTGCTAGTGAAGATCTTTCAAGTGCTATCCTGATTCAGGGCTCCAGCTTTGTACTTATTTCTAAAAATTCATTCACTAATATTGATGGTGCTGCGGTTCGAGTCATTGCCTCCGAGGGAGTTGAGCTTAAGAGAAATTTTTTGATGGATATAGGCTATGGAGGCGTCAATGTGCTTGATAGTCAGTCTATCAAGATTGAAGATAATATTATCAGCAACGTCGGACTGACTAACTTTGGCGATGCCATCAACGTGTTCGATGTGCACTGTGGAATATTTGGAAACAATACAGTTCAATCTATAGGTCGGTCTGGCTTTCGTTTTCGGGGCAAGACCACTTTGCCACGATTGATTTATAAAGTTAAGGTCAGGCAGAACCTTATTGAAAACGCTTTGGTCCATCCATTTTTTGCCCGTGGTGCTATACATGTCGATAGTCTCGCTGCTGATAAGCCTGCACTTCCTGAGGTTCAGTTTGAAGTGACGAAGAATGTCATTAGCAATATTAGCTCTGGAACAAAGACGGTAAAGAAGCAGGACCGGATTGATCTGATTGCTGTTTCATTAGATTCTAATACCCAGGGAATCTACTTCGGCCACAACTTCATTTCGAATGTAGATAGTGCCATTAATCATAATTGTGCGACTCAGAATATTGTTAAAGATAATAGTGTCTCTGGCTTTCTAAGTTATTTCAACGGATTTCGATCTAAGAAAGTAAGCCAGAAGAAATTAAATCAGTGCTCGGCTGGTTCAGAATTTGGAATTAGTGCGGCAAAGCAGAAGAGTTTTAAGAGTACGACTAAAGTTATTGGCACGCAGTTTAAAAAGAGAAAGGTCTCGGGTGCTGGAGCTAAGGATGCGACGATTAAATATTGGCAATCTCGTGGAAGACAACTTTGAGTATTTTGAATTGTCTCTTCATTGACATTGAGCGTTTAATTGAAGATCTGATACAATTTAAACAATGGCTTTGATGCTCCGACTCCTAGCGTTCTCAATTTGTATTTTTGTTTTTTCGGCCCATGCACAGGCTGTGAAAGACCCTGAGATTCGAAGCACCCTAAACGCATTAAGGGCACATCAGGATGCGTATGAAAATAAAGAAATTAAAAGGGCTGTCCATCAAATGCTGGTACTAGTTCGTGAAGCAGATGGTGATGAATCGAGAAAAAAAGAGGTCGTTAAAGAAATCAATCGGGTTTTAAGACTTGTTAAAGAAAATGAGAAAACTGAAGACAAGAAACTGCTCAAGAGTGCCAATAGTGCACTTGAGCTTTTGAAATCTCAGATCCTCGCAAGCTACAAAAACGGTGATCCGGACGATGGTTCCGGAGATGGAGATGGTTCCGGAGATGGAGATGCTTCTGGAGACGAAGATGAAGACGAAGACGGAGACGGAGACGGAGACGGAGACGGAGATGGCTTAGGAGATGCGTCTAGATTTTCTAGAGCAGTCCTGAGCGAAGAATATGACTCTGAATATTCTTCAGAGTCCTTTGATTCGAACCTAGTTGAAGGGGGGGACTCGGGAGCTGGCTTAGATACTGTTGATTCGAGCGGCAGGGGAGCTTTTAAGTCGGACAAGCGAAAAAATGCTAAAGGAGCTAACAAAGGCAAGGCTAAGGGCAAGGGAAAAGGCAAAGCTAAAGGCAACGGCAAGAATAAAGGTAATGGAAAAGCGAATACCAATGGCAAAGATCAAAAGACATCCGCTAAGACTACAATTAGGCTTAGTCCCGCAGGATCAGACGATCTCCCGAATAGTTCAGATGGGCCCTTTCGAACCCTGGGTAAAGCAAAGAAAGTTATGAACAATGCAGGCATCAAGAACGCAAACATCGTTCTTGATCCGGGAAGATATCCAGCTGAAAATATTCCCGAGGGAGCCACTGTAAAAGGCAAATCAAAGAACGCAAAAAAAGTTGTTTTTGATGGCAAGATGACAGGATCTTCTGACTGCATGAAAATGAAAAATGCAGGGCTAGAGAACGCCACCATCAAGAATCTTAAGTGCGATGGGAAGTATTCCGGGAGAGGGGCCCTGGAGGTTGATCAGGGAAGTAAGCTCGATAATGTTGTCGTCTCTGGCAACAGGGTGACGGGCATAAGAATTGTTGGAAGTAATGTGAAGCTGAACAAGGTGGTGTCGGAGAATAATTTGAGTGGAATCTCTGCCGGTAATTGGCAAGGGATTGATCGCTCGGGAGCAAAAATCAAGGAGCCAAGCATTCCGGGGAGAAAGGTTGAGCACCTCAGAAACATCACCATCACCAATTCCACCATTCGAAATAACAATCGTGGAGTCAAGGATCCGGATTGGGCCGGAAACACAGGAACGTACAAACATGGTGGCAAATGGTATCTCGACCCAAGAGATGGAAGTGCGGGGGGCAAATTTGTTTTTACCGATAAAGTCACAATCAAAAACCTAACATCGGAGAAAAACAATGGACCCGGGCTCTGGTTTGACACCTCAAATCAGGCAATCACAATCAAAGATTCGAAGTTTTTGAACAACACAAATGGCAAAGGCAAAAGTTCCAAATGGGGTGGGATTGGACTCATCATGGAGCTTGGATATGGTCCGAATAAGATTGAGAACAATATATTTAAAGGCAACCAAGAAGCGGGCGTCGCGATTTGGGAG
>Ga0100402_1006746_pt1 | contig 11306 bp, 13 predicted proteins | sample CryGeyme20150102_FD_80419 | JGI IMG/M metagenome (GOLD analysis project Ga0100402, IMG submission 80419) | Groundwater microbial communities from Crystal Geyser aquifers in Utah, USA - Crystal Geyser metaG 2015-0102 | ecosystem: Environmental > Aquatic > Deep subsurface > Groundwater | place...
ATTAAGCATATTTTTAAGAAAGCAGTCATATCTATTGAAATGCTTTGTAAGGTCTAAAATTGAATTTTCCTTCTTTTTTGATAGGTTGAACTTCATAAATTGTGAATTAGTTGGTACGTAATCATTTCCAGCTAAAATATCGAATACTTCATCTTTGTGGGCTTTGTTGTAGAGGAAGACATTTCGGAAAGTGTAGAGATTTTCCTTTTTGATTAGGTAGTCGATTAGTCTACTTACATCATTTTTAGTAAAGTAAACCATATATCTTTTGTAGAGGATATATACTAATTCTTTTAGTTTAGCGATTGAGACTTTTTCGATTCCGAAAAATACGAAGTTTTTCATCTTAGAGATGTCGAATAGAAGTTGTAATTTGTCATAAATAGTAACACAACTACTATCCACAAACGTAACCGAAAATAAAATCTCTTCAAATGATGAAAAACCTGACTTAATCCAATTAAATATAATTGAATTAGTAACAGGGAATAACTTTTTAATCAACTCATTTATCTTCTCTTTGGCATCAAAAAAGCTATTACTTTCATTAGTGGGCATCAAACACGATTTAAACATAACAGTATTAAATAAATCTTCTACTTTAGAATTATACTCCTTTGATGAGTTAATATCCTTTTTATGACGAATTGTATTTAATTTAAATTGATTAACTAGAAAAGCATTTCTTCCTTTAATACCATATATTTTAGATATTTCTGAGAAGAAGTAATTATATCTTGTATTAAGGTATAAGCTCATTTTATCGTCAACGCCTAATGGAAGTATAGACTCACCAATTGTATTATGTAAATCAATATCAAATAGGTAGCTAGGTTCAGAAAATAAGAAATTGTATAGCTCGCCTTCAGCCTCACCAACTTCAGTGTCTGAATATTTGATTATTCCTATCTCGATTACACTTTTGTTCATACTTTCATATGAGTTATCCTTTGATTCTAGTTTAATTTTGTGAGGTTTTAAGAAGTCTAATTGTTTTATTTTGATCGAGTATGAGTTGAAGACTTGATTATTTTGTTTTATGTAAATATTTAAATATTCAGTCAATTGCTGAATAGAGAACTCTTGGCTAATAGCTTTAATAAAAGTTCCATCTACACATTTTTGACCAGAAATAAGCTTTATCAAATCAAAATTAAACCTATTAATTGGTACTTCACTATCATCAAAACTATAATAAATCGAATACTCAGTATTCTTAGGATAATTAAGTAAATCCCATACATTCGTAATCATTAATATAAACTTAGTCTTTTTGTTTGTTATAGTATCTTCTTTAAAGTTAGCAGTTGAGTAAAGCTTCTTAATCTCTATAAATGAATCAGAAATATTATCTTCTAATATCTTAGTAATTTTAGTCTTTTCCTTTGACTCTATATACTTCTTTAGGTAGTTTTGATTTTCTTTCTCAATACCTGAGAAGTAATTGTTTATTTTCTTATATAAAGTTTCTCGTTTTATATCCCACGATGTTGCTTTATTAACATTGATAAGGAAGTATTTTTCGAATATACCAGAGAGTTGATAGTAACTTGAAAGGTTATCGCGGAATATTTCAATGAATTTTTCAGTGTTGAAACTTTTCTTAACTAAAAGTTAATTAAATTTATTACTAAAGTATGTTATATTAAGTTAAATTAAATATAAGTAAAAGAAGAAGTATTATTGATTTTTATCATTAATTACCTAAATCAAAGAATACAGACTCTAATTCCGTAACACTTTTACAAAGCAATATCTTTTCTTCATTGAGTTTCATTAATGTTAGATAAATCGTACAAACAACTCTCAATAGATTATACTACAAAAATTATATTAAAAATATATTAAATCGTATTAAATTTCTATATTATTAGTTACCTTATCTGAATTATTGGTCTTAAATGTAGATTCAAAAATTATAATATCCATCAATCTCAAAAATAAGTCTGAATGTAAAGTATCCGAGAATAAACTTGATATATTATTCATAATGAAAAACTCAATAGGGAAATTTAACTCATGGAACTTATTAAAAACTGGCTTAATATTGCATTCTAATATTAATTTCAATACAAGGATAGTGTATTTCGTAAAGTTATTCTGGTTACTAAATAATGGATTACTTTGATAGAAAACTTCATATATTTGGGACAGTCCTACTAATATCCAAAATGCTTCAAATGGTTCTTTAGTAATTGGAATTATCTTCTGAATCAACGGAAGTAGCCCATAGAAATAAACAAACTTCTTATCGCTATCATTGTTAATTGTAAACTTATCAGTCATTATATCGTATTCGGCCCATAAATAAAATGCTTTAGCTATTTTTCTTATTATTTTAATATTAGTAAATTCTCCTAGTTGGGTTTCATACTCTTGAACATTTAATTCACTGAGATCGTTATCAATCAAAGAAAAGTTAATATTGTAGATGTAGCAAGACTTGTTTACTAAATATTCAAAAATTGAACGTTTGTTAGTATCTAATGGAGACTCATTGTCTTGGGGTATAAATTCTACCTCGATTATTTGGAGTTTATTATTCTTTATTCTGTCCTTTGTAATTTCGACTAAATTTTCAATTTCTAAGAGCTTCTCCCAAAGGGTGTTTCTTCCATTGGATGGAATACCAAGGTAGATCAAATTAGTAAATTGGTCCCATTCTTTTGAACCACTTGTTTTAAGTTTAAGTAATTCATTTTTGTAAGGAAGTTTGCGGTAGATATCATAAAACTCAAATTGAGGTGATTTCTTTTGATTATTTTGGTTTAGACCATTAATGAATAGTCTCCATTCTGACTCGGCAAATTTTCGATAGAAGAAGTTACGTCTATAATTAACATAGAACTTTTTTAAGTATTTAAATTCATAGCTGTTTAAGTTGAAAATACATTTCTTCCATTCTTCATTTTTAAACTCCGAATTCTTAAACTCTTCAACTCCTTTAAGACAGAATCTATTTAGAATATGCATTAAAGTTTCACCTATTAAGTAAGTATAAATATTAATTAAATTATACATTTTTCTTTGTTCTTATATTCATTATTATCTAGAGTCTTTATACTTTTCTTTAACTCAATATGGATTTTATTCTTCATATTAGTAAAATTGATATTAGGATTAAACTTTCCTAAATTTAGTACATTGTCGTATTCATCTTTTAGCCTCTATAAATAATATAATAAATAATTATATTAGATATATTAATATTTCTTATTAAAATATTTTTATTTACATGTAAAGTCTTAATATGATTATCAAAATACTCATCAAAAGGTGTATTCTCATTATACTTAGTAATCCAAAGCTTAATACTTATCATCGCGAAACATGTACTTGATGGGTAGTTATCAATTTGTTCGTTTGAATACATAGGGACTACTACATAATCAGCCATAAAGGATTGAGATAGAATTTGATCGAATGTTACCCTATTTTATATGTTATTTGTTATATTAAATTATGTTATATTAATACATTGACGAAAAGGCTATTTCTTTCTTAGTAACATGATCTTTTACTCTTACTTCAACGACAAAACTTTTATCATAGTCTGGCTTAATATCAAAATTTAATATTTCGTTTATGTTTGGCTTTTCTTGTATTTTATTATTTTTTCAGATTTGTTAAAGTCTTCTACTTTAAGTTGGTATAATTTTGGATATGACTTAACGTAAATTTTTCTGTTAATCAGTTTCTTTGTTTCTTGTATGATGTTGGAGTTATTAATAAGAATAGAGTTTTGGTAATTCTCAAATGTTAAATTTTCTATAAAATCAATTTTGAAGTCGTCTTCGCTAGAATCTGCTCCAAGGTTGAAGAACTCACCTCCTTTTTTGAAATTTATTCCGAATTCTGAGTTATTTTTCAACTAGAAAAGTAAATAAATACAGTTATATATGGCTATGAGTATAATAAAATATATATTAATAAACAATATTATTTACATTAAAGATATGTCTAAATTCAATTTTCTCAACAAAAATCTTTAAACATCTTGAAACATTATCATCATCACCTACTAAAGATGAAAGTAAATGCTTGATATTAATTGGTCGTTCCAAATTTAAACTCTCATGATTTAATTTAAATGAAGAAGATCTTCTTAATTCCTTTAGATATCGCATAAATATTTCTTTTTCGAGATTATTAATAAAATTTAATGTTATATTCCAAGAATAATTATTTTCATAATTTTCATTATTACGTTCAACAGAATTTTGGCTTATCTCTTTAAAATCAATAATATTAAACATGTCTTCATCAATAACTTTTATTTCTTTCCTTTTATAAAGTTTTTGATTGTTTAAACTCATCGTTATGACTTCTTCAGTTACTTCATTTTTGAAAATAATTTCATCTTGAGTTACTCCTAGGACTTTACAGCAAAAATATTTCTCAAATCCTTGCACTTTCGTTATAAATTCTTTATTTCTCTCCTCTGGACTTAAAATAAACTCTTGATTATTTTCTCTCTGAACTAACGGAATATATTTAAATATCTTATTATTATACGAACATCTAAAATCTTCTGTAGTTACTCCTTGTTTTGCTAATAACTCAATCAACTTCTGTTTTGTTAAATTAAGATTATTACTATGACCACCAGCTGTTATATAAAGCTGAGAGTCTTTAGGCTCGCGTAAGTAAATATTATTCTTTAGATCAATACTAACTTTCCATAGATTTTCCTTTTCAATATCGCTTACTGTATTTGATTCATAGTATTTTCTTATAAAATTACTATCGATCATTTGTTCGTAAAATAGATAGGATCCAACAGTAAAGGCTTTATGAGGGAGCCTAACGCAACGATCTTCCATTGTATTTTCATTTATATTTTTTTCTATTATATTAATGATGAGTTTGTTATCTTGGTTTGGTCGTAAGTCTTTTTTAAGATTGACAAAGAGTTGTTTTAACTTTCTTTCTATTACCATTTTGTTAATATCGCAATAGGCAATTTCGTGAGAGTAGAGAAATTGAGTCAGGAACAGCTTTTCACTGTCTAAGTTTTTAGTATTGATATCGTTGATGTCGTTACTGTTGTTATCTAAAAAACTTTGTTTTGGTACGATATTAAAAGATATAGTAATATCATCAAGCTTATAATGCTTCAACATATCAAAATTAAACAAAAATTGATAGTTCCATTCTAAGTAAATAACTCCATTTTCATATTTGGTTAATTCTATTAGCTTAGATCTTGTTTCATAAACAGTCTGATTTATCTTATTATCGACTTTAATTTTTAAAAAGTATAGAAAATCATGAGGACTATTAAATTCTATATAGTTTTTATTTCTACTATAAATCATTTTTAAATAATCAAACTCTTCACTTTCGAATATAAAAGTTGAATGAAATATTTGTAGGATTAAGCCGTTATATTCTTTAGACCAGGATTTATTTAGGTTGGGGCAGCTCATACTAGTTTCACTTAGTAACTTATTCGGCATGTTTATATAGCTAAACTTCAGAAATTTAGAAGGGTCAATCTTAGGTCCATATAAAGTAACATCATTATTATTAATAAAAACATGTGAGATGTCTTTAATGGTTGATCGATCAAGTTTACTGTTATTTGAGAAGTGGATCTCGACTGATTTTTTGTTGATGGTAAAGTTTTTTGATGATCTTATGTCGTTTATGTTGATGTTGTTAATTCCCTATATTTATAATGTTAAGATATATTAAGTTAAATATATGTATTTATTTCTAGTATTAGTATTTAATATTAGTATGTTAGAAGATTTACCTTTGCAGCTGTAATGTTAACATTATTTAGTTTGAAAGCAACGAATTTATCCTTATCTGATTTGATTTTAATGTTATTGCTCTCGTTAAGCTTACTCGAACTACTTTTAGCATTTAAAGGAAGCTTATTCTTAATATATCTTTTTGCCAATATATTGACTTTTTCTTTTAAAAAGCTAATACTATTAAATTCTCTTTCATCAAAGTGCTTATAACTAAAATCTGTTATTTTAGTCTTTTTTCTGTTAGATTCTAATGCATCTGATACCTCATCACTTTTATTGCTACTTAACATTCCAGTCTTCTTACTTTGTGCTACTTTTGCCTTTCCTTTAAGTTTTAATATTAAGTCGCTACAGATTTTCTTAGAATTATTATTAAATTGGTTTATTTTATTGTCAGCCACATTCTTAAAGCAATTTATTAAAGTTACTCGCTTTTTGACTGCGTTTTTAATTGTTAATATTTTTGTCATAGCAAGAAAGTTATAATGACCGATAATAAGATTTTTCAATTGAGTTAAGGATTGAACAGCTATATTTTTTTGAGTGCGGTTGATTTTAATCATAAGAAGTAAGTGCTTTAGTTTATCTTGCTAAAGTATAATGTAAATAAGATTTAATAAGTAAAGAGTTAAAAATAACTATTTAGTAATCTTATTAAAGTAAATATGATAAGGTATTATTAACTACTAACCTCATCCTTTGTACTTGTATAAAGCTCTATCTTATCAATCTTCAATTGGGAATGTAATTTTTCTATTATAATCAAGAAATTTTTTGTTGGAATTTCCCATTCATTGTTAATGACATTTCCTGCTTTACCTTTTTCATAACAGTGTAATTTCGAATCGTCAAGTATATGATTTTTTTCTTTGGCTTTTTTGATAACTTCTTCTTTATTCCTAGTTGTTTTAAGAGATTCTTTGATTGAGAATATCCCAACTGGGTATTTAACTAAAGCAAAACGTTTTATGCTAGTGTTAAGTTGTTTTCCAAACTTGACTAAGTCTACCTCGAAGTCATATTGTACTTCAAAATTGGTAAAGTGATTACTAAAGAGGATTTCAGGAGGTACTTGACCATAAGCGTTTACAATATCCATTATTTTATTGGTCGGATAGTTGAAAGATAGATTTTCTTTTAGTAAGAAGTATTTAGTAATGTTCTCATGTTTTAATAGGCTTTGGAGAATTTCTTGAATCCTGTTTTTATTTGGAAGGGTTATTGCCTAATGATAAAAAAGTTAAGTAAGTTAATTCAATATAATAATAGATAAATGTAATTAGTTTTTAAAGATTTAAATAATAACTATTATACCTCATTGCCCTTATCAACAATTTTTAGCATTTCTATTGCTAGTTTTAAAAGATAAACATTTGTATTATTTTGATTAATACTCATTTTTTATAATGATAATTTATCTTAATTTAATAATATAATCATAATTATAAAGGAATTTTAATTTAGTTATAATTTAATAGTCACAATAAAGAGTTAACATAATATATTAAAATTTAATTAAACTCATAATTTAAATTATACTATACTATAATTACTCTAATATTATAATATTTCTAAAAATTCTTCATCATTTTCATTAGCTATTTTTGAATACTTCTCACCTCCTTCAGATAATTTAAATATTGTAAAAGCCATTGAAATTCAGAGAATTCCATATAATCTAATTCTACGGTCCTTAAAGTAGAACCATCTTCTTCATTTAACTTCTCTACGAAACATTTACTATTAAGTAATTGTGACTTAATCTAAGATATTAAATATTTAATACCATGTATAGCTCTCCATCAGTTGGATTTATTTCGTGTAATATTTCTATAACTTTTAACTTGTCTTCATATGTTATTTTCTCATTATTTATTAGGATAGTATGCTTAATATTTTCTTTATTTGTTATATTAGGATCTGAAGAGTTAAAAATAAAGTTTACTTTCTAGTGGTTTTAGCTTTTTTACTACTTCACTTTTCTTTGCATTGTAATTCTTTATATCTTGCTCAAATACTAATAAAAATTGATTTTGAAAACAATCATCAAGAGTTTTGCCATTAATATAGACTTCCTATTTTTATTTAAATTTAGTAATATTTTACTGTTTGCGGTAAGTTAAAAGTATAGCAATTGCTAAAGAGCAAATTCATATCATTCTTAAAGTCACTTAAGTAGTTATACTTTTGATTTTTAAGTTTATTCTACAAGATTAAGTATGAATAAATACATTAATATCTTTGATACAAATTGGGTTTTTGATTATAGTTCCGTATTGATAAAGAGGATCTGTTTTAGGAAAGTCTTGTATGTATTAGTTTGTTTTATAGTTACTTTGCCAAGGAAAGAGTTCCATAAAGTCAGCAATAATTTTCTTATTTTTATTCTTTAAATTGGTAAGTATTGAAATGCATTTCTTTGAAATTTCTTTATCAATTTTAGTTGATAATTCAAAATCAGTAGACTCTTTATTCATTATTAATGTTATAATTATTTGAATTTTGGTAACGTCAAATAAATATTTGAATTTTCAAATCTACTATAAAAAATATTAATTTGAACAATTATTTTATAATAATATTTGAATTTATTTGATAAGTTGAAATTGGATTTATATATTATTATAGGAACTTTATGTAGTAGAAAAATAAAAATAAATTAATATTAATTTATTTTTATTTAATAATAGGATTAAAAGTTAAATTTACAAACTAATAAAATTAATACTTCATTTTAAATTGAAATTTAATGCATTGTTTCATGTTGATTCTCATCTAATGTAACATTATTATCGATTATCATATCAGGGACTTCTTCAAACAATCTATCATCTTTGGTTTTACTTCCATGACCTACTGCATATCTTCCTAAAATTATAATAAAACATTATTTATATATCTTTACCTGTAGCATGAATATGAGGATTAACTTTAATATGATCTTTTAATTTCTTAACACCAAATCCTTCCAAAATTGGAACATTATTTTTGGAACCTTCATTAATAAACGTTGCGTTAAAAGCAATATAGTCTCCTCTATTAAAACTCAAAATATCATTTTTGTACTGAGCATAATAGTGAGTATCAAATCTAACATACATATCAGGGTCTTCATCTTCGTTTTTTTCCATTTTAACTAACAAAGACACAATATATCTAGCAAAGAAATTATCATCATAATCAACTCTAATTACGAAACCTGTTAAAAATTAATAAGAAATTATTAATATTTTATTATTCTCAATTATATGTGAGAATAATAAGAATAATTACCTTTCCAACTTACATCAGCGAATTTATATCGACTTTTGCAATAGATTTCAGCTTGTTTTGGATTTTTAATAAACTCATCTCTACTACAATATCGTTTGAACTTATCCCAATCTGCATCAATAAAATCTAAATAAGATAAGTAATGTTATTATGTTATAGTATGTTATATTTGATTTTATGTTAATTACTTCCTCTTGAAAAGTCTGTATTTGTTATAAACAAATATGTCACTATTGTAAACAAAATGAAAATAAACACACCAACTAACTGCTTTCTTGTAAATACTAACGCGAAGCTTCCAAGTTTAAATGAGAATATTTTATCAGTCATTGAAAGTATATCATAGAAAGTATGTTGTCCAACAGTATTAAGGCAATTAGTACATTTATGAACAGTTTTTTGGGTAAGCGGAATAAATAGCATGATTAAAGGTAACGAAAATACTTTGAATATGAAAAACAGTATAATCGAACCCATTATCCCAATCCACGTAGTCTCATGCTCTATATCTGTAAGTATTCTTTTACTGCAGTATTGACATTCCATTATCATTGCACTAATTTTATTAGTCTTTATTTTAAATTGAAATTACTCTCTTGTAAATATATTTTTCTTTTCTATTTTTTATAATGGATCAACTGGATTTACTTTATTTAAAGAAATAAATTCACTAATTAAATTTAATATAAAATTAATATAAAATTAATATAAATTAATATAATAATGTATTAAACAATTAAATTACTGAAATATATATTTATTATTAAAGTAAATGTATAAAAACAAGAAGAAATTTGTACCCCACAAACAAGAAAATGTCTACGTTAAACATTCGTAATAATCAATTTTTTAATGTTTTTTATAATATTATTAGTACAAAGATTGAAGACTCAGAAGAAAAAGGTTTTACTGGAGATCCTTCCACTTGGTTCAGTGATGAAGAATATATGAAAAGCTTTAACTTAAATTTCGGCGATGGGGAAAACAAAGACTATTATTTTAACTCATATTCACACTTCCATATTCATGAAGAAATGTTAAAAGATAGAGTAAGACTTTATTATAACAATTTTTAAGATTAGAACAGATAGTTATAAAAATGCCATACTTAATAATAAAGATGCTTTTAAAGATAAAGTTGTATTAGATATAGGATGTGGAACTGGAGTTCTTTCTATATTTGCCGCAAAAGCTGGAGCTAGAAAAGTTTACGGAATTGAATTTGCCGATATTGCTGATTTTGTAAATTATTAATTAATCCTATAATATTAGGCCAAAGAAATTGTCAAAAGAAACAATTTATCAGATACAATAACAATTATTAAATCAAAAGTCGAAGAAGCTAACGTTCCCGAAAAAGTTGATATAATTATTTCAGAATGGATGGGCTACATGTTACTTTACGAATCAATGCTTGACTGTGTGTTATTTGCTAGAGATAAATGGCTTAACCCAGGAGGAATAGTATATAAAATTTTAATATTATTAGATTTTACCAGATAGAGCTATTATTAATGTTGCTTCAATTGAGGATTATGATTACAAAAAATCAAAAATTGGATTTTGGAACTCAGTTTACGGAATGGATATGAATTGTTTAAAGCAAGCTGCTTTGAAAGAACCAATTGTTGATTTTTGTGAAAGAGACGCAATTAACTCATCAATATGCAAAGTATTCGAAATTGACTTATACACATGTAAAGTTGAAGATTTAGACTTTTCTAATCAATATGAGATAGTTATAAATAGAAATGACACAGTTCATGCCTTAGTTGCTTGGTTTGATATTGCTTTTGATAAATTACCTAATAAAGTCTTCTTTACCACTGGTCCCTATAAGAAAACAACCCACTGGAAACAAACCGTATTTTATACTGACAGAGATGTAAAAGTTAATAAAGGTAACTAACTACATACAATATTATAAATCAAATTATTAACAACTATTATCTATTAACACCATATATTAACAATTTAGGTGATGTTTTAAAAGGTTCACTAGCTTTAAGAAAGTCTAAATCAAATTTCAGAGAATTAGATATTAAAATTTCTTATCATTTTGAAAAGCAAAAACTAGACTTTACTCAAATGTATAAGCTAAGATAAACAATATAAGAAACAAAAACAAATAAGATAATAATTTATTTCATAAAGCTCTATATATTAACTTTTACTTTTATAATTTATTATTTATTTTTATTAATGTATTATTTATTAATTTATTTGTTATTATTAGTATTAGTTTATTAAGAATAAAATTAATATAAATGG
>Ga0100402_1006749_pt1 | contig 11303 bp, 11 predicted proteins | sample CryGeyme20150102_FD_80419 | JGI IMG/M metagenome (GOLD analysis project Ga0100402, IMG submission 80419) | Groundwater microbial communities from Crystal Geyser aquifers in Utah, USA - Crystal Geyser metaG 2015-0102 | ecosystem: Environmental > Aquatic > Deep subsurface > Groundwater | place...
TACTATAAAAGAATCAACAGAGATCAGGATTAAAAATTAAAAACAATGTCGAATAAAATGCTCGAAGTTGAAGGGCAGCTCGAGTTGAGTCGAAACCAGCAGGATAAAATAAGAAGAAATTACTAGTCATCAATCAAGGAGGCAGCAGATGCCAAAGAGAAAGAAAAGTCAGCAAGAAAAGCCTTAAAAGTCAAAGAGCAGGAAATGCTCTCCATGGAGACGGAGCAGGCAACTCTCAAACAAAAACTAAAGAGCATCGATCAAATCTCAAGACTTTAGGTCTAAAAACAGCGTGAAGAAAGCGATAAACTCAGAATTCAGCTGGACAATCAATTAGACCGTAACTAGGAGTTACAAGAAAACAATAATCAACTGACGATGGAGCTCAACAAGCTCAAGATCAAGCTTCAATATGCAGACGACAAAGCCGAAAAAGATAATGCCAATTTGAAGGACAAACAGAGTCAAGTTGAGGCTTTGATAAAAGATTACGAAGAACAAATATCAGGACTCGACCAAACTATCAACACTCTGAGGCTGTCAGAAAAGGAGTTGTCAACAAAGTTGCAGAAAGTAGAAATGGAACTCATCAAATCTGAGTAAAAGTATGAAAGAACGAGAAAGGATGTGAGAATTCTTGAGTAAAAGGTCAACAACTACGAAAGCAACCTAAAAACCAGAACAAGTGAACTTCAAATTATCCAAAACGACAAATCTCTTCTTGATAAGAAACAGTCAGAAACCTCAGCTGAATTAGATGAGTTGAAAAATGAACATTTGCTGCTCACCAACTAAAGAAACAAACTCCAGAAAATGATTGAACTTCTACAGGAATAGGTCAAGAAGGTGAAGGGAGATAGCACAGGATTGGGTACAACTTTAGGACAGAAAGAAAAATAGATCGATATGTTAAAAGGTCAGCTCAAAGAAGAAAAAGAAGGATATGTCAAATTAGACCTTGAGTACAGCAATTTCAAAAGAGAAATATAAAGAAGTAAGGACACCTTGTTCGACCTGATCCAAAAATCATTGTTTACTTTACCACTAGGAACCAAAGAAGATGGTAGGAAAAGCATCTAACTCCTTCTTAATAAAAAACCCGTCGAAAACACTTTTGCCTAATATTTCACCATGATCACAAGTCACACCAAAGAGGTCAAACAAGCTCTAGTGAAACAGACAGATTCAATAAAGCAACTGGAGAGAGAAAAATAAAGACTACTGGAGGAAGTTTCTTCTAAGAGTAACAAATACCAAAATACTGAACTAACTCTGAAAAAGCAAATTGAGGAGTTGGAGCAATAACTTCAGAGTATAGTTGAGGAAAAACAAACAGAACTTCATGAGCATGCTTAACTGAATGACGAGTATGAGGCAAGAATCAAATAATTGTAAATGATCATTGAGGAACTTAACAACCAGATTGAAGAACTGAACTTTACCAATAACAGCATGAAGATGGACTTCGATGTCATGAACTAGCAAAATAACAAAAAGATAGCCAGTCTCAAAAAAGCCAATACTGAATATGAATAAAAGTTATAATATCAGACACTTGTGATTGCCTAACTTGACGAGAAATGCAACACTCTCGAAACAAACATCGACAACATGCAGCTAACCATCGATAATGAAGTATAGACCCAAGGAAGGAAAGACAAAGTTATTGATTAGCTCAAGGAAATTAACTACAACAACTAACAGCTGCTGGAGGAACTAAAGAAAAGCAAAAGAGAGTTACTTGAGAAAGTATCTGAACTTGAACTATACCTCAATACTGAAAAATAGATCAATGAGAAGAACAAACAGACAATGCTGGAGGAGTAGAACAAAAGCAACGAGCTGAAGACTTTCATTGCCAATATGAATAAACAAAAAGAAATTGCCATCAAGACTTCGTTAGAAAGAAGTGAAACAATTATCACTCTTGAATCCAGCCTACATTAACTAAATAAAGATATATAACTGCTGACTGAATAAAACTCGAAAAATCAAAAAAATATTGAAAGCCAGAAGGAAGTTAATAAAAAATTACAAGCTACTATAAAATAGATTGAGGCTGAGAAGAAGGAATAGAAAAGCAGGCTGCTTAAGGTTCAAGACTGTCTAAGAGAAAAATAAAAAGACCTTATCAACAAAGACGAAAGCATAAAAAAACTTGAGCAAAAGTATGAAAAAACTGTTGAAAAATACAGACAGGAGCTAAAGTAACTTCAAGACTAACTCGATGGCAAGACAAATCTCAACTTCGAACACTCGAAGGAGAGTAGCTAAAAGATATTCCAACTTGAAAGCTTGATCCAGAGACACAATTCTACAATTACAGCTCTTGAGGCAAGACTGAGCGAAGTATAGGAGGAATTGTTTGCTGAGAAAGAGAAGAATTTCATGGGTTAAGAGACTGTCAAGAAGGCATAGGCTCAGATTTAACAGCACAAAATGAAAATACTTGAATTAGAGTCATCTCTAGCTTAAATTGCTGATGAGGTCAAAGACAAGGAGGAGCAACTATTCGAGTATTCAGGCAAAAACTTTTCGCTTGAGCAGAAGATAGAAGCTGTCAAGAGGGAAAGCTTCCAATAGCTCGAAATGCTAAACTATCAATGGACCTAAAAATACGAATCCATGTGCTAATAATACGAGCAAAGAATCGAACTGATATAGAAATAAATGAGCTACCTCAAGAACCTGAATGATGAGAAGGACAGATAAATATCGAAACTTCACCTCTCGGTTCGATAATGCGAGAGCAGTGAAGTGAGCACAAGGAAAATGTTCGAAGATAAACTGAAAAAAGTTGAAGAAGAAAGACTCGCAATGCTCTCGGGAAAGAACACAGAATCTCATCGCTTAGCCGAAGAAATCAAGAATCTGACAGAAAATCTCAAAAACAAGGAAAGTTAGTTACGAAAGGTTCACAATGAAATATAGGTGGCAAGAAAGACCATTACAAATCTTGATCTGAAGTCGAAGGACTACGATGACAAACTGAAAGGAGTCAACAAGCTCTTTCAAACAGAAATGGAGCAGCTGAAGAAACGGGATCTTGTCTTTAAGAACTACAAGGAGTCGATGACTAATTATATGTGGAATACAGAAAGATAGATCAAGAAAGGTCTTCAAAATTTTATCAAAACATTTTTGGAAGTCAATTAGGATAGAAATTCACAGAGAGTTGTCTAGCTTGCCCGTTCTCTTGAGAAATCTATCTTGGACATCCTGTCGGTGAAGCCCACCTAAAAATGATGATGCTTTGATTATTTTAATAACATATGTTAACCAGGGTGCATTCCTAAGACTGAAGACAACAAACTATTGAATTTGGACTATTTCTTCCACCTCTGGACTGCCACAGCATCAGGCGTCAACATCCCAATGATCAAGCCATACGGTCACAGGCTATATTTAGGGACTGAACAGTCAAGGAGGGCATAACTGGGCAAGATATAGGTGTTAAAGGTGTCAGTGTCGAATGCAATGTTAACTCAACATATTGCGATTAAGTAGAGGGCAAGTTTATCATCACATATTAAATATATTAATATTATGAACGAAATGCGAATATCAAAATAGATATCGATTAAACAAGTCAGATAGAATAGTGCCTCACCTTGACAATAAAGTCACCCTCCTTTCTGCTGCAACAACTCGACTCATACCCCTCCGAACGAGGCCTTCCCTCACTTTATCCTTCGAACTGTTCAAAAAATGATAGTCTCCGGGCCTTCCCATTCGTCTAGGCGTTCAGATATTCGAAAAACACTTAGGAATCCATGCCTATTTTGTCCATCACTTTTTCATAATCTATAATGTCCTTTTTATGCGAGTGAATGAATTGGCAGCGCTGTCCGTAGGGGCAATACCCTTCTTCGCTGAACTTAGTGCAAGGCTTAGTCTTATATTTGTTAGGAAGCCTTTCCTTGTTTCGAAGTTCTTCTTCCCCATGAGCAAAATTGCACTGAATAGATAACGAAGGTACCATATCGTTGAAAGGGCACTCGGTCCTCATGACGTAGTATTTGCACATCTCCGTCTTGAATTTGGCTCCCTGGTCGATGGAATCCGTAGAACTCTTGCGAGTGCTGACAGTCGAGTGAGTTTTTTCTTTTTTGCCTTTTGCCAATCTTCCCCCGTTGTAAGTGGGCATCCAGGGAATGTATCGAGGATCAGCGAATGTTTGGTAATACATTTTCTTTTCAGAGAAGAGATTTTGTATTTATTATGATTGGAAAAACGAGGAAATCAGATTTTATAATAGGGAACATAGGCCATGAAAGTGCCAATAAAACAACAACATGCGATTTCCTCATTTGAGTAGAGGTTTTGTGGTGCTTCTGAGCTCCTCCAACATCTTTTCTCTGAGCGATGAAGATAACTCTAGAGTTTCGTCTATCATCTGCAAAATGCGTTATTGTTTTTACACCAACTTCTATCGCAACTTCGCACTCTGTGTTCGTTTTATCGTCGATTCCATCACCTCCCATTCGCCCATCAACAACTACGACATACTGTCGGCTCGTCTCAGGTTTATCTAAATCTTTTAAAACTCAGAGTTGATCGTGATGGGTTTTCCATCAGTTAGACCACTCCTTATCTTAGGTTCTTATTTCTTTTTTAATTTGATCCACTTATCACCCTCGGCCTTATTCCTTGATTGATGCAGAAGGTCCACTTAGATCGCGGGGTACTCGTTTCCGGATTTTTTTGTGAATTTGCTCTATGTGAGGTATTATTCCGGCCCCTGGTATGGAATATCACTCAAAGTCTAAATTTTTATTTTCGGGGCATCAGCCCTGGTATTCGTAGCGGTATCGTAAGCCTGAGGAGAGGATGTAATTTCCTTACTATCTAATCGTTAAATACAGTCAACCGAATTAACCTCATTCATTTCGAAAGCAGCAAAAGAATGATCCTGATTTCTACTGCTAACTGAAGACTCTTTGATCCTCTTGACATGTTCAGCCATATGATGAGAATTGTCCAGCACGAGCACAGAAGAATAGGCCTTAATAGTTTGTTATATTTTTTTGAGATAATTGTCAGGTTCGTATATGTACTCATCCTGAAGAGCAGCAGTAGCTGCGTACTCAAGGTCGGGCTCCTCCATGATGCTGTCGATACTGTCAATGACTGCAGTTAGAGTAAGATAGGGAGACCAGTCCTCGGCAAGCAAACCCATGTGCACATCACCCGTGACAGGGTCAATATTGAGATGATATATCTTGTCGAGGAACATCAGTTTTGGCGGTTCTTCAGGATACTGTTCAGGGATGATGAACCTTACCCGAAAGCACAAATGCGAGTATGGTGAATTAGTGGACTGCCATAATCGATATTTATACCTGAGGACTATACATAACGTTGTACTCATTGTTCCCCAACTCCTCGACTCCCTCTACGTGTGCCTTGTGCCTGAGTTCCTGCATGTGAGTCCTAACGATATCCTCCTCCATTGGTGGCTATAATATGTGAAATTGAGTGATGAAAGGAAGCTTAGGGCATGTGAGTAGTATATAATGGGGTGTGCGTAGGTTAATTAAAATATGAGTTGGACCACATCAAATTCCGCATACGGGGGGCATCACAAACCCCTCACTCCTCAAAGAATTATGAACCACATTTTCCCTGGACCTGGTCAGAAGCAACCTACCATCAAACCAAAAGGTCTCTAAAATTTGGGAAATACCTGCTACATTTCCTCAGTAATGCAGTTGATCTTCCTCATCTTTGACGAAAACTAGCTGCCAGTCAAGAGCAAGTCTCAGCAGGAGCTGACCTATCTTGTGAACGAACTCAAAAAGGACAAAGACAAAAGAGATTACAAAATATTGAAGCAGGCTCTATAAGGTAGAATATAGTTTGTTCAGGGCTGGGATCAACAAGATGCACATGAATTTTTTATCCATTTATTAGAAGAAATTGGAAAGGAGCACCCTTTACCCATAAGAAAGGGTGGAAAGGTGGACCTTAGCTACAAATAAAATGAGGCCTACCAGCCAAACTGGGAGCGTTGGGTCAGATAAAACTAAAAGATGGAAAACAACAAAGTCATATCTCTTTTTGCAGGAGATATCCTCAAACAATTCACCTGCCCCCAAGGCCATCAAAAGCATAATTTCGAACGATTCCTGGATATGTCCCTACCCTTTACCCCCAAATCCAGTCAGTCAGCCTTCTCTTACTCTTATTCCAATCAAGGACCCCTTAAATTACACGACATGCTATATGAGTTTCTTGGAGTCGAGCACATATAAGGTCTGATGTGCTAGAAATGCAATATAAAGCAGAGATTCAAGAAAGAGTCAGTTCTCTACTCCACACCAAAGTATATGGTTTTCCATCTGGCCAGATTTTTGAACGGCTACTTTAGTGGCTCAGAAAAAAACAAGCGCTAAGTTGAGTTTGACGATTTCATGAATTTACCAGAAAGAAACGGAGTGCGTAAGGTGCGATTTGAATTAATAGGCGTTATTCACCACTAAGGTACAATCAACAGAGGACACTACTACGCTGACATTCGCTTAGGTCATGAATGGTTCTAAATGAACGACGACAAGGTCTACAAAAGCAACATTCGCTAGAAAGGCAATGTCTCTTCTTCAGTCTACATGCTCCTCTACGTCAAAACATAATGATTGATATATCCCCTATCTTTCATGCTTTGTTATACAATTGGGAATTTATTTACTAGTTAGACATGCTACTGAGTCTCCTCATGCTCATACTGGCATACTGGCTAATTGCATCGATGCTGGCCTTCTATTTAGCAACTAAGGCCTTCAAAAAATATAGGAACTATCCGAAGGTGGAAGTGCCAGAGCACTATTAAGGATTCATGAGGCAGGATTTTGGAAAATGGAACTAATAGGCCATCAAGGTAGGATGTTTTTTACGGTTTCCCTTTAAATTTGCTGTCCTTATGACCTACCTGGTGAACTTGTCTATCTTGTCAGCACTTCACAATAGGTTTAAATTGCCAAGATCCGTAGTCGAACTGTGGAGAAGAAATGCTGGCAGATTATCCAATAAAGTCAACTTCCAGCTCACTGAGCACTTCGACCCAACTTAAGAAATCACCACTCCAATTGTAATTGCAAACCATAGTAACCTTTTGGACCCTAACTATCTTGCTAGCTGCTTCAGATGTGTCTCAGTCATCGTCAAGGCTTAAGCAAAATCAGCCCCTCTTTTCAGCTAATACATGAAATACAGTAAATGTCTGTTTGTGGATCGAGGAGCTTCAGCTGGAAGAAGTCCGATCTTTACGGATTTGAACAAAAGAGTGAATTAATTTGCCAACTCAAAGGATGGATCAGCTTGTCCTGTTCTCATTTTTCCAGAAGGAACGGTCTCCAATGGACGAGCAATCATGCAATTTAAAAATGGAGCATTTGACACCCTATCACCAATCACCATTTTCTCCCTTAGATACCAGTGTACATGTTTCTCTATGAAGGCGAGGAGTTCCACATGGCTCAAGACGAGGTCGACCCAATCTTTTTCTCAGTAATCGCCTTATGCCTCAACAGCAAGCTAATTGTCAAAAAACAAACAATATCAGCTCAGAAGGATGAGTCTGTCGAGGAATACAGATAAAGATGCCGTAGGATACTAGCCGAGATGTGCAATTTCAAGATATACGAATGCAATTTTTCTCATTATTTGGACTATCTCAAACTACGGAAGTAGTCTGCCAAGAAAAGTGAATGATATTTGATAGATAGAAGAAAGAAAGGATAGAATAAGATCACAGTCTTTTCTCAAACAAGTTTCAGGTCCAATTTATGCTGAATGAACTATTAAATTGAGATGACTTACTTTGATACTGTGCTCTTCAGAGATTTAATGTTGTAATCCTCATTAGGGCGCATGTCCTCAACCTCCAGAGTAGTCTCGTATTTGTAGCACTTGAATTGTCCCTCATCAAATCCGTTAATCTCCAACTGATCTGCAAAATCCCCGTCAGAGTCAGGAATGCTCTCCAAGCTATTCTTCTTCTTTTCTTTGATGGTTCCGTCTTTCATTTTCCTGATAGAACTGACAATCACGTCGATGATGTTCAACCCGTGACAGTCATAACAAACTAACTTGTTGATATATGTGTGTTTAGTTAGCTCCTCGATTTAATTTTATCGGTGAGTTTTGTCTCCCAGTCGCATTGTCGACTTTCCTCCTGAGCCGTTGCTTCTGTGAGTATTGATTTTTTAAGGGGTAAATAACTTTAGAGAAGCCACTGACCTTCCTGTCTATAACTTTTACTCTGGACATTCATCGTTGAGCCTGGACTTCAAAATTCCAGGTCTGTAGATGTCTGCTCTTTCGTTTATTGGTTGTTTGAGGTCAATCATCTCAACAACCATTTCATCCTCATCCTTTCGCTTCCTAGCACTCCTGCTTAGCGTTCGCTCATTTGGTGAAGCTTTAACGTAGATCGGTTCGATGTCTATTTCTGATTAGGTAGGAACGTTGAGTTCATCAACCATCGAGTAGATCTAGGCAGTCTCTTAGATGGCCTTCTCCAGCTTGTGATGAAAATATCGAGTGAGAAAGCAGAAAAGAGCCAGCAGGAGCAGAGACAGAACCAAAAAGACAGCAATAGCACTCCCAATGTCCATTCTCTTTATAGATAACTAATATTTATTCATCAGAACCTCCTAAAGTAGCAAACTCCAAATCTACTCAAAAAAATGTATCAATCATCCCATGGTCACTAATTTTTACGAATAGCGGGAGCCTTTCTCTTGGTCTTTTTGGCATTCAACTCCTGGCACAGTTCCTGAGGAGATTTGCTGCAAAAAGAACAAGAAGCTATTTTGGCTTCCTGATCATTGATGATTTGACTCAACTATCCAATGAGGTAATCTTTTTATTACTAACTAAAGGGAGATGTACCACAATGTCCATGATGTAGCTTTTTAACGACTCTATTTTGTTGTATAAGATAGACGATTTTTATCTCTCTTTTGATAGTTCATCCTTTTGCTACTCAACGGTCTGCCTCAGGACCTATATTTCCGCCTGCATTTCCATGCTTTTTTCATAGTATTTTTATCTAACCTACTTACCTCTACACCTACCTGCTGAACCTGCCTCTAAACTTATTCTTCTATGTTCCTGAAAATAGCCAATCGATCCTCTGTCTGCTAGACTACACTATGATCCAGCTGCACTTTCAATTGCTGAATAATTTGGCATTTCTCTTGTAGTTCAGATTAGAGTATGATTATTTTTTTGCTCATTTTTCTGTTGTCAACAATGGCAGCTCGGATGTGCTCTGGCAAGTCTCCCATTTTGGCGATCTCATCCATCTCTTGCTTAAGTGAGTACTTATGCATGCCAGTAAGATTGTTAAGAATTATAAGATTGATATGATTGAAAACTTCGAGCAACAATATGAGGTTTACAGAATCGGTGATTCCTAGAGCAACTACCGGGTAGAAAGAGTAGACAACAAAGACATTTACAGAGGGGACGGGTCCTATCGAAAAGCCATCGCTTCTCCTTATAGAGTCAACCCTGGAAGAAATACATTCACTGATGATAGTTTCCGGTTCGAAATAACAGCTGATCATTGCAACTCAAAAGGAAAGCCTTTCGTCTACCGCAGAATTTACGAAATTTATGACAAGGAATTTGACATTTTTGACTAGTAACTAATGAAGGAGGTGCCACTCAAAAGGGAAAAATACTACCCCTCCTTCATGTCATAGTTCAGCATGATCGATAAACAATACATCAAGACAAGATTCTTCACCAAGGTCCTAAACGAAAAGGGACTGTATCAGTACTTCGTCAGAAGAAATGGTTAGTATTACGTTGAGTTCATGGACGATGTCATACCCGTGGACCCACAGACACAACTGCCACCCTGGGGACTGCGATAACAATAACCCTGGAAGATCCTAGTGATGAAGGCTTGGCTTAAAGAAAAGAGAAGCATTACAGGGGTCATAAATGCTGAACCTTATGAGTTCATTGAAGCTTTCGGCTTTCCAGGCTATAAAACCATCGCTTTACAGAAAGATGTTGGGCACATTGCCAAGTCCAAGATTAAAGCAGAAACTAAAAAATTAAAGGAAAGCAGAATTCCACTCGATACTCCTGGATACATTGTGGTGGGAAAGACCAGAAACAACGAACAAATATAAAACCTTGGGTTGATCCCCAACAGAGCAGGATATCGCATCCTTCGCACAAAATATCAAAACAAGAGCATCATTTCAGCCGACGTCAAGGGCAGCCACATCAGCAGTATCAGCTAAGAGACCAAAGGAGGTTAAGACAATGTATATAAGGTGCACTCCTCGCTACCCAGCGTCTGGGTAGGCAGTTACTCTGCATTTGCCAAAAATAGCAAATTGATGGAACCTGAACACTCCAAGATGCAACAAGATCTCTTCAATGTGCAGTATGAATTTTTCGCCACTTATAACGAGATCAGTCGAGTATTCAGCAAATTTTATATCTGTCCTGAATACGATTCCAACAAATACATGGGAGGAACTGTGGAGGATAGCATTTCAGTTGATGTCGGTTCGACCGAAAGCCCTTTCTACTTTTTCTAACTCAGAGTCAACAAGGAAGGTTTCATGAATCTCAACGTTTAGTTGCCTATTGAATCCGGTGAAGACAAGAATGATGAGGAAGGTGGCAAAAAGCCTACTAAACGATATTCCTACATAAAATATCTGATGGCCAAGAAGAGAAGCGATGTCAACAGGTAGACCCTTTCAGGATACGAGTACTACGACGGTGAGTATGTGAAAGGATACCACAAAAGCGCCAACAGGTTCATCCAGGTCGAGAAAGGAGTATACTACATTTACTTCAAAATTGAGAGAAACAGAATGCTGTCCAACAAGCATCGCATCGCTATCAACATCAACACTAATGCAACCATTGAATCCTTCAAGCAAGTGGACTATAGAAACCCCAACTATGACTTCCAATATATCATGATGTCGGCCCTCAACAACTACAATCTCAGATACGGTCTGAAGGCATATGTGGGCAAGCAGGAATAGAAGAAGCAGTTGGTCATCCACTTTGGTCATAGTTTTGATGACATCGGTTTCGCAGTGATATCGATCAATACAAAAGCACCCAGTAAGACTTTCCTAGCTATGAACATCTTCAACGCGTACCTATGACCTTATTTAGGGAATTTATCAATAAAAACATGACCATTTGCCACGACATCCACAAGCTGGAACATATTGAGGAGGAAGAAACTGTCAACTTTGTTGCCCATGAAGGCTAGACCAAAATACTGGTTATCGAGAGGAGCACCCGAGCCAGACATA
>Ga0100402_1006754_pt1 | contig 11295 bp, 10 predicted proteins | sample CryGeyme20150102_FD_80419 | JGI IMG/M metagenome (GOLD analysis project Ga0100402, IMG submission 80419) | Groundwater microbial communities from Crystal Geyser aquifers in Utah, USA - Crystal Geyser metaG 2015-0102 | ecosystem: Environmental > Aquatic > Deep subsurface > Groundwater | place...
GAAGACTTCAACAAGTTCAACACTGTGGAAGAGCAGTTTAACCGCGACTTCGACGAATACGAACTCGAAAGCGAGCGTGCCGGCCCGGTGTTCCAGGTCGTCGCCCGCTACGCATTCTGATTGAACTGAGGGGCAAAGCCGTGATTATTCGACCATTCCACGGCTTTGCCCTGATCACGCTGGGGATCGCCGCTGCCTGTGCAACGGTGCCCCCGGCGGCGATCACGGGCGATCCGGCGGTAACCGTCGCGGCGGTGGCGGAAACGCCGCCGGTTGGCACCGCCAACGAAGACGCCGCCGATGATCCGGCAATCTGGCGCAACCCGGCCAATCCGGCGGCCAGCCTGATCGTCGGCACCGACAAAAAGGCGGGGCTGTACGTTTATGACCTGAAAGGCGCGCAGAAGAGCTTTCTGGCCGCGCCGGGATTGAACAACGTCGATCTGGTCGAATTGGGCGACGGCACGGTGGTGGTCACCGCCAGCGACCGGAGCAATCTGGCCACCGCGCACATCGCGCTGGCGGTGCTGAACCGCGAAACCGGGGTGTTGAGCGAATATCGCACAGTCGCGGTCGGGCCGGGCGAGGCTTACGGGATCTGCATTGCCAAGCCGCGTTCGGGCATAGTCGCAGGTCAGGATTTCGCGGTGTTCAGCGCGCCCAAGAATGGCGTGATCTATCGCACCGTTTTGACCCGCTTCGCGAATGGCGGCATTGGCGACCGCACCACCACGCTCGCACAGGTGGCGACCCAGCCCGAAGGCTGCATCGCCGACCCGCGCACCGGCACGCTGTATATCGGTGAGGAAGACGCCGGGCTGTGGGCGATCAACACCGCGACCGGGGCCAAGCGGCTGGTCGCAGCCATCGATAACAAGCTGCTGGTCGCCGATCTCGAAGGCCTCGCCATTGCGCCCGAAGGCGCAGACGGCGGCTACCTCGTCGGATCGTCGCAGGGCGACAATGCCTATGCAGTGTTCCGCCTGCCCGACCTCACCCCCGTGGGCCGTTTCCGCATCGCGGCGGGGGCATTCGGCAGCACCGAGGAAACCGACGGGATTGAATTGGACAACCGCGATTTCGGCCCGGATTTCCCCGGCGGCATCTTCATCGCGCAAGACGGGGAAAACCCGCCCGCCGCGCAGAACTTTAAATTTGCCCGCTGGGACGCGATCCTTGCCGCGCTGGAGGCGGGGCGTTAAGCCTGTCGGCATGACCGCACACGCCATTATCAAGCCCGACCGCCGCCGCTTCCTCGGCGCGACCGCCACCGCCTTTGCCGCGCTTGCTGCCAGCGGCTGTATGACGCGGGGCGCGCCCACCACCGCGCGCGCTTCGGCGGCAAGCGGCGGGTTTGCCGGATACGGCGCGCTGGTGCCCGATCCGGCGGGCTTGCTCGACCTGCCCGAGGGGTTTTCCTACCGCGTCCTTTCCCGGCTCGGCGATGCGATGGATGACGGCGGCACTGTGCCCGACCGGGCCGACGGGATGGGCTGCTTTGACCTCGGAGGCGGCGAAATCGCCTTGGTGCGCAACCACGAATTGCAGCCGCAGCACGATGCGGGCGGGGCGATTGCCAAGGGCTTTGACACCCGCGGCGGCGCGGTGCTGCCAGGCGGGACCACCACCATCGTGCTCGACGCAGCGACGCTTACCGTCAAACGCCAGTTCCGCAGTCTGGGCGGCACGATCCGCAATTGTTCGGGCGGGGTGACGCCGTGGGGCACGTGGCTGACCTGCGAAGAAGCGCCGACCGGCCCCGGCCAACCGCGCGGTGACGGGTTGGGGCGCGATCACGGCTGGGTGTTTGAAGTGCCCGCCGCCGCGCGCGGGCTGGTCGATCCGGTGCCGCTGACCGCGATGGGCCGGTTCAATCACGAAGCCGCCGCGGTCGATCCGGCGACCGGCGTGGTGTACATGACCGAAGACCGCGATGATGGGGTGCTGTATCGGTTTGTCCCCGCCGTGCCGGGCAAGCTGGCGCAAGGCGGGCGGTTGCAGGCGCTGGCGGTCGACGGGCTGACCGATACCCGCAACTGGAACAGCGTGCTTATGGCGGTGGGGCAGCCGTACCGTGTCAGCTGGGTCGATCTGGATGATGTCACCGCCCCCAAGGACGACCTGCGCCAACGCGCGGCGGCCAAGGGTGCGGCGCTGGTTGCGCGCGGCGAAGGGCTGCACATGGGCGTGAACCGCGGCAAAAGCGAAGTCTTTGCCTGCTGCACCAGCGGCGGCGCGAAACAGCTGGGGCAGATCCTCAAACTGACGCCGGGCATTGCTGGCGCGCCTGACACGGTCGAACTGTTTTTTGAAAGCGAAAGCACCGATCAGTTCAATTTCGGCGATAACCTGACGGTCGCGGCCAATGGTCACCTGATCGTGTGCGAAGATCAATATACCGAGGTGGTTGACAACCATATTCGCGGGATCACGCCCGCTGGACGCGCCTACACCGTTGCGCGATTGACGGCGCAGACCGAACTGGCGGGCGCGTGCTTCTCCCCCGATGGCAAGGTGCTGTTCGTCAACGCCTATGGGCCAACCGCCACGCTGGCGATTATGGGGCCGTGGGCGGCCTAGGCTGAAGCCCGGTGGATGGTTTCCTGCTGGCGTTGGTGCTGGTGTTCGCGCTGGCACTGGGCGGGCGGGATCAGTGGCTGGTTGCGCAGTGGAGCGATGCGCTGGGGCAGGCCGCGCCGCTGCTACTGACCGGGATGATCGCTGCGGCGTTGAGTGCTGCGGCGATGGCATGGGTGGGGGCGGAATTTGCCGCGCTGCTGCCGCGCCGCGCCGCGCAGATGCTGGTCGCCTTTGCTCTGGCTGCGGCGGCGGTTGAACTGGCTTGGCCGGTGAAGCAGGTGCCCCCGCAGGAACCGACCCGTTCCTTTGGCGCAATCGCCATCGTGCTGCTCGCGCGGCAGATTGGTGACGCGGCGCGGTTTGCGGTGTTCGCGCTGGCCGCGTGGGCGAGCCTGCCATTGGCCGCCGGGCTGGGGGGCGCATTCGGCGGAGCGGCGGCAGTCGCGCTGGGCTGGGCCGTGGGCGGCGCGGGCCTTGCGCGCTGGCCGCTGCGCGGCGTCCGCCTGGCGCTGGCCGCCTGTCTGATTGTTGCGGCGGTGCTGATCGGATTGAACGCGCGTTTCGCCGCGTTCTGATCGCCCTATGCGATCCTTGCGAACTGGGTTCTTGCGGCGTGCGACGGCTGTTCAATCAGGGTTTTGATCACCATATGAACGGCATCACCCTCTTTTCCGCCGACCACACAGGAGGACACCATGTCCGTCACCACCACCAATTCCAAAGCGGCGCTGATTGGCGAGCTTAACGGCTTGCTGGCCGATCACTTTGCGCTGTTCATCAAGACCAAGAATTTCCATTGGCACGTCAAAGGCCCGCGCTTTCACGATCTGCACCTGCTGTTCGATACCCACGCCTTGGAAGTGCGCGATCAGATTGATCTGATTGCCGAACGGGTGCGCAAGCTGGATGCCGATACGCTGACTTCGCTTGGCGCGGCAGCGCAGCTTACCCATGTCAAGGATCAGGACAATGCCGCGCTGTCGGCCGAGGACATGATCACCGAATTGCACGCCGATACCACCGCGCTGATCGCGCGGCTCAAGGGAATCAAGACCCTCGCCGATCAGACGGGCGACAATGCCACCAGCGGGGTGGTGGACGGCTGGACCGACATGGCCGAACAGCGCGCATGGTTCCTGCGGTCGCTGCTGGCATAAGCGCAGCGCAATGGGCAAAAAAGTGCTGCTTCCCGCTGGCCGGGGGCAGCCTGTTTGCTATGCAGGCAGTCATGCAGAATATCACCATCATCGACGGCGCTGATACGCGCGCGATTGCCGATTGGCTGGCTGACCGGCTGGCCGCTGCCGGGCCGTGCGCGATTACCATCCCCGGCGGATCGACCCCGTTTCCGATCCTGGCCGATCTGATCGCGCGCCATGCGGACCGCATCGATTGGGCGGGGCTAAGCGTGTGGCCGAACGATGACCGGATCGTCCCTGAAGATCACGCCGCGTCCAACACCGGCAAGATCCGTGCGTTGCTGGAGCCCGTTGGGGTGCAGATTGCGGCGTTGGCTGAAGGCGCCGCGCCGCCGCCGTTCGCGCTGACCTGGCTCGGCATGGGGCCGGATGGGCACATCGCCTCGCTGTTTCCCAACACCGATCCGCAGGTTGGCGATCCGCTGCTGATCCGGCGGCTGACCCCCGTTCCGCTGCCTGCGCACGCACCGTTCGACCGCATCACCCTGACCATGCCTGCGCTGCTTGATACCCACGCCATCATGTTCACGCTGGGCGGCGCGGCGGACAAGCGCAGCGTTTTTGATGCGGCGCTGGCAGGCGAACACGACCTGCCGATTGCCCGCCTGCTGCGCGCGGCGGCGGAGCGCGGCATTTCCATCACCGTGTTCGCCTGATGCCCGCCTACCTTCCCGCACCGCTGCACCGCGGGCTGTTGCCGCTGGCGCATTTTGTCAGGCATTATTGGCGGCGCTGGCGCGGCACGCCGATTGCCGGGGTGAGCGTTATCATTACCAATCTGGGCGGCGATGTGCTGCTGCTCAAACATTCCTATGGCCCGAAAGTGTGGGGGCTTCCCGGCGGCGGGCTCAAACGCGGTGAAAACCCGCTGGCCGCGGCGCAGCGCGAAGTGCGCGAGGAGCTGGGCTTGGCTCTCACCCAGATCGAAGCGATCGCGGTGATCGAGGAGGTCATTTCGGGCGCGCCGCACACCGCACACCTGTTTGCTGCCGTGTGCGATCAACAGCCCCGGCCCGATCGCCGCGAAATCACCGAAGCGCGGTTTTTCCCGTCGCATTCGCTGCCCGAACCGCTGGGCCGCATCACCCGCGCGCGGGTTGATGCGTGGCGGATGCGCGGAACAATGTGATTGGCCCGCGCTATTACGCGACACTGGCCACCCGCCCCGCCTTCCCACCCGGCTACCATAGCCTGATGGTATCATTGGTGGCCGGGTGGGGAGGCGGGGCGGGTGGTCTGCGCCGCCAAGGGTGGCTAGCAAATCACAGCAGCGAAAGCTGCGCCTCATCGCTCAGCGGCTTGCGTTGCTCGGCCCCTTCCAGATTGCCAAGCGTCAGCCCCATCAGCCGGATCGGCTGGGGCAGTGGCAATTCCGCTTCGAGCAGGGCACGCGCCGTGGCTGCAAATTGCCCGCGCCCGCTGACATAATCCGGCAGGGAGGCCGCGCGGGTCATGATCTGGAAATCGGTGAACTTCATTTTCAAAGTCACCGTCCGGCCGCGCGCGCCTGCCGCTTCGATCCGTTCCCAGACGATAGCGATGATATTCTCCAGCGTTTCGCGCAAAGCGGCCCCGCTGCCGATGTCTTCGGCAAAGGTGCGTTCCCCGCCGACCGATTTGCGCACCCGGTTTGCCGCGACGGCGCGCAAGTCGATGCCGCGGGCTGCACGATAGAGGTAATCGGCCATGCTGCCGAAATGTGCGCGCAGGAACGCGATGTCCTTGCCCGCCAGATCCGCGCCGGTGGCGATGCCGAGCGTCTGCATCTTGCCTTCCGCCTTGGGCCCGACCCCGTGGAACCGCCGGATCGGCAGGCCCGCCACAAACGCCGCGCCCTCGCCCGGACGGATCACGCACAGCCCATCGGGCTTGTTCTGATCGCTGGCGAGTTTGGCGAGGAACTTGTTGTAGCTCACCCCCGCGCTTGCGGTCAGGCGGGTCTTGGCGCGGATTTCCTGCCGGATCAGCGTGGCGATGCGGGTGGCGCTGCCGATGCCGAGCCGGTCGTCGGTAACATCGAGATAGGCTTCATCGAGGCTGAGCGGTTCGATCACGGGCGTGTAATGTTCAAATACCCGGTGGATCTGGCGGCTCGCCTCCTTGTAGGCATCGAACCTGGGGCGCACGAAGATGAGGTCGGGGCACAATCGCTGCGCCGTGACCGATGGCATCGCGCTCCTTACCCCGAAGGTGCGCGCTTCATAGCTGGCAGCGGCCACCACCCCGCGCCCGCCCGCCCCGCCGACCGCCACCGGCCTGCCCACCAGATCAGGATTGTCGCGCTGTTCGACGCTGGCGAAAAAGGCATCCATATCGACATGGATGATCTTGCGCAGGCCCGGCTGGTTTCGGGACGCGGCATCATCGTCTTCTGCTGGGTGCGGCGGGCTGGCCATGCCGCCCAAATAGAACCTTCCTCCGCCCGAAGGAACTGTTGCTGGAACATTTCACCCATCCGGCCATTTTGTGCGGATGCGAAAAGAACAGTGGTCTTCGGCCGAACCGATTGGCAATGGCCGCCCGATGGCCATCACGCACGCCCCTTCCGCATCGTCTTCCGGGCCCGTCCGCACCGCTCTGGGCGAACGCGAACTGATGTGGATGATGGCGATGCTGATGGCGCTCAACGCCTTCGGGATTGACGCGATTCTGCCCGCGCTGGACGCGCTGGCGGCTGATCTTTCGGTCAGCGGCAATGATCGGCAGTTTGTGATCGGGGTCTATCTGCTGGCTGGCGGCATCGGTTCGCTGGTGCCCGGTGCGCTGGCCGACCGGTTCGGGCGCAGGCCGATTCTGCTGGGCGCGGTGGCGGTCTATGTCGTGCTGTCGATCCTCAGCGCGGTTGCGCCGTCATATGACGCGCTGATCGCGGTGCGCGCCGCGCAAGGGTTCTTCGCCGCCGGGATCATCGCCCTGCCGCCTGCGATCATCCGCGACCGGGTGGGCGGCGACAAGATGGCCCGGATGATGAGCCTGATTTTCGTGATCTTCCTGATGGTGCCCGCGATTGCGCCCAGCATCGGGCAGGGCATCTTGCAATTCGGCAGCTGGCGCGCGATTTTCGGCGTGATGGCGGTGCTGGGCGTGGTGATGGCGACGTGGGTCTATTTCCGCCTGCCCGAAAGCCTGACCGAGCAAAATCGCCAGCTGATCCGCCCGCGCACTATCGCTGCCAACATGGGCCGCGCGTTGTCGCTGCCGAGCGTGGTGGGATACGTGTTCGGTTCTGCACTGGTGTTCGGGGCATTGTTCGGTTTCATCAATTCCTCGCAGCAGCTGATCACCGCGACATTCGGTGCGGGTGACATCTTCCCGCTGGTGTTCGGCATCTGCGCCGGATCGATGGCGCTGGCGAGCTGGTCGAACTCGCGCATCGTTGAACGGTTCGGCGCCCGCCGGGTGAGCCATACCGCGCTGCTGACGTTTATCGGGGTGAGCTGTGTGCAGGTCATGTTCGCGTTCAGCCCGGATGAACAGCTGTGGCAATTCGTGCCATTGATGGCGATCAACATGGCGCTGCTGGGCTTTATCGGCAGCAATTTCGGCGCGATTGCGATGAACCCGTTCTTCAACATCGCCGGCGCGGCCAGTTCGGCCCACGGGTTTGTGCGGATGACCATGGCCGCGTTGCTGGGCGGGGCGATTGGTTATGCGTTCGATGGCACCGCGCGCCCGCTGGCGCTGGCGCTGCTGGCGAGCGGGCTGGTGTGTCTGGTGCTGGTGCTGCTGAGCGAAAAGGGCAAGCTGTTCGGGCCTTCGGATGCTGAGGCGGGGATGAGAGCCGAGCTCGATTAATTGCGAACGGTCGCGCAGCGACCGCAAGGGCGACCGCCCGCCCGCAGCGACGCGACCTTCAGGTCGCATGAGCGAGGATTTCGCACCCCGGATGGGGCGCTGAACATCAAGAGATCCCCAGCCGCCGCCACGCCAGCCCGGCAAATTCGCACAGCAAGGGCCGCGTGTCGCGCGGGTCGATGATGTCTTCTGCGTTGAACCGTTCGGCCGAACGGAACGGTGATGTGACCTTGGCCAGCCGCGCGCGGATTTCCTCCAGCAGTGCCGCCGGATCGTCGGCAGCCTCCAGCTCCGCCTTGTAGGCAACCTCCAGCCCGCCCGCGATCGGCAGGCTGCCCCAGTCGCCGCTCGGCCAGCAATAGCGGTATTGGTAACGATCGGCGTTGCTCATCGCGGCCCCGGCGATGCCATAGGCGCGGCGCATCACCACGCAGGCGAGCGGAACAGTGGCGCGGTAAATCGCGTTCATCACATTGACGCCGTAGCGGATCGTCCCCGCCAGCTCCGCCTCGCGCCCGATCATGAAGCCGGGGTTGTCGACCAGATGGACGATGGGGAGCCGGAACTGATCGGCGAGGCGGACGAACCGTTCGACCTTTTCGGAAGTTTTGGCCTCCCATGATCCGCCCATATAGCTCGGATCGCTTGCCACCACGCACACGGGCCACCCGTCGAGCCGGGCGAGCGCGGTAATCGCGGCGCGGCCCCAATGCTTGCCAATCTCGAACACGGTGCCGGTGTCAAAGACATGATCGAGCGCGCGCCGCATCGCATAGACCTGGCGGGGATCGCGCGGCACCAGGCTGAGCAGCGCCTCCGCGCGCCGGTCGATGGGGTCATCGCAGGCCGCGCGCCGCGCGCTTTGCCCGACATATTCGGGCATGAAGCTGAGGAAATGCCGCGCGCGGGCGAAGGCTTCGGCCTCGCTCGCCACCTCGTCATCGACCACGCCGTTGCGGGTGTGGATGTCAACCCCGCCGAGGCGCTCTTTCGCTTCCTCGTGATTGGCCGTGCCGTCCTTGTAACCCTCACCCAAGCCGTCGACCACCGCTGGCCCGGCGGCGAATAATTGCGATAGCCCGCGCACCATGATCGAATAATGGCTCGCCACCACCCGCGCCGCACCCAGCCCCGCCGTCGGCCCCAGCGCCAGCGCCACCACCGGCACGGTATCGAGGTTGATCACCACATCGCCCCAGCCGGGCACTGCCGGAATATAGGTTGCGCCGATCTGTTCGAGCATTTTGACGCTGCCGCCGCCGCCCGTCCCGTCGATCATGCGGATGATCGGCAGCTTCAATTGGTGTGCCATCATCTCGGCCTGCACCATCTTGCGCGCAATGCCTGCATCCGCCGCGCCGCCGCGAATGGTGAAATCGTCGGCGGTGGCGACCACCGGGCGGCCGGCCACCAGCGCCTTGCCGAACAGGAAGGGGGCGGGGGTGACGGCGGCGAGGTCGCCATTGGCGTCATACCTGGCGCCGCCCGCAATCTTGCCGATTTCGCGGAAGGAGCCGGGGTCGCACAGCGCCGCCAGCCGCGCGCGGGCGTCCATCTTCCCGCGCCCATGCTGGCGCGCGACCTTGTCCGCGCCGCCCATCTGTTCGGCCAGCGCTTCGCGTTGGCGCAGTTCTTCGAGTTCCTTGGCCCAGGTCATTCCTTCTCCCTTACCTCGTCATTGCGAGGAGCCGCAGGCGACGCGGCAATCCATGATCCGACATGGCGTCGTGATGCGAGGTCAGGTGATGGATTGCTTCGCTGACGCTCGCAATGACGAAAAGAGGGGTCAGTCCCCCGCAGGCACCACCGTCACCAACACCGCATCAACCTGCACCTGTCCGCCTGCGCTGACCGTCAGCCCCTCGACCACCCCGTCGAAGGGCGCGGCCAGCGCGTGCTCCATCTTCATTGCCTCAAGCACCAAGAGCCGCTGCCCGGCGGTGACGGCCTGGCCTTCCGCGACATCGACCGTGATGACCTTGCCCGGCATCGGCGCGATGATCGCGCCATCGGCGGCGGAGGCTTGGCCGGTGCCGCGTGCCGCGAAGGGCCGCAAGGCGAAGGTCTCAGCCGCTTCATTGACCCACACCGTCGCGCCATCATCATATTGCAGCACGCCATCGAACGGGCGCGCAGGATCGCCGGTCACGACTTCGCTGCCATGCATCATCGCCACAGCGGTTCGCGGGGCGGCATTCAAACGGAAGCCGGTGGGCGCAATGCCTGCCGCATCACTTCCCCGCCGGAGAAAGGGCAATGCCGCCTGATCGATTGCGGCTTGCGAAAGCGTGACCGCTTCGGCCCAATCCGAATTCCGCCCAATCAGCCCGGTGTCGAGCAGGCCGCCTTCGAATTCATCGGAGGTCAGAGCACGCAGCAGGAAGGGCGCATTCGTTTTGACCGGATAGACCAGCAGTTCTTCCAGGCAATCTTCCATCCGCCAGATCGCCGCCTCACGGTCGTTACCGTGAACCACCAGCTTGGCGATCATCGGATCATAATGCGGCGAAATCTCGTCGCCCTGTTCAACACCCGTTTCGATCCGGCTATAGCCATCGTCGATCGAAAACATTTCAAGCCGACCAATGCTCGGCAAAAACCCGCGTCCCGGGTCTTCCGCATAGAGCCGCGCCTCGATCGCGTGGCCGTTGATCGACAGCTCATCCTGCTGCTTGGGCAACGGCTCGCCGCTCGCCACGCGCAGTTGCCATTCGACCAGATCGACCCCGGTGATTTCCTCGGTGACGGGGTGTTCGACCTGAAGCCGGGTGTTCATTTCCATGAAGAAGATGCGGTCGGCGCGCAGGCCTGAGCCCCCGTCTTCCCCTGCCGACCCATCGGCGATGAATTCGATCGTGCCTGCGCCCTCGTAATCGACCGCCTTGGCGGCGCGCACGGCGGCGGCGCAGATCGCTTCGCGGGTGGCGGCGTCCATGCCGGGGGCGGGGGCTTCCTCGATCACCTTCTGGTGGCGGCGCTGCAAGGAACAGTCGCGCTCGAACAGGTGGACGACGTTGCCGTGGGCATCGCCGAACACCTGCACCTCGATATGGCGGGGCGAGGTGATCCACTTTTCGAGCAGGACTTGCGTGTTGCCGAAGCTGGCCTTGGCCTCCCGGCGGCAGGATTCCAGTGCGGCGGCGAAGTCGTCAGGCGCATCGACCTTGCGCATCCCCTTGCCGCCGCCGCCTGCGACCGCCTTGATCAGCACGGGGTAGCCGATGGCGTCAGCCTCGGCGGTGAGGCGTTCGAGCGATTGATCCGCGCCGAGATAGCCCGGCGTCACCGGCACGCCCGCCGCCATCATCAGCGTCTTGGCCGCGTCCTTCAGGCCCATCGCGCGGATGCTGGCAGGCTTGGGGCCGACCCAGATCAGCCCCGCGTCCAGCACGGCCTGCGCGAAGTCGGCGTTCTCGGACAGGAAGCCATAACCGGGATGGATCGCATCCGCTTGCGTTTGCTGGGCGGCGGCGATGATTTTGTCAGCCACCAGATAGGATTCCGCCGCGGGCGAGGGGCCGATATGCACGCTCTCGTCAGCTTGGCGCACGTGCAACGCTTTGGCATCGGCATCGGAATAGAGCGCGACTGTCGCCACGCCCAGCTTGCGTGCAGTGCGGATGATGCGGCAGGCAATCTCACCGCGATTGGCGATCAGGAGTTTGGTGATCATGGGAGTGGGGTTAGCCTAGATTTTTCGTCATTGCGAGGAGCCGTAGGC
>Ga0100402_1006761_pt1 | contig 11288 bp, 11 predicted proteins | sample CryGeyme20150102_FD_80419 | JGI IMG/M metagenome (GOLD analysis project Ga0100402, IMG submission 80419) | Groundwater microbial communities from Crystal Geyser aquifers in Utah, USA - Crystal Geyser metaG 2015-0102 | ecosystem: Environmental > Aquatic > Deep subsurface > Groundwater | place...
AAAGCAGGAGTAGTTTGAAACACTCTTCACCCAGAAACATCAGCCTTATGGCAGTTAATTGCCTCAGTATAAGTTTAAGACTGATGATAAAAACCAAACATCGATTGGCATATAAAACAGTTCTGATAAGGCATTGAAAGCAATTTCTGTTATTGAGGAATTTAAGAGGACGGAAATAGGTTAGGATTAGTTGCGGGGGAGTCCAACGGCGGCAAAAGGGCCTGTATTTAGCCTTAACTCTCCAAAAAGATAGTTATCATTTGAATATATTCTTCTGAATATCAATATCTTCAATCAACTTAAATAATAGTATAAAGAGCAGGAAGAAAAGAACAAATACTACAGTCCATAAAAGGCTCAACCAAGAATTCTCACTTTCAGGTGGAAGACCACCTCAATCGCAAGCATCACCAACCTTTCTGTTCTCAGGGACCACCTTGTCACCTCTTAGTGGATTAACTATTCTCACAGTCGAATTCGAATTTGGGCCTCCCTCATTTCCAGGGAGAAGTTTTAAGAGGGAGTAAAAGAAGCCATCAAAAAAGGCAGTACAACTATCGATAACAACTCTTTCATATAGCTCGACATGCTCTACAATTGGTACAACATAGCGCACATCATGACGAAATTCGATAGGCCTTTCTTTGTCATTGAAGTTTCTGTGAATGACAAGTTTTTACTAAACCCTCCTTCATTTTTTTGCCACTTTTGTAGCAGCAAGAGAGTGGCGATGTGTCTGTGTTTCGAGGCTTTTTACTGCATCAATTGCAGTCGAATAGGTGAGGAAAGATTCCACAAAATCAAGTGCAAATACGCACTAATGAACTAAATCAAGTGCTAGCAGATGATCTTGAAGAGTGACTCAATGTTTGGTCTTGTGGGTCTTAAAAACCCCAACAACATATGCTTCTTTAATACAGCCATTCAGTGCCTCTTGGCCGTCGAGCCTCTCACCAAGTACTTTCTCAGCAAGCAGTACTTCAGGTAGCTCAACCCAGGAAATCACATGGGATCTTTCGGGTAAATCACCTGTCAATACGCCTCACTAATCAACCAAGCTATATGCTAGAATAACAGTGTCCTTGATCCTAAGGGACTGAGAAATAGTCTCGCTAGATTTTGTAACGAGCTGATTGACTTAGAAGGAAGACAGAAATAGCAAGATAGCCACGAGTGTCTGACACAGCTCCTCAACTTCATGAGGGAAGATTTAAACAGGGCTCCAATTAAGCACCACGAATACTATGAGGAGTCTTCGGACGAAATGATTGATGAGGGAGGCCCAAAGAAATTCTGGGAGGAGACCTTTTCGAGGAACAGCTCAATAATAGATTAACTTTTCACGATAATCATTAAATCGACGCTCGAGTGTTCGAAATGTCAGTTCAAATCATCCAGATACGAACCTTCGCTAAATCTTCCGTTACCTGTCCTTCCAGCAGTCAAAAGGAAGGTTACTCCTGAAACGACCAGTCTATATTTTGTTTCCGCTAACTTTTCCCAGAAAAATATGCATATTAGCCTTTCTCTTGAACTGTATACCTTGGCTGAGATTCAACAATAAACCAGAAGACAGCTCAACATGAAGCATCAATCATTGGCCTTCTATATCCTCTCTACCCATGGAACCATTGACAAATTGACCAACTCTAATGTAGCTCACTTACTAGGTACCATTCAGAAAAATACTCGCGAACTTTTTTGCTTGGAGGTGACCCCCGAAGAGCTAGCGGCCAGTAGTTTTGAGGTTGTCCTGACATTTCAGCAGCAAAACTTGAAGACAGGGACTTATTAAAACGTGTCATTCAAGAGGCCTCTATTTTTCTCCAAATTCAAGAGGCCTGATCGAGGGAAGCAGGTTTATCAAAAGATTTTGAGGTATCTGTACAATAGAGTATACCAGAATTCAAGCAATTTATCTTTGCAGGAGTATATCCAAAAGTTCATGAAGGAGTGCCCCTTCAAGCTATTTCTCGCCAGTTAATTCACCAATCGATAATTTATCGAAATTGGAATGTAGGATGAGGTGAGGTTGCCCTTCAGCGGGACAGAAGTTATTGCTAGATTCGATGATACAAGTATTTTCAAGTTGAAACTGCTATGCATAGCAATGAGAGCTGGAACGGGGCCTGTGATGAAGCTGAGTGACTAGCCGATAACTGTATCTGAAAATCAAACTGTGATTACTTGCATCAATAAGTTTAGCCAACCCGAAACAATAGCTGACTGGAAATGTCCAAAGTGCCGATCCACAGAAGAGGCCTTCAGGACTCAGTCAATCTATCAAACTTCCAAAGTGTTGATTGTATACTTCAAAAGATTTGAGTCTAAGATAGAAAATGGTCAGATAAAGCAGGAAAAATTAAACCATCATATCTATTTCCCTCAAGTTCTTGATTTGAGCTAAAGAATTGACGTCAAGGAGCCTTTGGTGAAAAGCTCTGTGCAAGGAAGGCACGATGTAGTTGAATACCGGTTAAAAGCAGTGGCAAACCACTACGAAGAGAAAGAGAAACAGATGTAGTCGGGACACTACACTGCTTATATCCAGCACAATCACACTTGGATGGAGATTAACGACGAGAGTATCAAAGCTCTAAACAGTGGCAACATTTGCACGCAGGATGCCTATTATCTGATATACGAAAGGATCGAGTGATATTTAATATGTTACTGCATATTCCTTGGTAGTTTAGTGCATATTATATTCGAATGGAGGGAAGAATATCAAGGAGTGGTTCAGATCATTTTGTAAGCCTCACCTAACAAAGCATGCGTTTCACTCTGAACGATAGTAAACCACTCATTCATTATAAGGCAAACCGAACTCTCGCCTACGACGTGACTCCGGGGAAAACTTAGACATCACGCTTCAGCTCCCCATCCACCACGCCCTCAGAACGGTTCTCATCTAGTTCAAGAGAGCTCTTAAATAGCAGTAAGATAGTCTCCTATCCAGCTCCTACAAGTGCATCGACATCTGCGAAAAGCAAATTCTGGTAATCAGGCTAAGCGTGATGGACAGAGCGAAGAAGCTGTTCATGTGCAAAGAGCCACCCAAGTTCATCATAACAGTCGACACACACGAGTTTTTGAGCGTCAGATAAGCCACAATTAAGGCTCTCAAGTCAAATTCAAGTTTTGTGATGAACAAAGAAGGCGATCATGACTTGGGTGAGTAAGTACGAAAAATTTATTAGATTCTCATCCAACTTACTCAACTTTTTAGGCCAGCAGAAGAGATGATCAACGAGCTTGACGGGGAGTACCAGCAAGATTTCTACTCCCTCGATGCCACTTCCTACTACATGTTCAGCAAGATGCTTGTGGACAACAACTACACTCTGGGAAAAAAAATGAAAATTGTATGCGACCGGTTCAACAAGGATACTCAACTTGTCAGCTCTTCTAAGGAAGAATTGAGATGGTTGAGTGCAGCCTTGGCCGAGTTGAGCAGAGATCTACTGCAGGGCTTCAACTGCTCCAGAAAATAACTCCTCTAAATTCTAGCATACTGCCGCAAAAGCGTCGAGGAATACTTCTACGCCCGACACAAACAGCAATCAGCTAACGCAGGCAACAAAGATAACAAATAAACCTCCACCTTTCCAAACTAAATGAAGGAACTAGAAAAGCTGGCTCCGATCACTTACAGAGAGCTCTCCAAGCTAGAAAATTCCCATGTGACCATGGACATATTCCGATGCATGTTCATGGTGGGCCTTGTGTTTAAGGCTGAGGTGGAGGTGAAGGTCATCAGTGAGGAGTCAATCGGCAGATGCTTATTCCTCATCAGGACCATTTTTTCAGGGATCATACACTAAAAATCGAGGATGCTCAATTGTTCGGGTTACTAGGAAAGTGATTATGAGGAATTCATAAGCAAGTTTAACTTTGATCACGAAGTAACATTCTGAAATACACATCATTTAAGCTCAGCCAGCAGCTCCTTCAGCAAATTTTGCGATTCCTGATGTTTTTGTATACCCTCCTGGAAAGACCTGTAGTCGATAAGAGTGAATTATTTTGTTATTCTGAGGAAGTCTTCGAAAAGGGCCTCAGTGAAAACGGGTTGCCTATAAATGAAGGGAGAAGTGCAACCTTGTTTGTAGTAGACAAAAACTGGAGTGCTGTTGTAGTTCCTGACCCCTTCTGCCTTATTATAATCGTTGTTTATTCTGTAAAAGCGAAGATCCGGAAACTATTGTTTGTTCTTGGCAAAAAGCTCATACTTTCCTCCGAATTTTTTACATCCGTGGCAGTGTTATGAAAAGTGGTAAATTACCTTATCATTAGGCCCATCTCTCATGGTTTTGTACTCATTTGCTGTAACATAGGTGGCCCATACATTTTGCTTTTTTTAGCTTCTGAATGTCTGTGTCTTCAACTTGCTGTCACCTGTGCTTTCCTCTATCCATTTGTTGATCGCTTCGCTGCTGATTTTACTCAAGCTGTCGATTTAGTAGTTCCACTCATAACTATTTCCCAGAATTTACTTGACTTTAGATGGCTCCAGGGGCATCTTTGGATCAAAGGCAGTCAAGGATACTTTTGAATAGTCATTCAATTCGAGCACCAATGCTACATTTTCGATATCGCTTGAATAGTACAGAGCTTTATTAAATTTTTGATATTAAGGCTTGGCAAGTTATTTTATGAGTGCATCTTCCAGTTGAGAAGTATTATTATTTCTGTTGACGTACATGTTAAGGACGAGCTCATTTGCTGGAAGGCTTTGCTGAATGGGAGGAAAAACGAACATCTTTGATAGGTCTTCTTGGGCAGGAACTAGGAAGCAGTCCTTCTCACCCACTCTAAATGTCTGAATTTTTTATTTGAACTCAGGCAGAAGATTGTCATTGACTGCAGCCAGCAAGTACACTCCTGGAGGCTTGCCACTAAGTCCCAATATATTTTTGGAAAGTTAATCTTTTACGACCAACTTCTGACAGTTCCTCGACTTGATTTCGTTTTGCTTTAGGAATGAAGCCAGCTGACTGTCAATTTCACTGCTATTTTATTGGTTGGGGGAGATAAGCAGGCAAGTATAGTTAGAAGTGTTTTAGATGGTTGAAACTTCCTGAGTTATATTGGTGAGTCTGAGTTCTCGATATCCGTTGATGGTTTAAATCAGTCTTTTGACTAAAGGCTGACTATTGACCTTAAGTTCAGGCCTTTCTCGGTTGCGATTGAGATATGCATCAACGCTGACTACTTTTTCTCCTCTATTGTTGTAAACAACGAAATAGTGCTAAAACTCCTCACCTTGATTCTTCTAGCCTTTGACGAATAGGAACTCATACTATGTGCTGATCTTGTCCCTTGCTTGCTCCTCAAAAGCACGAGCCAGCTGAATAAGTTGCTGGTCGATAAACTAGTCATCGTGGAGCTCACACAGAATAACAGCCTTCTCAGGGTTGGATTCATTGTCAACGTACTCTTCAATATCACTGATGACATTAATCCTTGAGGATGGAGAGTAAGTGCCGGTGTTCATGCTGAGGAAGGAGTTTCCATAGAGGTGAGTGGTAACGGCTAGCGAGAAGGGAATGGCTATTCTGAGTAGGCGAGAGAATCTTCTGAACATCTGAATTAAATTATTGCTGGTAATAGATCAACAGATGAGAGAATTTTAAAGTTGAAGAATTAAGGTCGTTTCGATGAAAGGTCCAATTAGCGATATTTTATTGCTCAGCTCGGAAGTATAATAGTTATTAGCAGAGCATGTCCATCCCCAATACCTATAATCCTTCAGATTACTAATATTTACTCCGGTCCCTCAACGAAGGAAGCCACATCGCCAAAGCAGAGGCTCTTAAGAGGTTTCATATTCTGGCCAGCTCTGATAGAAAGCAGTTTGTGGTTTATACCAAAAGAATAATACTTGGGCTCCAAGACCTTCCAAACTAACCAAAAGTACCATATTTGCTAGCCTAGGAAGAGCTAAACTTGCATGCGACTACTCTTGTACTGGAGATCATCAATCTAAACCCCAAAGATATCGAGTACTACATCAGAACCAAGGTCCTGAAGAAGATTGTGATCAATCTGGGAGATTCCAAACCTCAGCTAAGGAAAACTTCACACTACTGTATCCTGGCGTATCTCAAGACCTTTAAGAACATTGATGAAATAGTAAACTTGTACATTTAGTATGGCATCAAAAGCCCAGAAGCACAGCTTAGACAAAAGACTATCAATTCCTTCCAAAGCATTGTCATCACCGATCCTAAGTCTATCAACTGGAACTCCAACGATTTCCAAAAATATTTCTAAACTCTCCTTCAAACTCTCAGAGACCAGAATCCTTTTGTCCAAAAAGCTTCTGAACAATGCCTGTTGACTCTTTCAAGAATGGAATAAGTCTATAGCTTTAGCAAAAAACTGTCCCCTCCCTTTTCTGGAATATACCAGACTTTTATTAACAACCAGAGAGAGCTTGGAAACCTCTAAAACTCTCGTTTGGAGGATAAAAGATAAAATTCAGTGAAAAGCAAATCAAAAGATGTTGCGGAGTATAATAAATCATAGCAGTCGGTTAATCAGACAAAGACACAGCTTGAGAAACTTGCTCGTCAAGAGACCATTAACAAACAGGCTCTTATTGAACGAATCTAGGAAATTAGAAGAAATTCACAGACGCCCAGACTATTCCAGACAAAGAACGATTAATCATAGCAGAAGGAAATGGAAAAACCTCATCATTCTTACTCGCAAAGATAGATGAGTAAATCTCCACTCAAAACCAAAGAAATTTCTCCCTAAAAGTCGAATGATTAATCCCATCGTCTTCGCCCAGTTATTATGGCCATCAAAGCTTAGAAAGTCGAGAACGTATTAGGGAAAAAAATGCTTGATGATCTTAAAAATGAAAAAGATTGGAAGGTCAGGCTTGAAGCCATTCAATAACTCTAAGCCAAATTTGGCATTTACAAAGGGGCAATTGAAATGGACTCTCTGGTTAAACATTTCCTTCCTTTACTGATTAAGCTAATTGCTGATACCAACTTCAAAATAGCCTCCATATCCCTTAAAATATTCGAAGGCTTTCTAAAGATTCCAGCTCTTCCTCTATAAGTGATCGCTCCCCAGGTTGTATAGAAGCTAGGGGATGGGAAAGCTGTTTTGCGACAAGGAATAGCTCGAATAGTAAGATCTGAATACTTGAGTGCCTTCAATCCTGTTTGGATTGATGCTCTTCTTGACTTACTGAACAATGCTCCGAGTCCAGTGCTGAGAGAATAAATTTTAGGGATAATAAAGAGAATGTATGAAGACGAAGCGATAAAGTATCCTTTTGAAAGGATCATAGAGACAATAAGTCCTATGATGGGTGACCCCAAAACCAAAATAAAAATAAAGACTTTAGACTTGTTGGTTCAGATATCCATATCTACTCAAAAGATTGATGCTATCAAAGCGATCCTTTCGAGCAAGCTGAATCAAGTATACTATTAAATGTTTGTGGAAAAGATCAATATTGAAATGAAACACAGAGCAACACCCAGACTCACATAGTCTGAACCTCCTCCAAAAGGGTAGTCCAGATCTTTGTCATTTCCCTCTCTCAGAAAACACAAAAGTATCTATTAATCGATATAGACTCTGCTAACAACACGACCTCGACCTCCATCTAAAAATATTCAAAAACGATCGATGTAAATGAGAATAAGGGAATCAAAAGAGGAAAATCCAACTTGAGTAAGAATGAGTTAACAAAGGTCAGAAGGACGATATTAGTATTGGAGATAGCTAAAAAATAAGCCAATTCTAGGCATTCGAGGAAAAGCCTCGAGGTTCCTTTACTCCAGTCGAAACTGTCCGCAAAAAGCCAATAAGAAGCTTCAAGAGGAAAATTATTCAATCTTTGGAATCAAAACTGGGTATAACTCAAACTGCAGAAGCAGATGGACTAAGGCCTTTTTCTGATCCTGAAAAATAGTTGAAAAACCTCATCAATGACCTGAAATCAGATGACTGGCAAAACTCCTTCGATGGTCTGACTAAACTACGCAGGATATTAAAATTTCATACAGAGCTGTTAACTCCAACTACGGCAAGACCTTTGGCCGTTGAGACTGCCAAACTGGTGGAGAGTTTGAGGTCTTCTTTGAGCAAAAATGCAGTGATAACTCTTGGTGAATGTGCTGTGGTGATGTAAAGAACACTTGATCCTGACCTAGAAAGCATATTTTCTCGGTTGATGAGGAAGACTTTAGACGCCAACTCCTTCATATCTGAATAGGTAAGAAAGACTTTGGTTTTATTGAGTGTCAACTGCAATGAAGGGAAAATACTGTCGCTTCTCTTCAGTTACCACACCTCTCGAGCAAACCCAATCAAAATCAATATTTCATACATCCTCGAAGAATTGGCACTCAGGCCAAATGTTCTGGAAAAATAGCTCGATAGACTGGTGGCCATTTTGGTTGCTTTTATGGGAGAAGGGGCCATTTAGATAAGAGATCGAGCCAAGAGTATTCTGACAAAAGTACTTGAGAAAGATAGATCTGGCAAAGTCAGCAAGTTGATTCCACCAGCAATTTTGAGCAAAATCAAGAAAAAATAATTTTTAGAGATAACATAGGCAAAGGTAAACAATGCATCACTAAAAGAAATAATCAAAGAGCCACAAGAAAAGGAAGTCAGCTTAAAGAAGGCGAGTTCCAAGCGAACAGAGCTCAATCCACTGAAGAGTAAAAAGATATTCACATTTCCAAAATAGTTTGAGGAACTAGAAGAACTATTGCTCAGCTGTGAAACAGCAGACTGGAAAGAAAGAATTGCAGCTCTATCTAAGATCGCGAACACCTCTAAAAATTACCCGACTGAAATCAGTCAATATAGACTCAGTACAAGAGTGATTGAGGTGTTTGCCAAGCAATCCAATGACCCCAACTCAAAAGTGGCCACCAATGCTCTCACTCTCTTTATACAACTAGTCCCGCTTGTGCCCAGACTTATCTAAACTAACCTCAGTGTGATTTCTAATGAAATCTTCAGCTGCTTTGCTTCTCAAAAAGCAGATGTAAGAGAACTATCTCTGATCCTGTTCGATCAGATAGCCGAAAAGGTAGAGCATTGGATGCTGGTTCAACACCTATGCACCGGGGTCTTGTATGGTCCTGCCAAAGGAAAAGCAAATATCCTCGTTAAGCTGATCAAAGTGCTTCCTGAGGCCATTCAGGAAAGAAAGGCAGCAGTCGAGAAGCATATATATCCCTTACTGAACAAGCTATCGGAAGAGCCCAAGGGTGACACCACTCCGATTTTAAGAGAATTGGCTAGCATGGCTTTAAGCTTAGGAGGCTAGTAAGCATACTCAACACTTAAGCAGTCTACGAAGAATCTGACCACAAGTTGATTCATCTAATAATATTGCAGTTTTTTATCATCACAATTCTTTAACAGTAGGCTATACTGTGTTTGGTTCATGTGAAAAGGCGCACAATACTTTTATAGATTAAGAATAATAACAAAGGAGGCATTCAAATGGATTGCGGAATCGACCATCACAAGAAAAGCTACGAGTTCAAAGTGAGGATTAGAAGAGAGCAATTGGACAAGAGATTTTCCGAACAGAGAAATCTTCTCCTACAGCAATATACTGACAACATCAACACTTAATTGATCGATCGGCTCAAAAACAGTCTGCCCGAGCAGAAAAAATACCTGGATTAATGCAGCCTAGCTCTCACTGGATAACCATCAGAAGGCTGGCTTCCCACCATCGAAAGTCTCCATAGTTCTGTCCTGGCATTCGAGGGTTAATTTGACGACTGGTTCACAACTTCCATCATTAATCCTCTGGTGATAGCCATCAAAGAGGGCCATCCTGAGACTCGATTGGTTCCAAGGATTTGCGGCCTGTTTTCGGATCAGTCATACTTGTCCTGGCAGCATGGAACCAACTTCAATTAAAGGATAATGGAGTTCTAGTTGTTACCTTTTGTTATTCGACAAGGGATGAACCTAAACTATTCCCTCTGGGACAGACAGCTTATACTGCGATTTTGCGTCAATATTTCTCAATATGACTCAGAGTACTGTCGGCAATTTTTGAGGGAAGGAGGGGATATGTGGATGGTTCTATTGGGTGACTAAGTTACCTCCACTCAGTATCAGGATGAGAAAGCCCTAAACACTTACCTGTTGTTGACGCTACCATTGGTGCAAAAGAAGCCAAAGAAGGTCACCACAGACAATCCCAAAAACCTCAACCTGATTTTGACACTCATTCCGATCATCGCAAAAATCTTGTTTATGGACGTCAGCGACAAATGCAACGCCAACTGCTTGAAAACAATGAAGTCCATCATTGAGAACGACAACAAGACCATTTTCCAGACAGTGATCCAGCACCTAGGTCTTTGCAAACGGGTCGTGGAGCTCATCGATTATCCGGAAGCAGAAACACGGAAGTAGGCTCTACTTTGTATTTGCGGTCTCGCCTATACAGACATCCCTTCCATTCTGATTGACTTGATCAGAATGGGCCTGCTCAATCGAATCAACTAGGCTCTGAAGATGGGAAATGTTCGGGAAAACAACTCTTTCTGCAGAATAGTCAGTATAACCCTCGGCAACTTGGCCAGCAGCTCCAAGAAGATAGCGATGGAAATATTCGAGCACCCTGTTTTCAATTTCATCATTGAAGAGCTCCAGAGCCAAGAGTTAGTACCCATAGTGCTATGTAGAGTAATAGAAAAGAAGCCTTTTATTGCCTGGACAACCTCATCGATCGGCTAAATTTCCCATGTTACCAGCAGCTTATCAAGCAGTTCGATATTCTTTACATTTTATCGATGGGTCTCAAATAGATCAGGCACTTCGACTCGGAGTCAACCAATGATATCTTACATACTCTTCAGGTTCTGGTCGAAAGTTCCAACGCTGTCTTCAATCACAACGGTAATGAAGTTCTAGAGAGACTTGTGAACCAGTACGACATGATTCATGTCCTCGACGAAATAATCGCAAAAAGCCAGAATAAATTAACTCTTATGAGTGCCCAGCACCTTCATGAATAGATATGTAACTTCACCTGGGGAGCAAATCCACTTTGATATCAACATTGTTCATTTTAAATTATAACATCAGAGAGTGAGCCCTGCGAATTTGGATAGGGTCAGTATCATCCTTTCCTCCAGCCTCAGCTGTTTCACTCCACTCGTTGACAACCTCACACAGTAATCAAATTTGCTTACTGCCTCATCAGCTGTGTACTTGGGCTTTGGATCGCGAGCTATCTGTGAATGAAGATCGTCGGTCCCAGAAAAGTAAAGAAT
>Ga0100402_1006762_pt1 | contig 11283 bp, 12 predicted proteins | sample CryGeyme20150102_FD_80419 | JGI IMG/M metagenome (GOLD analysis project Ga0100402, IMG submission 80419) | Groundwater microbial communities from Crystal Geyser aquifers in Utah, USA - Crystal Geyser metaG 2015-0102 | ecosystem: Environmental > Aquatic > Deep subsurface > Groundwater | place...
ACTAGGACCTGGCAAAGGAGGCATTCGCTTCGGCGAAGATGCAGACCTCGCAGAAGTCAGCGCGCTAGCTATGGGCATGACCTTTAAAGCCCCTCTTACTGGACTCCCGCTGGGGGGAGCTAAAGGCGGAGTAAAAATGGACCCCAAGCTTTTAAGCGCCAAAGAAAAAGCAAAAGTCGCCAGAACTTATTTTATGGGACTAAGTAGAGACGGACTCGTAGGACCTAAGGTTGATGTCCCAGCCCCCGACATGAACACAAATGCACAGATCATGGAGATCATGCTCGATCAACATTTGATCGAGCTACACAACAAAGGTCATTTCACCGATCCGGAGCTTTCGCGAATGTTTACTGACATCATGGAGATTCCTCGCCCGAGAGACCCAGAAAAAACTCCCTTCGTCGACGCCTACATTGACTGGGCAAAACGAAACAATGCCGTAGCTGATCAACTCGGAACCGTTACCGGAAAAGTTGTTGGCCGTGGCGGCTCCGAGGGAAGAACGGGAGCAACGGGCCTAGGCGTTTATTACGTTGCAAGAGAATTCATCAAGAAGCGCTTCGGAAGATCTAGCGCCCGGCAGCCCATGAAAGGGCTTAAAATCGCCTTACAAGGTTTTGGAAATGTGGGGTCATATTCTGCAAAGTTTTTTCATGAAGATGGTGGCGCCAGTGTCACAAGACTTGTGGATTATGTCGGGGGATCTCAGACAAAACCATTTGCTGTTTTTGATGCGATCGACTCCGATAAGGGACTCCCCATCTCAGAAATGTTCGCCTACCATAGTAAGCACAAGTCTCTTGATGGCTTTCGTCATGCTAACGTAAAAATTACCAGAACTAGCAGTGAAACTTCTCTTACGCGTTTTCTAGAAGCAGATGTCGACATGCTAGTTCCCGCCGCTCTTGGCAACCAGATCACAAAAGAGAACCAGCAACTCATCAAAGCAAAGGCTATCATCGAAGCTGCAAACAACCCGACATCCCCAGATGCTGAGGCGGCACTCGTAGCAAGACAAATTGATGTTGTGCCAGACATTCTTGCGAATGCTGGCGGAGTCACAGTCAGCTACCTCGAACTAGTGCAGAACACGACCCTGCCCCTAAATGAATTCTGGAGCGAATCCAAAGTTTATGAAAAGCTCGATGAGATCATGACAAAAGCCTTTCAAGACGTTCAACAGAGCAAAGAGAAAAATCCAAACCTCAGCTGGAGAAACGCAGCACAGGTTGTAAGTCTAGAAAAATTTGCGGACGCACAATAGGACTCACATCTTGGGCGATACTAGCGCTCTCCGGCAGCTAGCATTTTTCGAATCACGACGGAAGAAGCAAGTGCTACCGCGACCATCACCACAGCCCAAATCGTCAAAGTGCTGAAGTAGTCCCCGTAAACACGTTGGACGATCTCCTGGGTGAGCTCCTGATCTTTGTCTAGAGCGATGGCGGTGGAGAAAACCGCGCCGACGATACCACTAAGTGCAATGGCCACAGAAAACAAACTCACGGAAAAAGCCTCGATCTGCTTCGGAACAACCGATAAGATAAAAGCCACCACCATGGAACCCACAATCACCTCGGCAAAAGCTTGGAAAAAGTGAATCGCTAAGAAAATTTCGGGACGGATGATAACATCACTTCCAATGTTTTTTGCGGCGAAGGTTAATATTCCAAATGCTATAGCTGTTAGCACAAAGGAAAGTGCTACCTTAGTCGCCGCTGCGAGGTTGATTTGGCGCTTTTCCAGATTCGAGAAGATGAAAGCAAGAACAGGGCCCGCGACCATACACCACAAAGGATTCATCGACATCGCAGCTTCGGGAGCGAGCGGAATAAAACCAAACAAGTCCCCTCTCATGGTATTGATCGAAACCATGGTCATGGAAGTCATCATCTGCCCGTAGTAAACGAAAAAAGCCGTGCTCAGAAAAATCATGATCAAGACGGTTGCCATCTTTAAGGCCGTAGATCTTTCAGCCCGAAGCATAAGGCTTATGAAGTAAACTATGGCACCTACACCAATAACGTAAACGATGTTCTTGCCCACATTCATATTGGAAAACATGAAGAAAACTAATCCAATCATCGCAAGCGATACCGCGCCAAAGGCAGCCCCGTTTTTTGCGCTCACGGGCTCTTGGTCAATTTTGTGGCCGATTTCTACGAAGGGCTTGCGCAAGATCATAAGAATAGCGAAAGCCAGAACGGCCATCGCGCCAGACAATAGGAACCCGCTAGTAAAGCCTGCGGCGAGGACTAACATCGGGAACAAATACTGCCCCAAAAAGGCGCCTACGTTATTCACGGAGTAGTTGACCGGAAAACCATTTTCAAATTCTGCCCGGCTAGCAAAAGTGCTTCTAAACAAACTCGGATAACTAGGCGACATCAACCCGCGCGCATAACTAGCCAGGGCAATGCCCGCAAGACTCATAGCCACGCTCGTGGTGGAGGCTCCAAAAACGAGCAGCAAATATCCTGCCGCAAAGGCAAAGTAGGCAATCGCAAGGGATCGATACGCCCCCAGAAATTTATCCGCGATGAAACCGCCTGCGATAGCGAATAAGGGACCAATCGCAGAGAACGCGCCGACGATCATCATGGTATCGGCCTCGTTATATTTTAAGTCCTCCAGGAAGAAGCGAGTCAGAATGGCCATGACTCCATAGAAAGAGAGACCAAAAGCCATTTGGCAAAGCATCATAGACTTGTTCAGTTTGTTCCACATAAATTGCGACCCTTTTCTACTGATCCAAATTGGATCTGGCGCAGATATATCATGAAACTGGAGATCCGCTCAATTTTGTTGCTGATTGGCCATCTTAACACTAACTTAACACGACAATCTCTCTCCCATTCTGCGATACTTCTTCTAATGATTATACAAAGATCAGTCTTCTTTGCTTCTTTGCTTTTTTTCTTATCTTTAGCTTTGGTCTAAGCTCTCATTCCTTTGCGATGAGTGGACAACCCGCAAGGAGTATCAAACCCGCTGCGGATGAAATTTGTCGCGGCAACGTGGTTTCTGGTGTCGCTGGCAAGAAGGACTGTTCTCGCATCACACCTGGTGACTCAGGTAACAGCGGCAGCTCCAGCGGAAATCAATCGAACTCTGTAGGCTCCGGCTCTTCGGCCACAGGCTCTAGTACTTCGGGATCTAGCAGCAGACCCTTGGGGGTCACAGACGAAGCCTGGCAAGAAGCCCTCACTATCGTCGCCACAAAAACCGAAACCAAAGACTCCCGCCTCGTTAGTATTGCATCACTCGCCGTTCAAGCTCGCCTGCTGCTTGAGAAATATGGGCCTTTGTCTAGATCAAAGGATGGACTTCACTGCAGAGTCGGTGAAGGAGGAAATGCCGAAAGGATTCCCTTCATCTATCAACTTTATTTTGCAAGACCTGACATAATGAAAGATTCACCTGTCGGTTACGGCAACTCTATGGCTAGCCTCGGTTATGACGAACACCCAAGATGTGACACCAACAAAAGTAACTGTAAGTACAAATCAGAAGATCGACGGCTAGTCTATAAAGACTTAGGCAGCGTGATCGCCACGAGCCTCTATCCTCGACACAACTTTTACTTTGGTCCGGTAAGTTTACATAGTTTTTATGGAGGCGGCACCAATGGTTCTGGATATGGAAATGGCAGCGCTTTGTTGAAGGGTATTCTTCACAGTGGAACCATCAACTGTACCTATAGCTACCTCGGCACGGGAACCACAAGACTGAGAATCGATGCGACTGATCTACAGAAACTCGTTTTCATTATGACAGACCTCGAGGGCCGAATGATAGCGGAAAGCAATAGGGCAAAGGTGTATCAGCGTTAGTATTGTATTGAGAAATTACCATGCGTTTATTACACGTCATCACTGGGTTAGCTTTGGGTATCGGCATCAAGGTCGGTATTTCATCTTTTTTTAGCGGCCACAATTCTGACTTGAAGCAACGCCAACCGACTTTAGCGTCTCAATCCATCGACCTAAAGACTGCACTACAAGAAGATCCTGAATCTCCGGAGAGTTTGGGGTTCGCCTTCGGTCAGCTATTGAAGCAAAACCAATTAGACGCTCAGGAGCCGACTCCTGAGCACGCGATCCAATCTCTCGGACGCATCCCATCATCAGCAGAACTCTACCCAGACCTCTTTGCTATTGCAGAGGTAACTGACAAACCAGAGCTCTTGATCCAAGAAGTCTCAAAACAACTCGCAAGATTAGGACCTGATGAGATCCCCGCTCGCTTGCAGCTAATTCTCGAGGTCCACGCCTTGTCACATGAGGGCTACGGCGACGAGGCACTTGATCTTATTTTTAATGAAGTGAACTGGGTAGCCAGTCATTCGCTACCCAATAGTGAGGAAACCCTACACCACTTTTCTAACCTCATTAAACTCACCAAGTCCTTGGGCACTCCCGAAGATGTTGAATTCGTCACCAACGCCCTTCTAGAAGAGTCCACTCTTTATTCAAACCGAGGTAGCAAATAATGCGTGAATGCCAATTTGCTATCTTTGTTGCAGCTCTTTTCGGCTTGTCCGCCTGCGAGGCGCTTCAAGGGCTTCCGGAGAAGAATCGAAGATCTGCCGATGATGATTTTTCACGCAGCACCCCCACCCCAGATATTATCGCAACCCGCGCAATCCTGGTGGCGATCCGGGAGATTCCGGAGATCAAAACACCTCCGGCCCCGCCCAATCCTCGACCACTGCGCCGCGAATCCTAAAAGCTGACATCTATCAAAAGTTTATACAAAATCGCAATGACTCTGGGAGCGCCTTAGTTGCAATGTCAGTTTCTGAGAGAAAAAACGCGAGCATCAACCCCAATAAAATTGAGGTCCGGCGAGTGAACCAGGCTCCTGTTGTTTCAGGGGGGCAAATCGTGGACCATGCCAACTTTTACTCCGTGTCGAGTACTGACTCTGCTGGAAAAAAGCAATTTGATATCGACAATAGCGACTATGTGGCCTCGTCGTATACGTATACGCGTCCGACATTCGGCCCCGCTGTTGATTTTGAAGAAATGAACAGCTCGAGCAACCCCAGTGAACGGGTTTATCGTTTAAATTTATTCGCGCTAGCGAATAATTCCTTTCAAGACAACTTGTTCCGCATCAGCAATATCCGCTTCACAGAAGGCCATGGTCGAATCAAATCCGTCCGTCTCCTTCCAGGCGATAGCGCCTTGAAGGACAACAAGGCCAGACGTGAAGTGAGCTTCGGTGATGACTTCATTCAGATTCGCCACGCTACAGCTCTAGGAGAATGGGATTCCTTCATAAGTCCCGTTAGCTACCATCCTCAGGGAAGCATTCACTCCACCAGAGTTTCCGACTACGGATCTCCACAAAATTTTCTCGATCATTTCTCGGAAACTTATGAAGTGATTGTGGAGAACTGAGCATAGATCGTCTTCTTATGCCCCCTAGCAACTACGATTTTAACGAAAAGTTAACTTGGCTCCAATCACTGTAAAGTTCATAATTTGAGTATGAAGGCTAAACGCTTTGGATGGATGTTTTTTTCTATACTCCTATCTGCCAGCAACTATGTGAATGCTGAAGTCACCAACTCTCAGCATATCAAGACCTGCTATTTTGCAAGAGTGAGTAAAGCTATCAGTCAAAGCATTCGCTCTGGCGGGCAAGCCTCTGGTCTAGAGTTATTTGGCGGGCAAGGGATAGCAGGGTTTGGTGAGGTAAAAGAAGGGCTATCCAAAGCCTGCTAAATTCGATCAATTTCGAAATGTTCTGACGTCGAAGAGGCCAAAACATGTGTGCAAGCATACAAATCAAAAGTCATAAGAACAGCGAATAATTGCTCCGCACAAGACAACAATTGAGACAAAATATCAGGGGCTCTTTCTCTGATCTCCAATGAAGATAAGGAATCTGGAATATTCGGATGCTTTGAAACTCAGAATGCGTGCAATGACGGGGCGGGACAGGTACGCTCAATCGGGGGACCCGCGGTCAGCGGTGCTGCTACCAGGGATTCAAATTCACAAATTTCCGAGGTCGAATCAATAGAACGCGATTCAGATATTCAGCCAGCACCTTCGACTCGGCCTGTGTCCATCAGGTCATTCACTAGAAACAGCAGACCTCAACACCGAACATTGCAGGATTGGGTACAAAGTCTACGTACACGATCTCAAACAAAATTAAGGGCAATGAAACAGCGGAAGCCTAAATCGATCCCCAAACCAATTGCGCAGACTGGAAACCTTGCACCAGTGCCAAGCATGAACCCGGTTGTGAATTCTATTCCTCAGATCCGAGCAACAAGCCCCAACCCGATTGTGCAAAGTATAGACAATCGCTAAGAGATGTAAAACATTAATGCACCCCAGAGACTTAGACTCCAGGGTACTCACCAAAACAAGACTTAGCTTTTCTTAGCTTTGGCTTTGTGTTCAGCGCACTCTTCTTCAGACTTCGTGTTGATCCAACCTTTGCCTGCGCAAGAGTTATGACCACCACACTTGTGCTCAGCGGTGTGGCAAGCGCTTTTGCCTTTGCAAGAGTTTCCACCAACACACTTGTAATCTTTGCCATCGCAACCGTTCGCGCCAGAGCATTGTGAAGCGTCTTTTTGAGACTTTTCAGCTGACTTTCCGCCGCCTGCGTTTGCAACAGAGGCTCCAGTTGTAGCGAACAAAAGTCCACTCGTGGCAAGTGCCATCAATGCTAGTGAGTTATTTTTTTTCATTCTTTCTTCTCCTTTTTTTACTCGCCATGATTGGCAAGAATTTTATTTCAAATTTTTAATGAGTCCAAGCTGGATCCAATTTCCCAGTTCGGGCATCGCCTCCGCGACTAGTTCTACTTGATCACCCAAGTCTTCACAGATCTCCGAAAGTTTTTGCCCACTTGAAAGATGCTGCCAAAGCAAGGCCTCCCCCTCTGTCAGACGAAAGAAAGTGATACGCCCTTCTCGCTCCCTGCGCATCAGAAGCCAAGGCTTCGCGATATCTTGACCCAGCCCTTCAAAGTCAAGCGACTCCGAACTCCGTGCCATCCACAAATCTTCAATCAACTCTACCGTTCGTAACATCCTATGTGTGGAATCCACCTCGAAGGACGATGACGCAAACTCCTCCGGAGATAATGTGGGAAGTTTTTCCAAAGCAAGATTTTCCTGATACGCTTCAAAAACCACCTCTGTGATGAGCCATTCCATGCGCACGATATTCACCAAAGTCGAATCCGAATTCCACTCCGCCTCAGACTCCACAAAACCCGGCAAATGAGCGCCGAGTCTCTGAGCATTGGGACTAGAGGGATGATGGCGTTGCAAATAACTCACAACAAGATCATGAAACTTCGATCCACCTAAATATTTTTGAGTCAGCTCGAAATCATTTTCCAAAACTTCTTTGATCCGCAAAAAATAAGCGTCCGCATAGACACTCGCTCGTTGCACCGTCGTCGCGCCCTTTTGTCCTTCGACAAAACGACAAAAGTTCTCCGATTCCTCGGAGAGCTGTTGAGGTCCTTTAGGATCGGTGAAGATCTTGAGCAGCTGCGTTTGAATATCCAGCAACGTTTCTGGCATGCTCCACCTCCTCTTCTAGCCGCGCTAAACTCGGAATGTTGCCATCCCATTCCACCAAGGTGCTCACAGGTCCGTGCACTCGAAGCGCGTATTGATACAACTCCCAAACCTCGGGACAAACGGGCGCATCATGTGTATCGATCAATAAGGCTTCATTGGAGCTATGGCCTGCAAGATGTATTTGTGTGATCGCCTCGGAGGGCATCGAAGAAATAAAAGCCTTGGCATCGAAGAAATGATTCTCCGCGCTCACGTATACATTGTTCACATCAAGTAGCAGCCCGCAACCGGTTTTTTTCTGAATTGCCTCTATGAATTCCCACTCTGTCATTGTGGAGTGCTTAAAACTCAGATAACTCGAGACATTTTCAATCGTGAGCTGACGGTCCAAAAATTCTTGGACCTTTTGGATGCGACTAGACACATGATCTACCGTTTCTGTTGTATATGGCAGTGGCAAAAGATCGTGCATGTTGTGACCATGCACTCCCGTCCAGCAAAGATGATCCGACACCCAAGCCGGCTCGACAACCCGATACAACTCCTTCAAAGACTTAAGGTAATCCATGTTCAGCGGATCCGTGCTTCCAATCGACATAGAAACCCCGTGCAAAACAATGGGAAAATCTTTACGCACTTTAAGCAAGATCTCGAGAGGCCTGCCCTGAGGCAAAGCCTTGAAGCCGAGGAAATTTTCAGAAATAGCCTCAAACCAATCAATCGATTTCACTCTCCCCGCTAGAATGTCCGCGTAGTGCGGAGTCCGAAGACCGGCTCCGAAGCCTAAGAATTTTCGAGATTGGGGCACCATATGATCTTTTATTCGTTTGCCTCCCATTGGAAGTGACAAAATATTTAATTTATTTGGAAATAGCGCTTAGTTCCAAGAATTCGCCCCTCTGAGACAAGGCTCCCGCGACAGATGTGCTCAGCTACCATCAAAAGCCCGTTTCATACCAAATGAGCCCTAGAATTCTGCTCGAATTCTGTCTATAACAACGGCGTGGAAAATATAGTAATAGAAGATGTGGTCATGCTCATCGGGACCTTCGGGATCGTCCTGGCGTTTATGTGGCTGGTCCTGCGAAAAGGATCTCGCAAAGACCCCCTCGACTCTCAGGCGTCGCTCGACTCCAAATCCGAAGTCATAGCAGATATCCCGAAGCCTCCGGCTACGTCGAAAGCCGAAACAAAAGCTGAAGAGAAAACTTCCTCGTGGTGGAGCGCTCTAGCCAAGACTCGCTCCCGCTTTTCATGGGGCAACAAGCTTGAAATGTCCGAGCTTCGCGATGCCATGGAAGAAGCCTGCATCGTCAGCGATATGGGCGTGCAAAACACCAATGAAGCCCTTGAGACACTCGAGTGGAACACACTCAAAGAACTTCCCGAAGATCAGAGAGAACATGAAGCTAAGTTAGCGCTCTCTAAAACACTTTCCTCATGGCTCGAGCCAAGCCTCTCAGCTGACGCACAAGCATGGCCCACTCCCAAGGCGCAAGAGCCCACAGTCATTTGGTTTGTTGGAGTCAACGGAGTCGGGAAAACCACCAGCATCGCAAAATTGGCCAATGAGCTCATCGGCAAAGGGCACAGCGTTCTTCTTGCTGCTGGCGACACCTTTAGGGCCGCTGCCAGCGAACAACTCGAAACATGGGCCAAGAGACTAGGCATTGATTGTGTCCGTGGATCGGAGGGAGCTGACTCTTCAGCTGTGTTGTTTGATGCGATTCAGTCCGCAAAAGCCAAGAAAGTAGATTTCGTGCTTTGTGATTCTGCGGGGCGTCTGCACAATCACTCTCAGCTTATGGAGGCTCTTTCCAAGAACCGAAGAGTCATGGACAAAGCCCTCGTTGGGGCTCCTCACGAAACGATGCTCGTGCTCGATGCCCATACAGGCCAGAACATGCTCGCTCAGGCCAAGCAATTCCAAGAAGATATCGGCCTCACCGGCCTCATTCTCACAAAACTCGATGGCAGTGCCAGGGGCGGAGCCGTAGTCGCCGTGTCGCGTCAAACAGGTCTTCCTATTCGAAGATTGGGTCTCGGCGAAAAGGAAAGCGACTTTGTCAGCTTCGAAGCCACTCCCTTTGTGAAAGCCCTCTTGGGCCTCGACGAAAAAGTCAAAGTAAATTCTCAGGAACCGGTGCAAAGTCTTTAAAAATATGGAATGATTTGCTCATTCTTATGGAAGAAAATGTAATGGAACCCCTACCCAAGGGAAGCTCAAAAGTAACTGAGATCTCACTTGGAAGAACTAGTGTAAAAGTAAAAACAGAAGCCACTCCGGCATCTTTGAAGCAAATTCGTGAACTTGTAAATCTCAAGTTCGATGAGTTCGCTGACAAACTTATGGATTCAGAGAATCCACGAGCCGGAATGACAGGCGAACAATTGTCGGTACTCGTAGCGTTCAATTTGGCAGAAGAGCTCCTCAAGGAGCAAGAGAAACTTCGCCAACTCAAACGCCGAGTCTTGGATAATGCAGATCGATTAAGTCAACGAGTTGAATCGCATCTACAAAATTTATCCAATCAGTAATTAGAAGAAGTAGTTTCAACTCGTTAATTTAAAGAATTTAAGGAAGTTGGGTGACGGCTCGTAAGGTTGGAAGCCCCGATACAAATGAACATAGTAAGCGATCACAAAACTTCTTTAGAAGTTTTGAAGACATTAGACGCTAAGACCCGTAAAGCACGATGGATGGACCTTGAAAGGTCCGAAGCACGCACATCGGGACTAGGCTTCGCAAAGAATCAGGCCTTGAGCCTTGGCACATGGTCCCCCGAACTCAACGCCGCTGACACACGCCTACTTTGCGACCTTATTGCCAAACACAAATCCATTGGAATCTTCGCCGCACGAGTCAGCTGGTTTGAAGCACCAAGAATTGAAAATCTTTTCAACAGCCTATTGAGTCCTGAACAAACCAGGCCTCGCTATTCATTTCCAAGATGCGGCGAGAAGGCCATGGCCTTTTTTGAATGCGCGTATGAGTCTTTGGAGACTCATCCCGAACTCGGAGTCCTTGAAGCTCCCAGCGACGCCGCCCCTGCAAACCCTACTTTGATTTTTACGCCATGCACTTTTGCGGACCTCGCAGGAAACCGCATGGGACGAGGCAAAGGTCATTATGACCATTACTTCAATGACACATCTGAACACCCCAACCAGCAACCGTGCCATTCTTTGTACAAAGTTGCCGTTTTGCACGAGGACTTCGTGCTGGACGCGTTTCCAAGTGATTGGATCCTTAAAACCGATCACGCTGTAGACGCCCTTTTGACCAATCGACGCTTTTTTACAAGCTCATCATCTACTAAGGAGACATTAACATGACAGATATTATTATTTACGGGGTCCTGGCTATCGTAGTCGGCATCATTTTCGGATTTGTATTATTCAAAGTACAACAAAACAACATCATCAAGACGGCGAAGATCAGAGAAAACAAGCTTCTCAAAGACGCCCGAAAGAAAGCCGAAAAGATCACTCAAGAAGCTCAAAAGAAATCTAGCGATGTTGTCGAAAGCGCCAGAAAAAAATACGAGAGCTCCATCCAAGCGAAACGTGACGAAGCTCAACGGGCAGAAAAACATGCCAAAGACATAGAGAAAAATCTCATCAATGAAAGGCGCGAGCTCCAAGAAGCTAAAGATCGCGCCGAAAGCGCGGCCCGTAAAGCCGAACTTGCTGCCGCGGAACATGAGCGCGTCACGAAA
>Ga0100402_1006764_pt1 | contig 11279 bp, 7 predicted proteins | sample CryGeyme20150102_FD_80419 | JGI IMG/M metagenome (GOLD analysis project Ga0100402, IMG submission 80419) | Groundwater microbial communities from Crystal Geyser aquifers in Utah, USA - Crystal Geyser metaG 2015-0102 | ecosystem: Environmental > Aquatic > Deep subsurface > Groundwater | place...
CTTCATATAGGGCTTTGACATTCATTTAGTAAAGATCAAGACTTAATCGCAACAACATTGTGGTTGTTTTAAGGTTGTCTGTGTTGAGTTTAGGAGCTTTTCTTATTGTTGTGTAAAATTTAATGAGAGTATATCAGGGAAAATGAAACACCACTTGTCGAAAAGATGAATACTCAAGCTGAAAAACTGACTGGACAATATGTCACCTCAATCAAATTTGTCATTAGTTTATCCTTGATTATATATGTAGTCTATTCGGAAAGCCCCAATCTAAAAATTAGGAGCATAATGAGCAAAGATCATTGTTTGACTTTCTCAGGAACACGAATTGTTCGATTGTACAGGTTGTAATTTTCTTTGAAAAGGAAGGTCTTCAGAACCTTGAAATAGCTTGTGTGGCAAGGGAGGTATTCGTAGTACTCGGGAGCCATCTTTCGTACTTTGGGGAGTAGCCACCACGGACATGTGGGGAAATCATGATGCTCGACATGATACCCTGAGTTCAAACTGATATAATTGACCCAGCCGATATAATCGTTCGTCTAAACTCCCTCGATAAACTCACAATGTTCAGAGATCATGTGAGCAGCAATCGGGTGTGGTCCAACAGCATTCAATCCAGCAAATACTGCATAGATGAGCGCATAGAGACCGAAATAGCGGTACATGAGATAGTCTGTGAAGAAGATGAAGATGAAGTTGAAGATCTCATCCTTGCCCATGGTCATATTACCCACGAAAAAGATAGGTCGGAGGGTGTAGTAGACGTACAAGAAAGCATAGTAGACGTATTTGTACCACCAGTGTTGGAGGGACCATTTTGACTCGAATGCTAGCGGTAGGTCGGTATCTTTGTCTTACTAGTTCAGGAAGTTATGATGATCAGCGTGGTACCTTCCGAAACTCATAGCACTGGGAATTCCTGAAGGTATGTTGAAAAGTATAGCCCAAATTTTATTGATGGATGTCGGATGGTGTGTCAAGTCATGAATGCAGATCTGAAGGGTATGGTTGATGACAGCACCAAAGAGGTATGCGTTCAAAAGCACAAACCATAGAGGTTTATCCTAGATCAATAGATGCTTACCATGAGATAGTACCCGAAAAAGATGTTCAGGCAGGAGACAACAAGGCCTAAAAGGATGGTGTAGGTCTGGTCATCAGCATCTTTCAGCAATGTGCTTATTTAGGGGTGATCTCGAAGGATCATCTTCCTCCTAAGCAAGTGAGATTCGGGACCTTTGACGTATGTGTATTCCTTTTTTAATTTTTGAGGATTAGAGTAAGCCTACTCCATGCTGACAGGAGGACGTTGAAGGTTCACAAGGTAATTCGGGGCAAATGCCCTGATTTCCGTTTCTGGGTTGCTCATGTTGAATTTTTAAATTGAATATCAATCAAAATAAAAACACCTCTTGAATATAACAATCATAATTTTTCTTTTAACCACCTCCTTTATGATATAGCTTGTTTCAGCTACTCCTGGAGTCTGTTCATATTAACTGTTATTCTTGGGCAACTATAGTTATTTACAGGGAATTTTACTAATTAACTTTATATTCTGATGGGGAGTGTAATATTATTTGATTATATTTTATTAGATTAATACTGATCTTACTTTTTCTCGCCTGACCTTCTATCCACAAAACCCTTGGCTTTATGCACCCGCCCAATCACTTCGCTTTTGATATCTGCCACAGAGGTCCGTGTATTTACAAAAAAGGAGATTGAGAGTATACGAGTAGTTTATAGGGTATCAAGATCTAAACGTGATCCTACTATGTGCTTTATCATGCACTATATTTATCACAATACATTCAGCATCATAACTATATATATTTCGATTAGCTATGCGTTTTAAATCATATGACCAAAGCGTTTGTAGTGACAAGTTAAACCAAATGAATTATTAAAGAATATCTTCAGTTTATCCCAAATGTATACTCAAGGGTTTTGAGGCTACTCGCTTTGCTCAAAACCTTCATCCTTGGGGACATTATCTTATGAACAGCTATCGTTTTTGGACTCTTCATTCTGCGAGATGGAGTATCCCATCGACCCTTTCTTGAGTCTATCAACTTTTCGCTTGACTGCTTGCAACCATTTTAAATCTGCCTGTGGGGCATTGGATAACCGTATTCATCTACTTTAGGAGCCTGGTTGATTTTTTTGTTGAAGAAAGGGGTTGATGATGGTTGCCTTACTAGAGTTGCAATATTCATTATTTGCTATTTTGGAACCTCAAGACTGTCGTCATAGTAGTCTTGGTTCAAGATCTCTTTCAAAAACTATACTCTTTCTTTTTTTGTAGGAACTTTTTGGTGTTCATCTATGACATTCGTTCGGAGGGATTGTAGAAATCTTGAAGAAAGAGGTATTTTTTGAGCAGATCTGTGTCGATGCTGATTGATAAATTGATCTAATTGAGGACTTCGGGGCACAACGATTCTCTTGGCACTACTTGATCTATCTGAAATGATGGTTGATGTGCTAGATTTCTTGGCCGAATCGTTGGGACTGTTTTGGTAGGGTGCGATCGCCTTCGGAGGACTTTTCCACAGAGTTGGAGTTGTATTTTTAGCCTTCATGGCGGCAGTCAGCATAGGGCGCTGATAATAATAAAGATAATCAATAGGGCTATATTTTATCAAAAATATAGCTTAAACGATCATCAATCATGATATTTTTTTCATTCATAGCATATCATTATTATTGCTGCTTGAATCATATTCCTTATTTCTTTGATATATCTTGAAAAGGAACTTTTGTAATAGGCTCTTAAAGGATATTCAACTGTACTGATTGTTGACTATGACTCTTTTTAAGATGGTTTAGCCACTTGTAGTTCAATGTTTATTACCTTCGATATTTTTTTAAAATCGTATTAATTACTTTTAATCTATAAAGGAGAAGTACTGATATATCTCATATAGAGAATGAAACCCAGCCGAAAAATATCAAAGAAACGCGTCAGAAAATCAAACAGTAATTACTCCTGGGGTGACTCATTTTCTCAAAGCATCAAAGAAGCTTCAAACTAAGAAGACTCTCATTCTCCATTTTTGTAAACCTGGCTATATTCAGTTCTTCCTCAAAGATAAAATAAAATGAAAAAGATCAAGGGCGAAGTTTTATGGCTTACTCTATTAATAAAATCAATCGATTTGAGTCATAGCCACTTTTATTGGTCAGAAAAGTTGACTTATAGAAAGAAGAGGATAAGAGCAACAAGAAATAGTCGAAGATGAAGGCTAAGTACTTACTCAAGCATGAATGCAGCTGCCACTGGGACGAAAGATAATGCAAAAACTTTCATTGCTAATGCTTCCTAACTCAGAATGAAATCTGTGTTATTGGAGAATGCTGCCCTGAATGTGTATAGAACAAAAATAATTACTTCAAGACAGTCAAGGGGTGGAGTATGATTCCTTAAAAAATCATCCAGCCAAAAGAAACGGTCATCAAGGTCCTTGACACAATCAGGAAAAGCAACTGCAAAAATATGTACTATTTTAGAAGGGTTTACCCGAAGCTATCCTGGCTCAGGAAACTTGTCTTTTGCACTTGCAAAAAATCTCAGTGCCAGAAGAACTATTGTATATGTTTCCAGCAGGGAGGAAGATGTGGAGAATTTTGCACATGTGAAGACTGTCTCAACAAAGAGGGCCCTGAGGAACTCATGGAAAAGTCCTTGAAATAATTGTGGCAGTAATACATGAAAAACAATCACAAGGAATAAGTTCAACAGCTGATATAGGACGATATAGCTCAGTTCCTGGAAGATGATTTCTGCCAAGAAGAGTTTAATTAGAGTATGGAATTTTAGCCTCCATGTTTTGACGATGTTGGAGTTGATATGTGACTCATATATTATTGTATGAAAACAGAATAATCAAAAGCCTCAACTCTTAAAAAAATTAAAGAACCTTTTTTTGATTCTGAGGGTCTTAGAAGGGTTTAGCTTGATCGTTGAGTTAGGTGAAAAAGATTAATAAGTAGCATCTTGGTGAGGAGGGCTGGCTTATAACTTTAATTAGGTTAAGAATTATCAACTGTCACTCGCCATCTATCCACATTCTCTAGAAGTTTGGGGGCTCAAACTCCATCATTTATATTTCGATCTTCTCACTCAGATCCATTTCCTGGAAAAACTGATCAATGCTTTCATCAAGAGGTTCAAAATCTACCGAACCTTGGCGTTGTTAAGTCATATATTTTTGCCAAAGAAGCTTTAGCTCCATCTCCTAATTGAGTAAATGCTAAGCTTAATTGTTACATCCTTTGCAAGTACAAAAATGCCCACATTTTTGTTTACTATAGAAACACATACAATAATTGCTTTGACATTGGGAGCGTTTGCAAGTGCAGGAACGTATCTATTTTAGCCATGATTCCTTCGGGTGGACCTTTTTGTAGTAGTACAGGCTCTTAACGGGAACTTTCTTTACAAGTTCTTGAATTTTCCTGGTTGGCTCGCTGACAGATAGTTTTTCTTCTTCGCTCGATTTCCAACCTTTTTTCTATCGAAAGAAAGAATTTTTATTGTGTACACATAGTAAGCAACATTCGCCCTCAACGCAAAGCTCATTATCAGTGATGTAGCAGGGGCAATGATATTCGTTGCAATCCCTTTCACTAGAGATGCAGGCGCAGCGATGAGTAATATTGAATTTCTTTCGAAGAAAAGGTGAAATTTATTATGGTGCGTGCTTCTCTAGCTTAAGCATACCATACCCTATGAACAACTTAAAATCATTTCTGACGCTTCTCTGCTTTTTTACTATTCTGTGACTGGAATTGTTCTGTTTTTCTTTTTTTTTGATTGTCTTTTGGGTTCCCTTACAGTTATCCTTTATCAAAAATAGGAATACATTGAAGTTGTTTTTTAAGTTTTTTGGTTGGAATTCCTAAAACTGCTTTAAAAAGTTCCAAAAGGAACAGAATAGTTGATCTGACTGCTCCGAAGCTTCGGAAACTCAAGCTGATCATTTTTCATCTAAGTGTAGACTAGCGCGTACTTTTTTCGTTGATATTAAGATATAAAAACTATCAACTCATAGGAAGAATGTGCCAAACTCAACTGAGAATTTGATCTTTCATGCAACAATGAAGGTTTGGTTTGAATGCTTGCAGGATGACCGACTTAAAGAGGCATAATTATTTTTTTGTCAGAAAAGATTGTGGTAAAGGGTGTTATTTTATATTCTGTTTGAGTTTGATTTTCGCAATTAAATTGAAGTTATTCGTCTATTACGAGCCTAATAATTTAGTTGTCACTCCTTTTAAAAATATTGGTAATCAAGGTTGATCAAACATGATAAATATAGTCTGTTCTGACTATAACAGGTCTTTGGGAATTATATTTTATCAGACTGTTTCAGACTGTTTTATTCATTAAATCCGAAAGGAATGAACTGCTGCATTTTAGACTTATCAACTTACAATTAATTAGCTTGTTTGAGATCCTAATTGTTCAATTTTGTTATTTTTATTCATTCTTTTTCAAAAGATATTATTCAAATACAATCATTCAAGGGCATAGAAATTTTTTAGATATCTGAAGAATATCCTTGTAAGAGAAAATATTTAACACAATTTTTGAAGCCTCTTTGGACCTTTCTATGCGATGTTGCTTATATTATCAAAAATGTAAAGGAAAATAAACACCCGTACTCTTGTCAGAGGAAAGTACCGGAGTTAAGGTAGTCAACCTTTCAATCATATATACTCCCTTTGTATGTTATTACTGACTAAGATCGCTATCATCTCTCGGATGACGACCTGCCATCAATCTTGAAGGAAATAGATGAGAACTAAAGAGACAGTCACGAAGAAGCCATTTTAATACTGAACTTGTGTAAGATGGAAATTACCATAGACAGCAACAATTTAGGAGATAGATCTTGTCTTCACCTCTCAAGGGCTAATTGGCACAATCTAGAAAAAATAAATCTATGTATACAGGTCAATATGTAGATAACAACACGATAGGATGTAAAGGAGCCAAGATGCTATCGAGAGCCGAATGGAAGAACCTTCGTGAGCTCTATTTATGTCTCTATTTGCTAACGAAGATAAAAACAAAGTGGGAAATTAGGGGTGTAGACATTTAAGCAAGGCTCAATGGAGCAAGCTATAAATATTAGACTTAAGTAAATGTCGTAGTTAGATAGGGAGCAACAAGATTAGCTGCGAAGGTTGTCTCTAATTGTCTTGTGCTCAATGGGACAGTATTTAAAAATTAGAACTATGTATGGATTGTTAAATATAGCGATGAATAGTATCAGATAGAAAGGTTGCCGCTATCTTTCGAATATCAGTTGGCCCAATATTCTTCAAATATACATCTGTAGTCTTAAGTTTATCAAGAAAAATGCCCGGTAGGAGCAATCGGTGCCAAATTTGTGAAGGCTTGCTAATGGGATAGTTATGTTGACTAGAAATATAAATAATTGTGATTCAGTGATAATATTGAACCTCTGTCACCGTTTTAGTCCTCTATCGATAATCCAAGATGGAGGCAAAGATATCTTATTCAAATTATACAACCGAAAATTATTGAAGTCAAAAATTGAAAGTAATCATTGAGAGGTCCTCGCTTTCACCCTTAATAGCTTAATTCCAGATCGATACATCCTCAAAGTACAGGTAGCTGGAGTAGTCGATCAATTCTCTTGAGTTATCGATCTCGATTTTATCCTCAAGTTTGATACATGACAAAAGTTCTTTCTCCAGCTCTTTGATGATTCGGGGAATACTCTTGTATCTGGTCAGCATTTTTTGGTGATGACTGCGACATTGGAGCGAGTTTCTCGTCTTGATGAATTATTCCATCTTTTTGTGAACACCTAGCCTTTTCCTTTCTCCGACCGGCAAAGAAAACATCTATTCATTTTCTTTTAGAAAGGCAATATATGCAGTATTTTCCTTGAAATTCCAGCTGACTCCATTTCCTTTTCTGCAAGAACCGCTCTCACCCATTGTATTCGACTCAACTAGTTGATTGAGAGGCATGACGTCAGGGAAGGCTGCTTCAGAGATACTATCAGCATAGAAGGTAGCTAGCGAGATCAGTTTGCCTTCGATTTGGGTATTTTCCATGGCAATTATAAACAAATTATGATATTCGACTACACAAACACTCAATTTATCAAGAACAACCGGTTTCAGTCGACAAAAAAATATTTTTTAGAAAAGCTGATGTCCATAAATCCTTGGACTGTGAATGAAATATACATGCTATATTGGCGCCTCTTCTTGAAGAGAAGGGTTCGTAGCCTACAACCGTTGCTGTTAGAATTGCTCAGATTATAATTACCTCTTTTACAAAAGAGTATATTCACATCTTCAATGATTAGAACAATTTTCGGGTGACTTAAAAAAATGAATTTCCAGATTGTCTCCTCGCTATAGTATTAAATTAGATAACTATGAATAAGTCATCAGGCGATACCGCCATCAAAGCTATAATCAATCAACTCAGAGATGCCAGCTGTCCCTCTTAGACTCAGAAAGTGGCACAAGCTATTATTCTCAACACTTCATTTGAGGCCGTTGAGTTGGCTAAGTGCTTTGATACCTACTTTACCGATAGGGAGGATTTGATACCGATTGATCTCAAAGTGAACATCCTGGAAACTATGTCAGGAGTCATCTTGATGGACAAGAATAAGAGATTCCTGAGACATTTCGCGACTCGCATTTTCTACTTCTTCTAGTTATACTCATAGTAGCCATATCATTTACACAGGCCTATCAGTGTGCTTCCCAAGATGGCCTAAAGAATCATTGAAGTATTCAAGCAATTGGAAACTTCAAGGATATTTCTTGAGAGCTTTTTAGATAAACTAAAAAGAATGGCGGTAAAAAAGTATGCTATATAGGATCCTATCTTTTAAACTAGCTCCGAAAAGAAATAAAAAATTACAAAATACAGCCAGAATTTCCTGCAAATGCTAAAAGATGTTCAGGAGGTCGAGTAAACAAACTAAATTTACAAAATGAAGCAACTCAAAGCCAACTGTCTTGAAGAGGCAAAAAAAATCAATGAGTAAATGGGCAAATTTGAGCGTGTCGGGGAAAGTACAGAAGAAAAACATGAGAGAGTGATCGCCATGAAACGAGATGTTGAAAATGTGATTGAATCACTGTGCCAGGTTCTTCAACTCAATCAACAGGGAATGGACAGCTTGCGATTGATGGTGCAAGAAGAGCAGTCAAAGCTAGAAAAGTTGATAGAGTGATTATTGAATGTATTTGCTAATAGTTTATTAATACTAATGAACTCCTCAGGAGATAGCTCCTTCAATAAGAGTGCTGCCTTCAACTCATGTAAAAATATTGCAGCAATTATACTCATTTTATTAGGCTGCGGCTGTTCAGTAACCTGCCTAGCATTTTGGGTTGTCAAAGGAGCAGGAAAATTCATTAGTGTTCCTTACTTTATCAACTCTTGCAGTCAGAGTTATTTCCTGCTCAAGTATTCGAACGAAGGACTGGGCATTGCAGTTTTCATCACAACTTCTATTGCGGCTGCTTTTCAAGGCTTACTGTTGATAGTGTACATTTTCGTTCAGCTAAAAAAGCACAATAGTTCTGCTTTGGTCAAAAGAACCATATAAATCTTGTTGAGTCTGTCAATAGTGGCTCTGGTGGTGCCTTGTGGATATTCTCTTTCATTTCTGATCGAATTATCCAAGGCTCAAATATATTCTTGTTCCTTTACCTTCAGCTACGATACTATCTTTTTATTGGTCGGGTTGTCTTTTGCTAGTCTACTTCTGACGCTAATAACTTTCATCATAATGATGACCAGCTCTAAGGACTCTGCAGTAAACCAAGTGGTAAATAAGAGTTTAGAAGTAAGGGAGCAAAGTCAGCTAGAGCTATTGCCAAACAATGAGACAAATCCTTACCACCAAGCTGAAAACATATTCGCTCCTGATATTTACATGGCAGATAAGCTGCCAGATAAGTATGATGCTGTTGAGAGAAAAAGAAAGGTTCGTATGCGATAATCAAGAAACTAAAGTCAAAGCTATCTATAAATGAGATCTCCTAAATCAACATCTAAAAATATGTAAATTATTGATCCTGAAAGAAGACTATCCACCTTCAGTCGATCGAAGGATAGAGCCAATAGCAGTGTGACACCTACCAAGTAAAAAATAAAAACAGACATTTGGAGCCATACGGAAGCACAACCAATGGAGGCTGCTAAAATCAAAAATAATAAGCCATTTTTCAGAGAAATCGGAAAAGATTGGGATGATCGATCCTTCTAACTACTGGAAAGAAACGATGATCGAGACGAGAGATACTTTGTACCAAGGCAAGGATTTTCATATTCGAAGAGTCACAAAACTCCGATGGCTCGAAGTGCCCAGCAATAGAGAGTGGGAGGGGTGTCCTTTGATCGGGTAGAAATGGTTCAAATAAGGGATGCTAAAAGTAAGAAGTAATAAGTTAATCCTGCATTGAGTCGAGCTGTGAGTCAAATTAGAAGAAATTACGAAAGAAAGCTTAACAGCTAACAAAATTGGCATTGATATTTATCCCTTTATCCCTTTATTTTGAGTCATACAAATCAATCATCAACTGAATCAACTGTAGGATGCGTTACTTATCGGTAATCCATTTCCAAAGCAGCCAAGTCTTCTCTGGCCTCAAAGAAAAATCCTTAGTCCAGTCCTTCTCCAACATACCAGTGAACAAATGCTCTTTTGGCGTACATACAATCGAATTTTTGATTATTTTTGTCAAATATATCAACAATAGAGCTGTTGTTACTCAAAAGGCAGCATGACCTCTCAGATTTACCCATTGCTTAATTTTTTACAAGATGAGGGCTTCTATCGTTTATGCTGACTTTGAAGCCAGTAGGACACCAGTCGACAAAACTAATCATACTTTTGCTTCTTATTTCTGTGATAGCATCGATTGTTTCTTTTGGAGTGACGTCTCCACTGTAGAATAGACTGCAGCCCATATACAATCCATCCAGAGGATTGCACTTGATCATTTGATTCTAAGGGGAAAACACTGAGGAGGTGATGTCATTGACGTTGACACGAGATTGATAACCCTTTTAAGTTTCTAAATATGGAGCAAAGGAAGGCATCAGAAAGTGAATTCTTCGATAAGCGACCATATTTGTGGATATTTCTTTGAGATTGGTATTGAGATGGCCTTTGAATCTCATGGGAAGAGTCATTTACGATGCTACCTTTGCTATTAGTTGATTGATACTTCTATAATTTGGAGCTTAAATGCCTAGCTTTTGAAGGCAGATATCATAAAGGGCTTCATTATTGAAGCAAATCGCTAAATCGTTATATTATAGCATCTCATGAACTGAAAGAACGCTGTTGTATGGTGCTATTATCTAAGGTTATGTCTGTAAGGACGGAAAAATAGTGAGGCCGACCTGTAGCTTTTTGCCATATTCGACCCTGAGTCTTTCCTGTAAAAGCACACCGAATCCTGAACCAGTTCCACCACAAATGGAATTAGACATGAGAAATCCTTCTAAGTATGAGCTTTTTTAGGCAACCTTTCTCACCGCATCCAAAGTTTGATCAATGTATTACTTTCCGATTGTATATTGACCTCTGCAATGATTGCCAGCCGTATCATCTTTACCAGATATAAGATAAGACGGATTGAACAAACGACCATACTGTCCTGTTCGTACCTCATCGATGACTGTGGGTTAGAGATCTACATAGATGCTTCGAGGGACATGTTTTCCTTGGGAAGTTTCATAAAAGAGCAAAGTTGAATCGTCAGGATATGCTTTAGCTTATGTTGATAGATATCCGTCAGGCATTATGCCATGTTATTGGGTGAAATACTCCCAACAAGCGTTTCCAATTTGTGAGCCTGCTTGTCCAATGTGGATATTGATTAATTCTTTCATAAATAAATAGGAAGATCATATATCAGCATGAATAATGATCAAGGTTCCTTTGCAATATTGAAAACAAGAGAAAAGGCAATATAAATAACTTCAATAGTATTTAATTTTTTTATGCTATCAAAAATAAAGTCATCGAAAACAACTTCCTCAACATATTTGATTCACTTTAATAGAAATTTGGATCGTTCAATTGTGCAATTTTTGCTCTTACTATTTAGTTTCCGATTTTAGATTTTGTTAACTTTATAACAGTGCCATTGGCATGCCGCATGCCCTTTATATTAGGCTTTTTTATTAAACTACCAATAATTAGAAAAATTTAATCTTACTCATGGGATCCTGCTCTTGGAAAGCTTAAGAA
>Ga0100402_1006770_pt1 | contig 11273 bp, 10 predicted proteins | sample CryGeyme20150102_FD_80419 | JGI IMG/M metagenome (GOLD analysis project Ga0100402, IMG submission 80419) | Groundwater microbial communities from Crystal Geyser aquifers in Utah, USA - Crystal Geyser metaG 2015-0102 | ecosystem: Environmental > Aquatic > Deep subsurface > Groundwater | place...
AGCACCAGGCTGCGGAAATTCATTCATATCAAGCTCACCTAATGGTGCACGAGGAGGAGCTGGAGGAGAAGCTGCTGCTGCTACACTATTGGCTTCCATGGTTATTTGTCAACAACAATCACTAGCTACTGCCACTATTGTTGAAATATTGTGGTAGCTTACTATGTAACTAAAGAATGGTGAATGTGCAGGAATTCAACACCAACACAATATCATCATCATGGTGCTGTGCAACAAAATAGTAATTTGTGAGCAGTTTTTGTTTGCGTAGCTTTGGGATGCACCGGTAGGCTGGTGGTCCAACCCACCAGATTTGTCTGGTGGTCTAGCCCACCAGACAAGTGACAAGTCTTAATCTTAGCTTCCCTGTGATTCGCAGCACTGCCTCTCCAGTAGTGCCTCTACTGCTGGTAGTAGCTAGTAGTGTACGAGACTACTACTACTAATACATAAAACTACTAGTAGCTTTCCCTATCCAAACACAATAGAATAATAAATTAGGTTCAAAAAGAAAGAAAAAGGCAGATTCCCTTTGTTCTGCATTCCCTGCCGTCTTTCGCTTTTGAAGCACGTAATATTAATCACTAAGTTGCAGTGAATCACCACAATGCCCGACACTCTGACTCCCTTGGTCTCTTCTGGTAAAAAGAATGGCGTCCCGCCTCCTACCGATTACAGTCATTTAAAGACATACACAGCGGGAGAAGACAATTCCCGATTGGCCGAAATGGCCAAGGAGTTTGGTCTGGAACACAGTCGTCGACCACGGAAGCAAGTTCGCGATGAAACCGCCAAGGGACACCGCCGTACGGGCAGCTTTTATGCCAACTTTTTGGGCCAGACGGGACAGCGCATAGTGCAGTCGCTGGTGACGGATACCAGCGTCGAGGTGGCGCGGATGCGAGCCGTGTACACGCTGGGATACTACCCACGACGGGCCGGATCCTTTTCGGAATACGGCACCACCGGAGATGGATTGCAGAGTGATTCGCAACGACGAAATCACCATCGACAGCAAAGCAGTATGCCCGAATGGTTGGAAGAAATTGAACTGGAAGAAGTGGATGCTCACGCCCAAGGTGTAGGAGGTGATTTGACGAGTGCCGTCCTGGGTATCATCAAGGGTATGGTCGGACCCGCCATTTTGTATTTGCCACACGGATTGGCTAATGCCGGTTATGCGTTGGCCTTTCCCATGATTTTGTTGAGCACTTGCATGTTTTTGTACAGTTCACAGTGCCTATTGGATGCTTGGAAATTGGAACACAGCAAAAAATTTCATCAACCGGCACCGATTGCAAAGCGCAACGAAATTTCAACCATTGCCGAAGAAGAAGATGCGGCGAAAGAAGATCAAGCACTGTTAAATGGCGATGGTAATGGCAAAGAAAACGCACAAAATGGAAACACGCAGCAACGCTTCAAAATGACATTTTTATCGTATCCTGAATTGGCCTACCGAGCTCTGGGTGAAACAGGAGAACTAACAGTCAAGATTGGTATTGCCGCGATGCAGAGCGGTGTCTGCTTGACGTATCTTATTTTTGTTCCACAAAATTTTAGCACGGCATTGCATCAATTGACAGGATTATTTGTATCTCCCGAATGGTTTTTGGTGGTCATGGTAGCCATTCAAGTACCTCTAAGTTGGATTCGGGATATTCGCAAACTGACCCTTACTAATTTTCTGGCTAATGTGTTGATTTTATACGGGTTGTGCACTTGCTTGGTACTGTCCTTGCAACAAGCTGCTACGACGCCCAAAAATTCCGGAGCAGTTGTTGTGGCGGAAAGTCCTGTCGCTTTCGTAGGTGAGCGCCTGGCAAACCTGGCACCTTTTGCCAAGGACTGGTTTCTTTTTATTGGAACGAGCGTAAGTACTCTAGTAACATGTGCGAGTTAGAAGAGTCCCGAACAGGTGCCATTGTGCATTGCCAATTTCGTACCTCCATCACCATCTGATTTCTGTGTGTTCCGCCGACTATATTATTACTAACCTATAATCATCAGGTATTGCTGTTTGAGGGGTCCATTACATTGTTGGTGCCGCTGCAAGAAGCAGTTGTTACGGAAGAGGACCGTAAACGATTTCCGAGCGTCTACAGAAAAACCATTATTTCTGTGATTATTTTTTATGTTTTCTTCAGCATTACCTGCTGGATGTCTCTGGGCAATGATGTAAGAACCGTTCTGACTACCTCTCTCCCTGAAGGTAGCGCAGCCACCTCGGTGCAATTGGCATATTCCATTGCCGTTATTTTTACATTTCCGCTTCAGAACTTTCCCGCCCTGGAAATCAGTTGCCGAGCCATCGCCAATGCAATGGACGATGTCTCTTGTTGTAGCCGAAACCCAACTATCAGTCGCCTGTTGACCAATCGCAACATGATTAGTTCTTTGTTGGTCGGGCTCCTTGCGATTGTGGCAGTTACGACCATGAACAGCTTGGACAAGGTAGTGAGCCTGATGGGAGGATTACTGGGCTGCCCCATTGCGTTTGTGTTCCCTCCATTGATCCACTACAAGCTTGTTGGAAGTGCAGGCAAGCTTACTCCAACACGAGCCTTTTTGAATGGTCTCGTTGCTTTTCTAGGAATTGTGGCGACGCTCATTGCCACAATTACAACGATTGCCACATGGTAAATAGTAAAAAAAAAAATGAATTGACTCCGTGCTGAAATATGGTTGTCTTTAAGCCGCTTGACTCTTTTGTTGCCAGCCTTGGGTGCACGAATGTCCATTGGTTGCAGACCACCACTAGATAAGTTTCCTTAGTAAATGCTCCATAAGTTTCAGCTGTCGTGATGTATCGGCTCCTTTCAAGGTACACCTGTCAATTGCTTCTTGATTGGGCAGTCTTCTCAATATGGCCGAGGCTATACTAATATCAGTGTCATCATCACTTATGTAGCCATTTTTTGAAGGTGCCGTCAGCTGTTCATATCTACTCTTTCCCATTGAATAATTGAACATACTTCCTCCCCCGTAATCAGTACCATTCCCGTGATGATGATGATGATGATGATAATAATAGTCATCCAGATGATAGATCGTGTTTCCTTTTTTCAAAAGTTCCTGCATCGGTTGGAAGCCACGATCTAACATGGCTTGGTAGGACGCACAAGTAAAATCGTTGGCATCCTCACACTGCACCACAAAGGATCGAAGTGCCTGTATGATACTGTCATTATTATTTTGATACATCATCGTAGTATTCATCTGTTGCGTCAAGTGATACAAAAAGAGATCATCAATAATTTTTACAGCACCGAGTTTTTGTAAATTAGGTCCAACACTATCATTGATAGAATCCGCTATCCAGGCGTCATATAGCAACAGACTTTGGTTGCTGTCATTGTTGTTGTTGCTGCTGTTGTTGTCTTTCCGACGTTTGGGTCTTTGGATGAGAGCTCCGGCACCTAAAAATTGTTTTGTATCGTTGACATTATGATTTTCATTTTTATGATCGGTCTTGTCAATGATTTTGTTGTTGTTATTGTTGTTGTTGTTGTTGTTGTTGTTGTTGGAGGAAGAAGAAGAAAACGAAGCAAAGGCTTTTACAGCTCTCAAACAAACTTCACCATCTTCAAGATTTTCATCGTTATCCACAAAGCCATCCTCGGCTTCTTCGATCCAAATTTTGACACCATTCAATGATACAACTGTTGTGGCTGATTTTTTTGCTGTTATTGTGGCTTTATCATTAGTACTGAAACGACGACGATAATGCGTCGTTGTTGAACACAATCGATGGGTAGAAAAAGCATTCGAAACGGTCGTTGTCGAAAAGAAGATAGAATGAATAATGATGATGATGAAGAAGAAGAAGACGATAGAGTGCAGTACAGCCGGTTGTAACATCCGCTCGGTCGTAGCACAGCCAGTGGAGTTTATTGATTCCTTTTCAGTAGTAGGTATGCCGTAGTTGCCGTACCTAACTTGAGAGAAAAGGAGAAACGCAAGCTGCGTTGTTAGCCTGTTATTACAGTATAATAAAATGCAAAATAACCACACTATTTGAAGTCTAGTAGTTGGTTTTGTAATACACCACTCGTAGTTGGGTATAATGAGACAATAGAGTCACGCTGTCCTGTCCGTCTACAATATAATTATTGTTAGGCAGGTCTAGCTAATGTACTAAAGCAAACTATCAACAACTGATGAGAGCAACAAAGGAGGAGGGCTTTTGGTCTTCGGTCCATCGATGCAAAATTTGCGTCGATAAAGACGCGCACTTGTTAGCAAGATGAGGTTTATTTTAGGGTTTAGGGCACATGGTTGATGTAGTTTGCCATACTGCTCTCATCATCAGCATCGCCTGTCGAGTAGTCTAGATTTTGTTGTTTTTGGTATGGTACTAGACTAGTAGCTCATTAATATTTTTGATTGAATCCGTCCGCTATATCTGTCAAAGATTATGATGTACCATAATGAGAAGATTTATACATGTATAATATAATATAAAGAAATTGAAAGAAGCAAAGCAAACAGAAAGAAACATCACGAGCAATTTTAAGATGGCGCCTCTAAGATCGTTGCACCTTTTTGTTGCCTGGTTGCTGCTGATCGCACTATTAGGATTGATTCATCCAGCAACGAGCTTTATTACCAGAGCTTCACACGCCCGTAAAGTCGTGTCACCAGCCAACAATCATTCCTTGAAAGTATTCCAGTTATTGGACAGGAATGTGCAATCTGCCCAGACTGTACTGGAGCTCAAATCACGACCTGTCACTTCGTTACGTTCTTGGAAGGACCTGAAAATGAAAGGGATCAGACTGCTTTCTTTACGTCTAAATACATTGGAAGCTGTCGGATTACGGACGAAAAGACCCAAACAAAAACAATCCGTACTTTTTGCATCATCATTATCTTCAGCAGCATTGGGACTGCGAGGTCATTCTGGATTGTTGCTGGTCTCGACTGTGATTGTCATGTTGGTAAAGGCATTCTGGAAAACGGTTCAGCAATTTCGAGACATTGACAGCGAAACAATTGAAGAAGAATCTGCTGGGGTGATGGATCGATGTCCATGGTATGTGTAACTGTGATTTATCTAGTGTTGTGATGGCTACATGATGATGTTGCCGGTCAAATATTGTTTCATACTAATAACAATTCTCCTACACACCCAACAAAACGCGAATACGAATTCGAACAAATGAAAGGCCTTTTATCTTTACTCATGATCCTGTACAAGGTATGAAAGACACACCTACATGGATTCTTCTAACGTGGCTCGCTTTGTGGCGGATCGCCAAAGTAACAACAAAAGGAAAGATATGACATAACAGTACACAGTAGAGTGCCGGTTGAAGCGACCAGGAATATATTTCTTTGTTGCGATGAGAGTTTGACACATAACGACATTTTTTTAATAGTGAGCACTCTTACAGTTTTATAAATCAAGGCTTCGTTGTCTTAAAAAGAAAGTATCCACGCGTAGAACACATTATCATCAAACCTCAACTCTTAGTTCTCTTTCGATACAGTCTTGCGTTTTCGTCGGGTTTCGGGTCGTCCCTTGCACACCCAATCCAAATAGTGCGTATTGGTTCCATAAACCCAATCCCAAAAACGCAAGACACCCGAATAGGTACCTTGGTTGCGATGGTGATGAAAATCGTGGTATTCCGTAGGAGCTTTGAAGGGAATGGCTTGATACATGGACCAAGGAAATTCGTATCCCGAGTGATTTTCAATGGCAGCACTGGCCCGAAAGATGGTCCAGATACAAAACGACCAGGCGTGCATACGATGACGCAGCAACATTGGTCCCATCATAGATGGTACGATATTGCCAAAAAGGTATTCCAAGGGATGCGCATACGCGGCACTCAGACCGATCGGTGCATGGTACTGGTGATGGATTTTGTGGATCCAGTAAAATTGCTTGGTGTGCAGCAATTGATGCGCGTGATGAAAGCCGAAATCTTCCAGTACCAAACAAAACATGAGCTGCCAAAACATTTCTCCTCCCGTGGGTAAGCTCGCGACATCGAGTCGCAGTGGCGTACCCAAAAGAAAGGAATTCACGTACATGAGAGGAAACGTCAATCCAAAGAAATTAAACAAAATAAGACCAATTGTCTTGTGAAACATGATTTTCCAACCATCTGGATCTGTATCCCAGTGCCAAGGCTTCTCGTCTACACGGTACTTATCGAAGGACCTGAGGTCAAAATGATACAAGAGTCCGTAAAGTGCATTGTGAGCAAAATATGCCGTGAAGGTCAAAAGTCCGATTACAGGAAAAGCAACCGACGTAATCTCCAATTCATAGGATGCAGCCAGGTCTACAACTGTTGGCCAAATGTAGGTGCCCAAATGGCACATAAGGTAAGGAAATCCAATCAGACTCCCCACACGGACTAGCAACCAAAAAGATGGATGATACCGGTACAATTCTTGTTCCAAAATGGTCTTCTTTTCGTAGAAACCACCCGTTCGAAGTGGCGCTGTCGTCGTCGTCGTCGCCGTCGTCGTCGTTGTTGTTGGTTTTCCTTCTGTTGGTTTATTATCATTTTCGTGATGGAGCTGCTGACTGTTCTTCTTCGCGTAAGCATCCAAGGAACGTGTGACCTCGTCCGTGTTAGGTGTTTCCTTGGCAGTACTCCACGTTTCCTTCTTGACGTTGACGGCCTTACTATTCGTCGTCGTCGAAGATGATCCTACTCGCTGCATCTCAACAATAATATTATAAACGAAAACTGGATTAAAATCACTTGTAAATGTTTGGTCTGAGAGTGAATGGAATTGTAGTATAATGGAAATGCACTGAATTGTCTGACACAAGAATTTTAGATGCACGAGCAATTTGAGAAGTCACAACATCTTCTTCAGCAAAAATTTGGATTTACAAGACCTAAAGCGAAGCAATAGGCGACCTTATTGTTTGTACGATTTCAAACCACCCGGGCACGCTTACTGATTACCGCCACTTACTACAAAAAATAATTACGTACCAAATCGTACCGGTTTTCTACGTAGCCCTACACAACTCAAACGAACTCCCAACATCGAGACCAACAACTTACTGGATTAGCACTATCAAACGTTGTTTGAATTAAAAGTCAAGTTGACCATGGTGAGTTACTTGCGGCTCTGTGTAACTGATAGCAAGGCTATCGCAGTAACAATGAGAGAGATTCTCGAGTAGAAGTTCAGGGCAAGGGATGATGGAACGCGCGGACGGTGCTTCCGTGGTCGTTAGTTCATTCCTCGAATCTCCTTCCTGGTTTCTGTCCTGTGTTGCTGCTGTGATTCTGAGATGCCTTACTGATGCTGTTTGCATCATTTCTACTCAGAGTCGTCTTATCTCATCCATGTCTTGTACCCATCATATCCTCCTCTAATTTTTATTTGCAGCCATCCCAAAAGACTTTTCGTACGAAGCGTACTTTGGCCAAGAAGATGCGCCAGAATCGGCCATTGCCACAGTGGATCCGTCTGAGAACAGATAACAAGATTAAGTGGAATGCCAAGCGTCGTCATTGGCGCCGAACCAAGTTGGGTCTATAAAGAGCAGCAGCTTCTGCTTCCGCTTCTTTTGGCAAATATATCTGCTGGACACTCACAAAAAGAAATGCTACGATATAGGCAATAGAGTAGTAGAAAAAGTGTCACTATAGGGAACCAACCACACAAACAACACTATACTTTATTTGTGAATTCTGTAACTACGTGTCGTGTGAGGAATCTTTATCTGTTTATGATTCAATTGCAACCTGAGATGGTTCGTTATTTTCCTCCGCTCTAGGGAACGAAACGTTCATCCAGGTCGTTCCATGATCGCCTTGAGCTGGTTAATAGGGGTGAGCGACGAGAACTCTTTTCTCCCAGCTTCTAGCATTTCTTCTCAAAAGCCTGTAGTTGATCTTGGGGGATCGTCTTCATTTTACCGTGCGTTAGAATAATGTTAATGTGGCCATGACGATTCACGGCACGCTTCTTTCCTCTACGCTCAGGTAGGTAGGAAGGCCAGTTCCTTTAGCAGCCTGCGATCCAGGAGCGGAAGACTCGCAACTAGCAGCATCTCCATCACCGAGGATTTGAAGTGTACCGCAAATGTACTCGTTTACCGGCACCAGAATCGCACCAGCTCTTGAGGCTAAGGTGATGATGCTACAAAGAAGGAAGAGAATAAGAACCGAGCGACTGCAGCAGCTGTGATGATCTTTTCATTATGCTGAAATTTTTATTTCATGTCTTGTGTCTCGCTTGCTAGAAATTGGCGAAAATATTGAGGATGAATACACGGAATGTTTTGCCAAACTTTTTTGCGGGAAGACAATGCATTTTTTTTGTGAAAACTTAATGTGAACGATTTATTCATTATTTGACGTTGAGATCTGCAACCAGTTTTTCAAGCTGTTGGACATCCGCACCAGTCATTTTTTCTACAGCCTTTTCTCCATCAAAGAAAACAAATGTAGGTACAGCATTGATCTCAAAATCCATGGCAGCTTCTGAATTTTCATCAATATCCACCAAACCAAAAGCGACATTACTGTTGGCTTTCGACAGCTTTTCGTAAACGGGTTTGATCATCTTTGTTTTGTTGGCAAACATTTAGAAAGGTGTATTTTGTTAGAAGACGTTATTCTTTTGACCATTTCAAAAGAAACCAAATGAACATTCCCAAAACGAGGAAACCATATCTTACCTTGCAAGGTGGGCACCATGTCGCTGTGAAGTACAGGATGCTTTTAGAATTAGTCATGCGAAACTTAGAAACTTCTTCTTCGCCATCCAACTTGATGACGGACATGTAACGGCAGGCTATGGATTTTCCACCAGCCAGGGCACGGCTTGCCTTGAGCGCCTTGGACGCAGAAACTGATGCGAGGAGTGACATGGCTTTATGCTGTATGATGACGTATAACTGCAAGATGGATGATGAGACAACAGGCGCGGGTTTAAAAATTGGATAATGACGGACAGGCAAATGGTTATTTCTATGCCAATGAACTTCGGTTGAGTTGTTTGATGATATCAGGCGTTCAGTGACGGGAGTGCACCCGCAACACTTACAACAAAGGAGATTGTTATCAATCCCGGGATCAAGAAGTACGCTTCGCAAAAATATATCGGGTGCCTTGCCCGTCGCTTTCTTTGGATTTTTCTCCGTTGACTAGATAGAGATAAGGTCAAATCGAAATAATTCCCGACTCGACTCACATCTTCAATACTACACCCTACAACTACTAGTCTACTATTACCAGGAGTAGAAGATGAGTAGCTGCTGGTAGTAGACCCCTACTCTCTACTACCAGCTAGCTGAGGAGTCTATCTCGCTTACTCCTACTCTACGAGTACTTAGTAGTAGTAGTAGTAGTACTACTACTAGTAGACCCTAGTACTGCCTAGCTACCACTAGTAGTACTACTACATAGTACTCTCTACTCTAGTAGGCAGAGCTACTACTAGCTAGACCCTAGTAGTAGTAGTAGTAGTAGTAGCTAGCTAGTAGTAGTGTACTAGTTGTCTACCTGGTACTACCTGGTACTCCAAAAATAGAAAAACAATCCACACTCTACTCGTTGCTACATTTGTACAGCACGAAAGATAGAGTCTAATCAGTCTAATTCTTGAAGCTAAAATCAGGATATAGTACATACTTGTACTCATGATGAATTGAATGTTATTAGACTCGTGTTGGCAAATATAAAATACAGTGCAGTAGTACCGTCAGTACAGAATGTGGAACCGTGAATCGGGTTGTCCAATGCACTGTTTCAGCTTGGTGGTATGCCGGCATCCCATTACCCAGAAGTGGCTTGCTGTGGAAGAAAACAAAAACAGAGGTTGGTGGTTACCAGGAGGGTTTTGTGAATGTGGTGATAATCACGAAGTAACAGCTTACAAAGAAACCATGGAAGAAGCTGGGATTGATATTATCTTGAAGGGCATTTTGCGCATTGAAAATAACATGACTGCAAAGGGAGGTCGACAACGCGTTATTTACTACGCAGAACCCAAAGATCTTCAGCAACCGCCAAAGACTGTACCCGATGAGGAAAGCAAGGGAGCGGCGTGGCTGTCACTTCAAGATTTACGCGACAGAAATAAGTTACCCCGTCCGGATGGCCTACGAGGAACAGAGCTACTGGATTGGGCAACCTACATCGAAAATGGTGGAAAGATCTACTCCCTCGACGTATTTTCTCCAGAATCTCAGCCTGTTCCTTCAGGAAACATCACAAAGTAAAAGAGATTGCGGGAAAATTATTGTCACGATTCTCAAGCTTAAAACCAACATGAATAGTAACGCTGATATGGAGATTTTTTCACAACACCGGCGACAATGTCATAGACTCGACTAACGGACAACTCAAACAGAAAAAAATTAAGTGGGAGCTGCAGTGCAACAACCATCATTTCCACTTTTACTTTGATTTGATAAAACAGAGTGTGCTATCGTCAGTTGTCATGACACCACTTGCCGTGCAAACTGTCGTCTGCACTACAGCCCATTGAGACTGTATAGCATCTGTGGCCCCTGTTTTTGCGCCTCTGTTGTTAAAGCACCTCTGTGGGGGTCCCTGTTCGCACCTCTGTGGTCATCGCACCTCGGTGGTCCCCTGTTTGCACCTCGGTGGTCATCGCACCTCTGTGGTCTCTGTTCGCACCTCTGTGGCTGTGGTCCCTATCTGCACCTCTGTGGTCCCTGTTGCACTTCTTTGCTCCGTTTGCACCTCTGTGGTTCTAGCGAAAAAAAAAAACGTACTGCACGCTCGATTGATTGTTGACACCCGAACGCACCTCCTTGGTACTCGTACTTGTGGATAAACGTCGCACCTTCACTGTCTTTTGTTCGCTCGTTCCTTGGTTAAAGCACCTCGATCGATTGTCCCTCTGTCGATCGGCACCTGCCGTTTAACGAATTAACAAATACACGCACCTGTGCCTCCTGTGATAGGCTTGTAAACAAATTCGAGCTGCCGACGTTTTTAGTAATAAAGCTGGTTCACAGCACCTAAGAGCTCGCAAAATATGCCAACTTTTTGTGAGCTCTTATAAGGGTGTTTCAAAGTACTACCTGGTAGTAACACCAAGCAATACTGCAGCACTGTGTAGAAAATGAAGGCGTCAACTGGTGGTAATATAATTACTGTTAGTACTAGCCTTGTAATAAGCCCTTCGTAGTCCTCCAGGAAGGTCCGCCAATTAGAGCTCATATCCTAAATTTAGAGTGACGTTACTATTTTACATAAAATTTAAATAATATGCTAAATAATACCTCAATTAATCCCGTGTTGAAATATAGTCCC
>Ga0100402_1006774_pt1 | contig 11268 bp, 10 predicted proteins | sample CryGeyme20150102_FD_80419 | JGI IMG/M metagenome (GOLD analysis project Ga0100402, IMG submission 80419) | Groundwater microbial communities from Crystal Geyser aquifers in Utah, USA - Crystal Geyser metaG 2015-0102 | ecosystem: Environmental > Aquatic > Deep subsurface > Groundwater | place...
CTTCCCCTCAAGAAAGGCCAAGCTAACAGAGCAGTAATTTGTGCTCAACATTGTGCGACTTTTCGAAGAGAAGTGTATCAAATCTGTGCTTGCAGGATAATTTTTCACAAATATCAGGAAACATGTGAGAGTTCTGGAGTCTCTCCATTTTATTGAGATCTTTATTAGGACTCATAAAATAGTGCTCCCGAACAAATTGAACTCGATTACTGAGTCTCTTGGTTCTAAGAATTTCATGGAAAAGCATGAGTCAAATTTAGAGAAAGTGCAATAAAGTATCTATGGGAAGGACAGCACCAAAAAGATCCCAAAGTTTATTGCTCAAATGAGAGAGGAGAAGAAAAAACTAGATGGATTTTTTTGCAATAAATCATTTGGCTCTCCAGAGAAAAGTATCAAAAGCATCAAGAGGTACAGACCTCGGGGATTATCCCAGAACAAAATTTTAACTCCCAAAAATCGACCCAAACTAGAAGATGAATCATCTAAAGAATACACTCCAAAAAGTCCCATTTCTGTTGACTGGAATCTTGAGACGAAGTCGAACATTGACAAAAAATTCACCAAACCTGAACTTGAACTTCAGAAGAGAGGCTCAGAAAAGAATTTGTTCATGTAATTTCAGGCCAAGCCATTCTATCAACCTCAATCCTAAAAAATATTGCCAAACAACGATGCCAACAAGTAAATTAGTGAATAGATGTTCTTCACAGTCAATCCCAAAAAAGCCAAACCTCAGCCTAAATCTCGCAAATTCTCAACAAACTGTTAATAAAAAGGCACCTTCAATTATCAGGCTATCATCAACGCGGTCAAAACACCCGAGAAACCGGAATACACAGTTCACTGTTCCCAGCAAACAGCCACCACCATAGATGAAGGCAGAAAGACCAAGCTTCAAGATAAGTTCAAACTGAACCAACCGATGCAGAAATCAGTTGCAAACGAGATCGAAGATCTGTTTAAAGAGGAGGAACCTAAAATATATGAGAAGAATAAATGGGTCAAGAGAATGAATAGTTTGGGTACTGATGGCATCCGATAGACCATTGAGTCCCAATACGATGGAGAAAATGACATATTCTCTCAGGATTTATTGCGAGTCAACTAAACTCTTCATCTTCTGGGCAATATGGGCAAGTAACTGCAATCCAGCAACATCTGTCACTAATGATATATATCTATACACTACCAATAATAATAATCGCCCACTATAATAATCAGCTTCACTAGCCTGCTAAGAATCAGTCTGACTGAGTTAGTTTATAGGTACTACTGAGAAGAGCCATAATCAGATAGTTTGATGTACCCCAAGCAGCAAAAGGCCATTAAGTTTGTGAGAAAGGAGTTCAAGGCCTCAGAATAGATCAAACCTAATTAGAACAGAGCTGAGCAGTATCGATCTATTAAGTTAGACCAAACAATAACATATCAGCTTAGGAAGCCAGATTCAGAAAAGAGTTGGAATTCTATCGACATGATGTTGACAAAGAGAAACATCACCTTCGACAGGAAGATATGAAAAATCCACAAATGCGTCATTTGATCGACGAAAATTCTTAAGGTCGTCGAAATAAACACGTTAGGCTATCTCCCGACCCTGACCACATCAGAAAGTTGGCAAAATTGGTGATGCCTTAAAACTTCGAACGAGTCAACTTGATCTCCCAGATTGAAAACAGGCTCATTTCTTGTCTTGAAAGGAAGAAGCCGTACGTATCGGTGAAGGATTTGTAAAAATTTGATGACTCAGGATTAGTGAGGATGACTTGAAAATTATTTTAGGAAAGAAGGAAAGAAAGATAGTGACAAAGGAGTAGTACAACTAGAAGTTGCGTACTGAGCCTGAGTCAATCATAAAATATGAAAAAAGAACTAAATAATTGAAACTGAACAACGACATATAAGCAAACAATATTGTTCAGCCTGACCCATCACACTTCATGGATAAATTTATGCTTCAGTCAATAAACTATCAATAAGAGGAAATCAATCCAATAGATCAGGATTCTGTTTTTGATGAGCTGTAACCTCGCTGGTTCGATATGAACTTCTTCAGTGAGGATCTTCAGCAAAATTAAAGTGTCGACAGGCCCAACAAAAAAAGAAAACCAATGGCATAAGACAAAACCTTTATTGAGAGTCAGTTCTTTAGGAAAGAGCCCATCTTCAGTGATCTGTTTATCTCTGAGAAAAAACCTTCAAAGGAGAGGAAATAAGTTGACCGATTTGATTTGCGCAACTTGCGAGTACCAAAAATGAACAACGAAAGAGAATAAAAAAGACATGTACGACAAGAAAGGAGACACGAATGGATGGCTCCACCAATTCAGACCATCGAATAATCCAGAGAAGAGGACCTCAGCTATTATCCTTTGGGAAACTCCAGTTTTTAAAAGCAATCATTCGAAAGACAGTCAACTCCCAGCATCTTCATACGCCAGCCAACCTAACTGTCTGAATAGCAGTGGTCTTTCGATGGCTAATTGTTTTGATGCTATGACTCCTGATGATTGTGATAATGTATGTATATTATTAATTACATGAGTGATCCAAACTCACCAAAACAGTCCTCCAGCAACGGCAGTGCATCTGAGTAGTACATCAGAATAGTCGAGCAGTTGGTACCCACTCTCCTAATTCTTAGATCGACAGTGACGAGGATGAGCAGATCCTAAAACGTCTAGCATAACTACAGATCATTTTTCCAGTTCTGAAGAAAATGTCAGACAGTATGACAAATCAATAAAAGACTAGCATGTTTCTGAGGGATCATGTATTCAGGATGAAGCTCACAGAAAAATTGCGATAATCTGTACCAACCTTGTTTATCTTAGAACTATCTCTTCACGGAGCCGATTATCAAAGTATATATGTACACCATCCGTCATCGCTGCTAAATTCAAGAGTAGTTGTGCCAAAATGACCTTTAGTATATTTTTGAGAAATTTGGCACTGTCGAAACTCTATTTTTCTCGAAGAAGCTCGGCTATTTTCGCTATGATAGCTATGTTTCTTGTTACGTAGCAATAAAAATCCTCAACTAGTTCGAAATCAACGACACACTAAGATTATCTGTTGGATGGTGCAATTAAAACGATATCAGTACTTTGAGTCAACATTACGCAGCTAGTTGTGTGACTGATCAGCAGCATTTGATCCAGGGAAAGAAGAGCACGGCAAGGTATGATATTTATCTGGAGAGTGGTAGTGATTTCGAACTGTCGAAGAAGATAATCGGACCTAAGGGTGCCAACATGAAAAATATTTTGGCTTCGGTGTTGCAGAAACATAAAATACCTTCTTTGGATTCCTCCAATTCGATAGCCAAATTGAGATTGAGGGGAAAAGGCAGTGGATTCAAGTAAGGTTGGAACCATGCTGAAAGCTAGTAAATGCTAAATTTATGCGTCAGTAGCAAACATTCCGAAGTATTTACAGATCTATGCTAAGAATGTGAAAAACTTCTGTTCAAGATAGGTTGTGATTACAAGTAATACTACTTCAAACTGCATCACAAACAGTGTGAAGGACTCATCTATCGCATGTACACACTCAAAAGTAACAACTACCAGCTCACAAAACAATTGACCCTTGAGCAAGTCAATGCCATAGAACTGATGGACTCTGCTGTGACAGTCAGGAAAAAGATGAAAGAAAAGGATATACTCAAGTTGATAGCTATTCGGGATAAGGCTAGAAGGCAAGGAAAATTTTCTGAGGCGGATTAGATTAGGGAGCATCTGAGCAAGGAGGGAGTCATGATTATTGATGAAAAGCATGCGAGTGGCAAGGGACTGAGGACCTCTTGGAAGTATATATGAGGCTGATATTTTCCTATTAATATTTAAAATGGCATTGATCTTCGATCCCACACAGGTGACCAAGTTGCACGTCAGAGGTACTGAATTTTTCGGTACCAAAAGCAAATTCCGAGAGTTCAAAGATGACGTCGATAAAGCTAGATATGTTGAGATAACAGACATCGAGTTGGAATGTTTCGGCTATGGACATTTCAATCGATAGAGAGTTTTGGACAATTTCTTCAGCTATATCCGAGGTGCACTGACATCCTGCAAACACATTAAAATGCTGAAAATCAATATGGGCGGGTTCGAGCTTCCTTAAACAAAAATTTTGAGAAAGATCAGCGATGATATAGTAAAAAATGCCAAAGACAGCATCAAATGTTTGTGGTTCCATACTGCTCATTTAGAGAACTGCACATTGGAAGAATTCGAGGCTGTACTCGGTCTGGTCACCGAATTGAGTCATATTAATTTCTAGGAGATCAGTTTGCAATTTGCACAATGGGTGTTCATCAAACGTCAGCCCAATATTTTCTAAGTTGAGGACTGCTTCAAGCGATTGCTCTAAAACAGTAAATTCTACAAAATCAACAATCAACGCTTTAGGTTGGAAATGTCGGCTTGGTACTATGAGCCTCAGTATGCTAAAGCATTTCTTAAGTTCAGAGTCAGCCGAGAGGAAGTACTCAAGTTATTTGGTATGAGAGACAAAGACATGAAGAATTTATCGGAGCAAGACCCTCAGACAATGAAGCGAATCAAGAGTATGTAAGAAGACGGGGATTATGTGTAATAGGCCTTAATTCCAATAAAAGTGCAGTAATTTCACAGCAGGATGTAATTTTTCATCAAGGGGCTTCTGGATATGATGGACCACATCAAATAATTTGAAATTGACTTCAGAAACTGGAGTGATTTACTAAAGATGAAAGATCTGAAGAAGCGACTAGACAACGTGACAAAAAAAGATACCTATTAGAAATCAATTGTATCAAAGCGTATCGGGCTAGAAGACAACCAGGGAGAAAACGAGCTGAAGATGATCTTTGTGATGTGAGTCCAGTATAGATTTTATTTCAGTTTATGTGCAAACTTTATCATTGGTTTAGCTATTATCGGAATGGGAGCCAAGCCATCAACGAAAATCCAGACGCCACCCTTCAAAGAGCAGGAATGGCAGTATGTGCCCCAAGAGTACAGCTACCCAGAATACGGCATCTACAGGACTATGGTTAACAAGAGCACTGGCTAGAAAATAGATGAGTATGCCATGACCTGGATTGACGAGGAGTCCTATGAACAGTATTTACGTTCTGTCAACTTCAGGTAGTGAAATGTATTATGCAGGTACAATCACTCCTATGTTGTGAACACTCGATATCTGGTCTTGAAAACTGAGCAACAATTTTGTGGACAGACCTATCACGGCAAGGTCTACATCGAACACATCACGCATAGACTCAGCTAAATAACAGATATTCCCTATCCGGATAACCTATATCTGCTGATGGAGGCTCTCTAAGGATATGCTCGCATTTACAAACACTCGAAGTATTTCCAAATCGAGGAGGGGCAGATCTGCATCGACGAGGAAGGAAACGTCAAAGTATGGGTCAATACGGATCTAAGCATCAACTACCCTAATGGAGACACAGAGAGTCAAGACAGACATTATGGGGAGGAGTAGATGGTGGATCGGTTGGTTTACCTGGTGGCTGATAACACTGACAGATAAAGTTAACCTGAGGTCAGTTTCATGGAGTATTTTGAAAAGAGAAAGGGAAACAGAGGAAAACGATTCGAGGAGGCCAAAGTCATGGTTCTGGATTACGCCAGGTATCAACATCTCTATTTGTAGGACCAACGACGCCATAATTCCTGACAAATTTGAAGCTATATTCAACGACAAAGATTAAGAGGAGTATACAGAGCCTGAAGAACATTTTGCTGCCAGCTCCTCAAGAAGATAGGAAGAGCCACAATTTTATTCACAACATAGACCAATGATGGTGGTACCTCCTCCAGCTCAGCCAATTCCACATCCTGAGCCCGTCTACCAGCGGCCTCTCTATGGAGGACCACCAATCTATCAACAACAGGTCTACAATAGTCAGCCAGTTTTTCATATTCCGCACTACCAAAGGATTGAATATCCTGCTCAGCAGGGCCATTTCATACATAATGTACAATATCAGCAGCTACAGTCACAGCCTCAGCAATATATTTAGTTTATCATTCCACGTCAGTAACCGCAGTATTTTCCTCAGCAAAATCAACCTCCTCAGCTTCATAATCAATATTATTCATCTCCAGCTCAGCCTGCTCAGGAAAATTACCAACAGGTTCGTAATCAACCTTAAAGCCATTCCTCACCTCGCGATAGGGCTCGCTAAAGTCACAACTCTCATCCTAATGTGATAGTCTAGTCAAAACACTAATATCAACCAAGTGAGCTCTAAAACAGCAGAAGGTCCAACCCTCACATTTAGCTCTCACCCTAAATAGAAGAGGAATCGCCCGTCGACATCAGAATTACTTTCAATAAAACAGGCTAAAAGGAAAACGTGGTCAGAGGCAGAAAAAGCGCATAAATGGAAGTGTGTATCTAACCTTAAAATTCATTGTGTGAAGCCTCAAGGAGTGGCCAGTACAAGAATAGTAGCATCCATGAGTTCAGCAACAATACAGTTAGTGAAACTGATGACATGGTGGCCAAAAGTTTACCTATCAAAGCTGGCTATCCCTCGCAAAACAGTCAGCATTTGTCAAGTTTCGGGCAGAACATCTACTCTCATATTAACCAGAAACAAAGAGAAAATGACATTATGACTCACCAAAACACCCTTGGCAAGGACAACTATCTAATCCAGAGCAAAAAGACAAACAGTCACGATAAATAGATACCTAAGTTGGACCCCAGCAAGACAAAATACTATTTTTCGTTGGACAACCAGGAATTGGAGATCGATCCTGATATTGCTGCAGACATGGCAAAATACCTCAGATGATTTGATATGAGTTATGGATCACTCAATTTCGGAAAATGCGAGGACGGGAGCGACGAGTTTTTATTACTCTTTGGTAGTTGTCCTCAAGGTTTATGATATCAATCTTAGGACGGGGAACGGAGTAAATTGATTCAGATGAGTCAGTATTCCTGAAGGGTGCCTGTTTTGAATTTAAATGTGCTCTTGGTGTCCTCAGCTGTTTCTATTGGATTCTATTGTAGTATGCCTTATCTGTTCTTTTGCTGATTTTTACTGGAGTCTGAGTAGATATGCTTATCATAGTCTTGGTCTCTTGCTTGTAGTTGACCGCCTTCACTTCAGGCTCATCATGATCCACCTCCACTGTTTTGAAGCTTATCAAGTGCGGGTTCTTTGATATTACTCTTGATATTAGATTTCCTTTCTGCATATTTTCGTTGATTCTTTCGGCCACTTCTTATTACTCCTCGTCATGCTCTTCCTCGTCAACAATCTGAATCTACCCATTGATGCTGGTGAAATACTGCTTCATTCGGCACTAATAGTTATAGTGAGTCTCGAGCAATTGATTCTAGCCTCGCCATGGGCAACCTCTAACTGGGCACATGACCTCTAATCCATCAATGATCTTAATGGCAATCAGATCATATCCAATATTATTCGTATCGATGGGCACCCGGCACATAGGGCAGGAAGGTGTATGCTCTGGGTTTTTATGTGGCTTGAACAGCTGCTTCAGGCAGTCTTTGCAGTATGTATGCCCACAGAAGAGTCGTCTAGGTTTTGTATAGACATCGTAGCAAATAGGGCACTTTAGTCTCGCTGAGATGGTCTTTTTGAGAAAAATACGTTTGGGTGCTGGTTGTTCTTCCATTTTTGTTGATTTAAGTATATCTGTGACACATTCTGTACTGTCAGTGTGTGTGTTTGTGTAAATGGCAAATAATTCTATTGATCTATTTTGATATGATAATCATGAGTATATCAGTGTGATTCGATCGACAGGTAGTCATCTTATTAGTTGTCCTCATAAGAGGTACCTTCGCCAATACGAGAGAGAAGGACCTAGTTACTGCCAGCCTTTTTCTTGAGCTTGTCAATGTTTAGCTGATAAATTTGTCGCTAGGCTTAGTGTTTTCTTTGTTCTTCTTTGATCTGTTTCTAGAGCTAGCTTAATTTTTTCTGCTCGGCTCGGATGATGACCTGGATTTCTTTGTTTTAAGCCTTGACCTTTTCAATTTATGTGGAATTGGAGTTATCAGTGCTCTTCTTGGAGGTGCTTTCCTTAGCATCAAGGAATTTATCTTTTTCCTGAGGAATCTGTCTGAACATATTGCCCTTCCGATGACTGACCCTCTTAGGCTTGTTCTCCATCTTGTTGCTCGACAGAGGACGACCTCTGTTGCCATCTGGTTAGGTCTTCATTTGAGGAGAAAGCATGTTATGGGTAGGTCTCAATCCGTTATTTTTGGGTGATGTCAGATGAATAGACTGAGGTTGGAAGGGTTGTGATGGCATGGGTTTTTTATGAACATTGTTGACTGTCGTAGTTTTGACAGCTTGCTGAATTTAGCTTTTGAAGATGTTGACTCCATTTTAGTGCTGATGGTATTTGTGAGCAATAGGTGATTGCAGCCGATTTGAAGGTACCATAGACTTTGTGAAGGTCATTTTATATTGTTGTGAAAGGGTCGCCATTGTCAATCCAATAAATAAATAATATAACCAAAGCCAGACTACCTTTCTAACTTCATATATTTACCATTTCGACTGTCTTCTATCGGCTCCTCCCCTCTGCTATCATCACAGACCATCATAGCCCCCTTTTATGCACCCGATCTACTTGCTCAAATAGTTTTTCCGTCAACGTCAGTAACTCATATCATAACCGTCTGTAGCATAGAAAATTGTGACGACCTATTGATAACGCATAAAAATCAGAGTAAATCGATTTGAAGGATTTGCTTGGATGGGATCGAGAGTTCCTGATCAAGAGGAAAATCATCTGTGCTGGCCTTTTAGAGCTAGTTCATGTTTATGTTGCTAATCTTAAGCATGGCTTCCTGCTCTTGTAGAGGTTTGCTCTCGTTGAAGTGGGAACTTTTGACTTGTCCTGCTATCATAGATTGTCCCATACCCACAACTGACTAGTTTTATCGTTTGCTGTTGAGCTCATATTATGCGTTTTATATTTTTCTTGCCAGAGACGCCATCAGGGTCGGTTGTCTAAACTGTTTGCTGCCAAGCATGGCTCTGATAATTTATGCTACCTCTGAGTTGTATCTTTCGGAGCATTGTTTCAGGTAAGTCTACAATTTATCAGTGGGAAGCTAGAGCCAACTGTGCTATTTTGTTGAGTAAACCGTATGTGGAGGGATGTTGCAGGCCAGGCTGAGGATCAGAAGACCTGCAGCATAAATACTATTACCTGAATATTATTTAGATTATCTGATGTTGTCGTCAAGTTGCTAAACTAAAATATGATCAACTATACCTATTTCCAACTAATCCATGGGTAGCAAACATCCTTGTGTCAATTCCTTCGGGATAATTCTCACTTTTTCCCTCTAAAATAGCAAAACATGCTCAAATCTAATACCTGTACTTTTTTCTTCCTTTTCTTCTTGGTACTTTACATACTTCACAACAGCTTTCAACACCTCCCACAACAGCCCAAAGGCAACATAGTCGCCCTTTTGGATGTTTTGCTATATTGCTTCTTCAATATGACAGCGGTAAGGTTCTAGCAGCAGTTAGAGACAACTGCCTCCTCGACACAAGCCATTACCTTTGTTGTATTACTACTTAACAGGCAAGTAGAGGGTTTATTGAAGCTAGCGACTGAATTTTAGCTTATTGATCTTCTTGGACCACTCCAGATAGTCTTCCTATCCTCCAATCACCAAGCTGAGGGAGAAGTGGCTTTGTTTGTTGTGAGTAGCCAGTCGCAGTGGACCAAGGGTAGGATGTTGTTGATGGCCTTGTAAGGTGGTGGGCATGCACTGTCCCATATGCTACAATAAAGAGTAGTTTAAACAATTATAGAACCTGATAATGTAACTATATGTTCGTATCTACAAGACCAGTAAAATCACTTGACATTTTGGTTAGTGTAGCGGTCGGGCATCTTGTAGTCCATCTCGAACATGCGATGCTGAAATAGCTCATAGAATACTTTAAAGAAAAAGCCGACAATTGGCATATACTAGCAGGTCAGAGAAATCTTAATTGTATTGTTTCGAAGGCTGTGGTGGACATCTCTTAACAGATAGTCCATCCTGGCGTTGTTGATATCCAGCATCCAGTGCTACCGTTGTTGGGTACGATTACGAGGATCTAGGGGTAATTCCATAAGGAAGTCTGTCAAAATGCTGCGAGAAGTGAGCTGACTATTAATAGGCTTACATTGGATTGAGGATCCGTCCATTCGGCCTCAACATAGACGAACAGTTGTTTGAGGTTCCAGGTGTACAGAGATGACAAATCTGCATATTCCAATTTATTGTACTAGCATGAAGCGAATATTTAAGGGATGCTTGGTCCCATTTCGAGGCGCTGATGAAGTTGGTGATTGACTATACCTTCAGGTCGACCTATGCATTGGGTTGAAATTCGAAATATCCTTGGCTGAAGTTCATGAGACACAGCACTCCCAACACTGAGAAGGTGAACAGCGTGATTCCGTTGAATCTGGTACTGGCTGAATGCATCCTCTGATGTGTAATTATTATACAGATCTATTTGATATTCATTCAATAATACACGTGATGAGAATTGTCGTGCAAAGGGTTTTCGAAGGCTGGGTTAAAGTAGCAGGAGAAACCATTTCGCACATAAATTAGGGTATTCTAGTTCTGGTTGGCCTGACGCCAGGAGACGACAAAGATGTGGTAGAGCACATGGTCAACAAAACATTGAACATGCGATTGTGGGAAAAAGATGGCAAGGCTTGGTCTGCATCTGTCATGGATATCAAGGGAGAAGTGTTAGCAGTATCACAGTTTACCCTCTATGGATATTTGAAGGGAAACAAACCTGATTTTCACCAGGCTATGCAGGCAGATCAGGCAAGAGAAATGTTCGATTTGTACGTGTCGATGCTTAGGAAGAAATATCAGGCTGATAGGATTCAAACTGGAAAGTTTCAGGGCTTGATGGAGGTGGGATCTCGAATTAACGGACCTGTGACTATTGAGCATTAAAAAATGGCAGAGGAGAAAGTGGGCTTAAAGAAGCTCGAGGCGATAAAATAGAAGAAGTAAAAGAAGGCTGAAGACAAAAAAGTCGAATAACTTAAGAAAGAATAGCATAAATAAGAGGTCAAACCTGAATGATATTAATTGCACATGATACTGTTATATTTGGTATGAACGCCAATATTGTCAAAGGGGTTGGGGGTGGGGGAGGGGTTGGGGTTGTGGTGGGGTGTTTGCATTGGTGTTGGGCTTTGGGGGTGTCTTCGGGTGCGGGAC
>Ga0100402_1006775_pt1 | contig 11268 bp, 10 predicted proteins | sample CryGeyme20150102_FD_80419 | JGI IMG/M metagenome (GOLD analysis project Ga0100402, IMG submission 80419) | Groundwater microbial communities from Crystal Geyser aquifers in Utah, USA - Crystal Geyser metaG 2015-0102 | ecosystem: Environmental > Aquatic > Deep subsurface > Groundwater | place...
AAAGTCTGATAGCAAAAGTTAAAAGAATAAACAAAAAAAGAAAAGCTGTTGGAAAAATTATTGATGTTTCAAAAAAACATGGTACTGATTGGATTCCTAAAGAGTTTAGAAAAAGAGTTGTTTATAGTTTGATTGCATTACCAACAATGTTTGTTGTATATGAATCAATTAGAGCTTCAGTAATTACTGCTCTTTTTAAATCAAATGTAGAGGAGTTTACAAACTTTATTTTAGGTCTTTATGTATTAATAGCATTTATTGGCTTTATTCAAGAGCAAAGAACATTAAAGCAACATAACTCCGTTGTTTTTAATCCCTATGCAAATTTATTAGCTTTAGGTTTATCTACCGAACTTTCAGGATTATTGGCAAGAATACCAAGACATATTACAGAATTAGGAGCAATTTTTGGAGCAATTATTACTCAAAAACAAATAGAAATTCCCGTATTAGTGCCAGTATTATCTGCTGTTATTGCAACTCTTTTTTGGAGTTCTTCAGATATTGTTTTTAATTATGGACAGGAAAAAATTCTAAAAAGAAAAAATTCTAAGAATGTGTATAATCTGGATTAATAAATCAATTGAAAGGTTTATATGAAATCATTTACAAGAGGAGCTCAAATTGAAGCTGGATTAGGGGTAACGTCCCTAGAAGAAATAGGATTAAAACCTGAGGGATTAGATATTCAAGAGACTCAAATTACAATTCAAGCAGCTGAAAAAATATTCAGAGAATTGCAAACTGATATTTTAGCTAAAATTGGTGGAGATAAGACTTTTAGCAAACAAGATTTATTGCAAAGAATTAGACTATTTAAAGGTGAATTAGTTAAACTTTATCCACATACTAATGACGCTGAGGGAACAATAGTTATTAGCTGGTTAGTGTTTATGGGAACTAATATGAGGGAAAGTTTAGGCGTTGATAAAATCACATATGTTAATGAACTTCCTCAAAAAGTTAATCAAAAGAAAAAAAGAAGATTAAGAAGAAATAGAAGATAATGCCAGAGTTACCAGAAGTTGAAACAATTGTAAGAAGACTAGATTCTGTTTTAAAGAATAAGCTAGTTGTAGGCATACAAGTTCATAGGGAAAAAAGCTTTTTAGGCGATTTTGAATTAGTTAAAAATCAGCCAATCATAAAAGTTTCTAGAAGAGCTAAATTAATCAGGTTTCATTTTCCAAATGAAATAAATATTTTAGCTCATTTAAAAATGACTGGTCAATTTATTTTTGTCTCAAATAAAAAAAGACTCGGTGGCGGCCATCCAACAGCTGATTGGGTTGAAGAATTACCTTCAAAACACACAAGAGTTTCAATTGGTTTAATAAATAATGATCAAGAAGAAAGTCTCTTTTTTAACGATATGAGGGTCTTTGGCTGGTTAAGAGTTTTAACTGACGATGAAGTTAAAACAGAATATGATAAATATGGTCCTGATGTGAATTCTCCAGAGGCAACTATTACTTATTTTAATTCAAAGCTTAAAAGAACTGGTAGAAATATCAAACAAGTCGTGATGGATAATAAAATTATTTCTGGTGTTGGAAATATATATGCCTGCGATGGATTAAATCTAGCTAAAATCAATCCAACAAGAGCGGCTAACTCATTATCTGATCAAGAAGCTTTAGTACTTTTAGATGCCTTGAAACATGTAATTGATCTTGGTATTAAACTTGGAGGAGCAACGATTGAGAACTACAAAAATGTAGATGGTTTTTCTGGTGGATATCAAAATGAAGTATTAGTTTATGGTCGTGAGGGTGAAGATTGTAAAAACTGTACTGGAATTATTCAAAAAATAAAACTAGCTGGTAGAGGTACTTACTTTTGTCCAAATTGCCAAATTTAAATAAACTTTTTAAGAGTATCAGCTGCTTTGTGAAGTTTTTGCTTTTCATCCCAAGAAAGTTTTATTTCTAAGGTTCTCTCTACTCCATTTCTGCCAATAACACAGGGAACGCTTAATGCAATGCCACTTATATCATGATATTGGTGTAAAGGCACTGAAACAGGTAAAATTGATTTTGAATCTGTAAGGATTTTCCTGACAATATGAGCAACAACCGCACCAATCGCATAATATGTTGCTCCTTTTGAAGCAATAATCTTATAAGCAGCATTTCTAGCTTGAAGGTATGCTTTTTCAACTCGTTCTTCAGAAAATCCAGGTAATGTTGAGAGTGGTTGTCCACCAACTGATGCACTTGATACTGCTGGAAATGAGTGATCCCCATGTTCGCCTAAAACATAAGCATGAATACTTTTTGGATTTAGTTTTAAGTATTCTGATAAGTGAAATCTAAATCTTGCTGTGTCTAAGGTAGTGCCTGATCCTAGGACTCTTCCTTTTGGAAGACCAGCGAGTTGATATGCTCTATAGGTTAAAATATCAACTGGGTTTGTAACAATTAAAATGATTGCATCAGGAGCATTTTCTACTATTTTAGGAATTACATCTTCAATAATTGCCAAGTTTTTTTGAGTTAGATCAAGTCTTGTATCACCAGGTCTTTGTGCAGCTCCAGCTGAAAAAATAACAATATCACTATCCTTAATGTCTTTGAAATTATCTGTTGAATCAATCTTTACATGATGCATGAAACTTAGTCCATGTTCTAAGTCAAGTTGTTCTCCAATAATTTTTTCTTTTGATCTACCAACAAGCAAGAGTTCATTAACAGCACCATCATGACAAAGTGAATATGCAGTCGTCATACCAACTTTTCCACAGCCAATTATTGAAACTTTATAGCCATTATCTTTCATATTATTTTTCTTTTCTTCTCTTTAAGCTTACTACTTTTATAATAGCTTGTTCAAGTGATTTGTGATCCAAATTATAGTGTTCAAGTAATTGAGAACTAGATCCAGATTGACCAAAAGAATCATTAATTCCCATCATTATTACCGGAGTTGATAATAGCTCAGGATCAGATGTAGTAATTACTTCCAAAACAGCTGAACCTAATCCACCAGCAATTTGGTGTTCTTCAAATGTAATTAATGCTCTGGTTTTTTTTAGTGATTTTAATAAAGTTTCTTTATCTATTGGTTTAATTGTATGCATGTTTATTACATCAATACAAATATCTCTATGACCATCTTTACCTTGACACATTGATTCAGCTACTTCTTTGGCTATGTGAACAAGATTTCCGCAGGTCACGATAGTAATATCTGGTCCTTCATGGATCATTTTGGCTTTACCTATTTCAAATTTATTATCTGGATTAGTAGAGTTTGGCACTTCATATTTACCAATTCTTAAGTAACATGGCCCAATCATTTTAGAAATTGCATGAGTTGCTTGTCTAGCTTCTTCTTGATCTGCTGGAACAATAACTGTCATATTTGGTAGGACACGCATTGTAGCAATGTCTTCAAGTGCTTGATGGGTTGCCCCATCTGGTCCGGTGGTGATACCCGCGTGTCCCCCAATTAATTTTACATTGGCATTTGAATAGCAAACACTTGATCTGATTGGACCAAGAGCATTGTTTATTAAGAAGGTTGAGTAGCTACAAGCAAAAGGAATTTTACCTTCAAGTGATAATCCTGTTGCCACTCCAACCATGTTTTCTTCTTGAACTCCCATTTCTAAGAATCTTTTTGGGAATTCCTCTTTAAACCAATTAGCTCTCATTGAGTCAGTTAAGTCGGCGCAAAGTACAATAGCTTGAGCATTTTTAGTTCCAATCTCAATTAATGCTTTCCCAAATCCATCTCGTGTTGTGCCTAAGTTTTTATTCATATTTATTCCCACCAAATTCTTCCCCTTAGACTTCTTAAATCTTCAAGCGCATCTTTAGTCTGCTTTTTATTTGGAGTTTTTCCATGCCATTCTGGTAGATTTTCCATAAAGTCTACATCTTTTCCTGGTGTTGTTTGACAAATTATTACACTTGGACCTAGTCTATGTGCTTTAGATTTTTCTAAAGTATCGATAATGTTATCAACATGATGCCCATTAATTACATATACATTCCAATTGAAGCTTGAAAGCTTATTAACAATTGACTCTAATGGAAGAATTTGTTCAGTATATCCATCGATTTGAATGCCATTTCTATCTATTAGTACTGTTAGATTATTTAAATTCTTATTTGCAGCATATAAAAATGCTTCCCAATTTTGACCTTCTTGAAGCTCTCCATCACTCATTAGACAGTAAACATAGTTTGGCTTTTGACTAATTTTTAGTGCAGTTGCTACTCCTATGGCCTGAGATAAACCCTGCCCAAGAGGTCCAGAAGTGTTTTCAATACCTGGTAAATTTTCAGGATGAGATATTGCGTTATCAGAATTTTCTATTTTATTTGCTAAGTAATGTGGGTGGCCTTGTAATCTTGAATCAATTTTTCTTAGAGTTTTAAGTTCTGATTTTGGAAAGTAACCACATTCAGCTAATGTTGCATATAACACTGGGCAAATATGTCCATTTGATAAGATTACCCTATCTCTATCTTCCCAATTTGGATTTAATGGATCGTGTTTTAAAACTCCAAAGTATAGGGCTGCAAATACATCTGCCATTCCTAACGGCCCAGCGCTGTGCCCACTGCCTGATTCAAGTAGCATCAAGACGATTTCTTTACGAATTAAGGTTGCTAAAGCTCTAATTTCATCTCTAGTATGAATTATATTAAGATGTTTTTTATGGATATGAACTTTATTCCCTATTTGTCTATGGGGATTTTGATTCTTTTTACCAGTGAGTGCTTGGGCAAGCATTTTTTTCATATGTAGGGTTGTAGGTACGCAAAAACTTAGAAAGTTCTTACTCACTTACTTGTATCAGTCTACTCTATCTGTATAATGCAACTCAAGATGGAAAAGATTTTAACTCAAGGAATATTATTAGTGGATAAACCAACAGGGGTTACCAGTCATAGAGTTGTTGATTGGGCAAGAAGATTGTCTGGAATAAAAAAAGTTGGTCATACTGGCACCTTAGATCCTCTTGCAACAGGATTATTAATCCTTCTTATTGGCAAAGATTATACTAAGCAACAAGATAAATATTTAAAGCAGGATAAAACTTATTTATGTACAGCTAAACTTGGATTAACTACTGATTCATATGATATTGATGGTGAAGTATTAAATCAGGAAGTTTGGGAAAAAGTATCTAAAATTACCAAAAATCAATTATTTGATTTGATACCAGAATTTAGAGGTGAGATTGTACAAAGAGTACCAATATTTTCTGCAGTTAAACAACAAGGAAAAAAGCTGTACGAATTAGCAAGGTTAGCTAAAAAAGATCCTGAAGTAAAAAAACAAGTTGATGAATTATTACAAAATTTACCTTCAAGAGATGTGAATATTTATGGCTTAGAATTAACTGATTTTGTTGTAGATAATGATAAAAAAGAAATACTTTTTAGCTTTGAAGTGTCCTGTAGTAGTGGAACATATATTCGTTCTCTAGCTCACGACATTGGTCAAAAACTAGGTGTTGGAGCTACAGTTGTATCGTTAAGAAGAACCAAAATTGGCAACTTTTCTATTGATCAAGTCCAGATGTGTCCTTTATTTCTAAAGAAACGGGTTTAGCTTGGACAATAAAACGTTTTTTGTCTAAAAATCCTGAACAAGTATACAATGTTAAAGTTTCTTCATTTGTTGGTTCTAAAAACTCTGTTTGATCTGGATCAACTTCTTTTATTAAACCAATTTCATATTGATGTTTTTCACCATTTTTAGTAGTTAAAGTAATTATTTCATTTCCTTTTAATGCTCTAATATTACCCATAATTGAGCGCTTGTTGTGTCCATAAATAATGATATTACCATTTTGTCCTGGTAAAGCTGATTGTGTTAGATATGAAGCCTCAGTTTCAGAAATTGTCCAATTATTGTTTTCAAAGATTTGTTCACTAATTGGAGTGTCTAAAAACCATTGAATGGATATGTGAGTTGGAATTAATTGAGCATTATCAACTTCTTTTTGGTTATATTGTGCTAATAGATCTTTATCAAGAGATAAAGCTTGATATCTAAAATACCAATGTAAAGCAGATATAGACATTAAAAACGCCCCGGCAACTAAAAGTAAGCTTGGGGCGTTTTGTATTAATTTCTTTTTGTAAGTTTTAAGATTTGTTTTTGACATTTAATGCTGCACCAGTGGTGAACATACTTGCACCAACTAATCCTAGTATAGACATCATAACATCTTCAACTATTCCAGTCTCTGCATAGGTTGTTGCACCTAAGACTTGACCTTGTGTAGAAGCACCTAAAACTGAACCTGATGGAGTATCTGAACACTCTGTTTCTTTAGTGATATAGTGAGAAGCACTTGAAAAGCCATCTGGTTTTGAATTTAAGTGATGATCAGATGTATATTTAAAGCTTATTTGAGCTTTACCGTTCTGGTCAGTGTATGCAATTTTTTGCTCACCATTGTATTCAAATACAACTCTTACTCCTTTTATAGCTTTGCCATTTTCTTCGATTTTATGTGTGGCACTTATTGAATCAGAGTCACAGCTTGGATCTACAGTAGATAAGCTTGATCTATTATTGGTTGAAGGTGTAGGGGTTGGAGTTGGATTGATATTTTCCTCACAATCACTTTCAACATTAACTGATTCCCAGTCTAGGTATAAATCATTTTCAGCACCTCTAAATATTCTATATTCAACTAAGTGGCTTCCAGAATCTTCTGTAAAATTCACAGTTCTTTGTTCAGTTGAACCTGGTAAAAGATCAACTATATTAAATCTTTGTCCAAATAGTGTTCCAGCATGAGGGCCATTTTGAATGGTTATATTTGAATATGCATCATCAGATCCTGTTTGACTATCCACTCTGTAGTCAGCTGAAAAGAACCATGGTGTGTAGTTAGAAAATCTCAAATTAACTTCACCACAAGAAACATTTGAACTCATGTTAAGTGTTTCTTCTTGTTCACAATTTTCTAGTTCTTCACAGTTTGGTTCAGGAGTAGTAGTTGGAGAAGGTGAAGGTGAAGGAGTTGTGCTTGGTGTGGGGGTTGGAGTGGAGTTATTAACTCTACATCCATTGTTCCAAATTGCCATTCCAGTGGCATCCCAATTTCTTGATGGCCAAATTCCAGGTGACCCGTCTTCATAAGTAGGTGGAATTATATCCTCACCATCTTGATGGTCATTTCTATTGTGATCGGCATTTCCATTGCCATATGTATCAACAGCATCATCATTCACACTAATTTGAGTGTAGGGATTTACAATATCGCTATGTGTTGCATGACAAATTGTTACTTTTTTTGGAGAATCAGCACTAACTAACTCTATTGGCCTACCAACAATCATTCCAATTCCAGCAATGATTAAAGCTAAAGAAAATAATTTCTTTGTATTCATTTTAACTTTCTATGATATTTAATTATTTTTGAATATCATATATTTAGTCCTATAAATATATAGTATATTAATTAACTAATCAATACTATATCAAAATCAATCTTAATATATCGCTTTAATACTAAAAAATCAATAGCAATTAAAGTAATAAAAATTCCTATATAACCTTAAAATTGATCTTGAAAGATCGCTCTTAAAAGTTGTACTATTAATTAAGACATGTAAGATGTGTCTGTTTTTGCTGTGGTATGAATTTACCAGGCTAAAACACAAAATATAGATATTATGGCTAAACAACAAAATAGCGTTTTTATGATCGGTTGGGAATACCCACCTCACAATAGTGGAGGTTTAGGTATTGCTTGTGAAGGTCTTACTCAAGCATTGTCTCAAGATGATACAAAGGTGCACTTTTCTTTGCCATATGAGTCAGGTCATGGTGTAGATCACATGAACATTCATTACTGTGTACATGATAATTGGAGACATAAAGATTGTGATTGTAAGGATAAGAGTGGAAAATGTGTTAATGTTAACTGTGAACCACCATTTTTTGCTTATTCTCAAGAAGTATATATTCCAGAACAGCCAGAACTTGTTTCTTCTAATTCCGGTTATTCCTTTGATTTAAACAAATTAAGAAAATTATCTAGTAATCAACTTGAAAAACAAGTGACAGAGTATGCTCAAATAGTTGGAAATGTTGGATTGAACAACAATGATTTTGAAGTTATTCACGCTCATGATTGGATGTCATTTCCTGCGGGTCAGCAGCTTAAAAAAGAAACTGGTAAACCATTAATTACCCATGTTCACTCAACTGAATATGATAGATCAGGTCTTTCAAGTGGAAATCAATATATTGAACATATTGAATATACCGGTATGCATCAAGCTGATCATGTAATTGCTGTTAGTCATTATACTAAAAAACTACTTGAACAAAGGTATGGTGTTGATCCAAAAAAAATCTCAGTTGTGCATAATGGAATCTCAGAACTGGCCCACCCCGTTGATGTTGGTAAACATCATTTTGCTCCAAGTAGGCCTGTTATTGCATTCATGGGTCGTTTAACAATTCAAAAAGGTGTCTCCTACTTCTTAGATTTAGCAAAAGAAGTGCTTAAAGAAATTCCTGAGGCTTTATTTGTGGTTGCAGGAAATGGAGATATGTATCATGAGCTATTACTAAAAACTGCTGATGGTGGACTGTCAGCTTCAGTTGTATTTAGTGGTTTTGTCAGAGACGAACAGAGAAGGAAATTACTCAATAGAGCTGATGTTTTTGTTATGCCGTCTATCTCTGAACCATTTGGATTAGTTGCTCTTGAAGCAGCTCAAAGACATACTCCTGTGATTGTTTCAAAAAATGCTGGTGTTAGCGAGGTTCTAACAAATGCTATTTCATTAGATTTTTGGGATATTAAAAAAATGGCTTCAGCAATTGTTGATTTGGTGACGGATGTTGACAAATCAAATACTCAGGTAGCTGGTCAGCTTGAAGATTTATCAAAACAGACATGGAAATCAAGTGCTCAAAAAGTAAAAGAAATTTATAAAAATGCATTCTTAGGATATAAAAAATAACATGGCAAATGTTTGTTTGTACTTTGAACTTCACCAACCATATAGATTAGCAGATGTTTCTGTTTTTGATATCGGATTGGATAAAGAATATTTTACAAGACAAGAAGAATTAAATCGAAAAATATTTCAAAAAGTTGCTCACAAGTCATATATTCCAATGCTAACTCTTTTATTAAAGTTAGTTCGTGAAAACAAAGATTTTTATTTTTCATTTTCTGCAACTGGAGTCTTTTTAGATCAAGCCAGTGAATATGCACCAAAAGTAGTGACTCTTTTACAAAAGCTTGTAAAAACCGGACAAGTTGAAGTACTTTCAGAAACATATCATCATTCTTTAGCCAGTCTTTACTCTGCCAAAGAGTTTGAATATCAAGTTAAAGAACATCAAAAATTAGTCAAACAATTGTTTGATATAAAACCTACTATATTTAGAAATACAGAATTAATTTATTCAAATGAAATTGGACAATTAGTAGAAGACTTGGGATTCCAAGCATGTCTTACAGAAGCAGTCGATAGATATCTAGGTGGAAGAAAAAGAACTCAAGTATTTGTTGGCAAAACAAAAAATAAGCTGCCTTTACTATTAAAACACGCACAATTATCAGATGATATTGCTTTTAGATTTTCTGAAAAAGCTTGGGCATCATACCCACTGACTGCAGACACATATATGAATTGGTTGGGTAGTTATCAAAATAGTGAAGTCATTAATTTATTTATGGATTTTGAAACATTTGGTGAGCATCAATGGGAAGATACGGGAATATTTAAATTCTTTGAAGTCTTTATTAAGCAATCTATTAAACAAAAAAGAAACAAATTTTTAACACCTTTTATGGTTATACAAGAACAAAAGACTTTTAAAGATTCACCTGAATATGATATACCAGAACCAATTTCATGGGCAGATGTTGATAGAGATTTAACTGCTTGGGTTGATAATTCTTTGCAAAGAGATAGTTTAGATAAAATGTATCAGCTTGAACAAAAAGTGCTTAGTCAGAAAAATAAGGATTTAATTCTTGATTGGAGAAAACTACAAACCAGTGATCACTTTTATTATATGTGTACTAAATGGGCAGCAGATGGTGATGTTCATGCTTATTTTAGTCCTTATGAATCTCCATATGAGGCATATAGAAGATTTTCGATTGTATTAGCAGACTTAAAAGAAAGAATGATAGAAACTTAACATATGGCACGTGCACTAACTTTAGGAAATGGTTCATTATTAGTTTGTTTAGATCAGTATGGTTTTGTTAGGGATTTTTATTTCCCTTACGTTGGTCTTGAAAATCATGTTTCAGGACACAGGCATAAAATTGGTATTAGTGTAAATGGAAAATACTCTTGGCTAGATGATGGTTCATGGAAAATTTCTTTGGGCTATAAGCCAGAAACAATGGTTGGATATTTAGTTTGTAAAAATGAAAACCTTAATGTTTCTTTAGTTATGGAAGATAGTGTGTATAACGAAGAAAATGTCTTTTTAAGACAGGTTGATATCTATAACCATGGTGATGAGTTTATGGATATTAAGATATTTTTTCATCAAATATTTCATATTAGTGAAACTAAAAAAAGAAATACTGCTTTTTATGATCCAACTCATAACGCAGTTGTTCACTATAAAGGTAGGCGTGTCTTTATTATTAACGGAAGAACCGAGCAAGGAACAGCCATTGATGACTATACAGTTGGAGCCTATCAGTTTGAAGGTAAAGAGGGCTCATATAGAGATGCTGAAGATGGCCAGCTTACAAAAAATGCAGTTGAACATGGTAGTGTTGATTCAGTTGTGAGGTTTTGCACATCATGTGAACAAAAGAAAAAAACAAGAGTTTATTACTGGATAAGTGCAGCTAAATCATTAGATGATGCATATGAACTCAATGATATGGTATTAAGAAAAACACCAGAAGGCATGCTTCATTCTACGGAAAGTTATTGGGAGGCTTGGTTAAATACTAAAAATGATCAAACTAAAACTTTAAGTAAACAACAAAAAAAACTATTTGATACTTCCTTATTTATTTTGAGATCTCATTTTGATAATGGTGGCAGCGTAATTGCCTCTGCTGATAGTGAGATGATCGAGTTTGGCAAAGATGATTATTCATATATGTGGCCAAGAGACGCTGCCTTTATTGTGGAATCACTAGATGCGGCTGGTTATCATGAAATAACTAAAAAGTTCTTTTTGTTCTGCAAAGATGTATTACATAAAGATGGATATTTGCATCACAGATATAGACCAGATAAAGCCTTAGGTTCTACATGGCATTCAACAACCTCTCAACGTGAATGGTTAAAG
>Ga0100402_1006778_pt1 | contig 11264 bp, 7 predicted proteins | sample CryGeyme20150102_FD_80419 | JGI IMG/M metagenome (GOLD analysis project Ga0100402, IMG submission 80419) | Groundwater microbial communities from Crystal Geyser aquifers in Utah, USA - Crystal Geyser metaG 2015-0102 | ecosystem: Environmental > Aquatic > Deep subsurface > Groundwater | place...
CGCCGCCGCCGCCGCCGCCTCCGTCAATTCCCGTTGTCGTCATCATGTCGGTAATAGGAAAAACATGCAAGTGTGAAAGTTGTCTTGTGCTTTTGATTGATTCGATTCTGATGAAGTGTTGCTGCTGGTTCGTGCATTTTTGTGTGGTAGTAGTACTTATAGTAACCAACGACGATAACGACGGCACTGTTGGTGATGATGTCGAGGGGATGCATGTTGTGAAAGCTTGGCATGAAGGAGGGATCCACAAAATGAAGAAAACGGCGATTGATGAAGAAGCTATTCGTACAAATTTAGCCACAAACATCATTTTTTGTAATATCATAAAGAATTTTAAAGAAAATGAAAACCTGGAGGCTGTATAATAATATAGTAGTAATATATTATTATGATAATGGGTTGGTTGGTTTGTTGGCTGTGACGAAACGCAGCGAGAATATGTTGTTGTGTGATGTTGAATGTTAAAGAGTGTGATGTTTGAAAAAAAAATACGAAAAAAATGTTGGATATTTTTTTTTATAAGGGAACAATATGCGTCTCCCTATTATTCATGACTCAGCGAAACTAACTACAGTAGGTTCTCTACTAGCTAGTAACTACTGAGTAGACTAGTCTACTACTACTAGTAGACTACTAGCTACTTGACCAACAGTACTGTATTATTAGTGAACCTCTTTGGTAGTTTTTTAATGTTCATTGAATCTATTTTTTCATGAAATAAGAAATAATCGCTTTCTGATGACCAAAGCGGAAAGGTCCACATTCGCTTTTGGAACCACGGTAGGTTGCCAATGATATATACAGTCGTATCGTGCGCATTTAGAGGGCACTAAAACAGAAGTGGGTAATGCGACAAATGAGACGAGAAGGAACCTAACCGAAACGATGCGCAACGCTTGCACCGAAAGGTCTCTGTGCTGTACTGGCGCAAGACGTTGAGGAAAACTGTTACCGGATACTATTCACGGTTGATATATGGGAAGATACGAGGTGAAAATAAATAATGTGTTCATGTTATAGGTAGTCAAGAGGCGGCAAAAATTACCAAGCACAATGATCTGCTCTCGTTGAGTTCTTGTTGTTCCTAAAATCACTTTTGTCGTGAAGAACTCGCCTCGTACAATGAATATTGGGCCTTACGCGTTCAGCAAACCATCATCACTCGCATCGTCGAACTGCCCAGCAGATTCCGTTCGAACATGATCAACAACGGAGGGATCATCACTCGTACAATCTTGGATTTTAATGTTCAGAATATTGCCTTCTCGTCGATGATTGCGATCTTCGCTGGCCATTAAGCTGTCCGAACGATTATTTGAAGCAGGACTATCGTACACACTCTCGCCCGAAGCATTTTTAGAGCTAGCATCAGTTGAGTTGTTATAGCTCGACGCGTCATCAAATTGCATTGCAGCTATCAACGATTCAAGAGATATCAAGCTTGGTCCACCATCTGCTCCAACAACAAATCGTGACTTTTGCTCCATTGGCTCAAAATCCTCGCTGGCGTCATCAAACACTCCCCCCAAAGAGGAGCTGGAGATGCTCTTTCGCTTCTTAAGCTCAGATTTTCTCGGCAGCTCATTGGGGCTAGCGATGGGAGGTACTTGCTTCACTTCATTGGTCGTGAATGTTTCCGCTTCGAATCTTTCCACGGTCGGCATCTCATTTGTCAGGAAACAATGAATGATTTGCGGCACCGAACCACTGTCGCCGTTGCTAAAGCGTGGTATCATGCGATCGACATGGCCTATTGGTGGCATTTTCCTAGTCGGACCAGGGGCAGCGTTGTTTGATACTCAAAAGTGAGTATGCTTAGGATTTTGCTTGACGAATAATTGTCGAATTGCAGGACTTCACGCAAAAGTCTGAAATTGACCGGCTGGCGGAAGTTGAAAATCGCATGAAACCAATCCATATCTGCTTCCAACTAGAGAAACCAATTCCATGGATATCCCAATCAAAGGTTACAGTACTACGACGAGACGTGTTTAAAGAGACAGTGTGTGTGTGTGAATTAATAGATTATCCCTCACTCTTTAAAATTTTTATGTTGCTTTTAATGCCTGTCCCATTTCTAGTATTCACTTCGGGAAATCGTCACACCGGTAGAAAGGTCTTCTCCACTACGGGCAGATTTCATGTTGGCACCATTACCACCTTCATACTCAAAGAGAAGATTGTTTTTTTCCAAGTCACCAATTTTGTCAATATCCTTCTTCAATACTAGTGGATCATCGTGGATGAGGGTTACAATTCCAACACAAGTGATTAAATCAATGGTGTAGTCAACTTCACTGCCAGGACAAATGGCAGATTCCATAGAAAAGTAGCTATCCAATTTCTTGATTTCTTCAAATCCAGGACAAGACTTCACAGTTCCCCTGGAAAAAGACACCAAGTAAACTTCTTGTCCTGATGCCTTGAAAGGTGTTGGAGGTACACTAGGTGTGACTTGGAATTGCTTTGCATCAGTATATGCATCCACCACTGTTTCAACTTGGCAAACTCCACCTGTGAGAGCCTGTGCGAGTGGAACCCAGGAACCATCTCCTCCATTGGCACGGCAGTTGATTTCAACTAGACATGGGCCATCGTTAGTCATAATGACCTCTCCATGAGTTGGTCCATTCTTGATGCCAATGGCATCAAGCACACGGCGCATGTAGGAAATCAAAATACGGGCAGTAGGGTCATTGGGGTCCACTGGCAGCAAACCATAGTAGACAAAAGCAGAACCATTTGCTGGGCGTTTGTCATAGATCCAGACCATGTTAGTCTTATGCTCTCCATCTCTGCTGGTATGATCCACAATGTACTCATTTCCTTTGAGAAATTCTTGACAGAGAACAGATGAGTTGTCACCACCATTTACCAACTGTTTATGCATGAGAACATCAAAATGTTCCTTTGCTTCGTCAAAAGTGTGGCACAGCTTGACACCATCTGAGCCAGCGGAGGCTGTTGGCTTGAGCACTACTGGAAAGGCCTCTCGTTTCAAGAAATCCTCAACTTCAGAAAACTTGCTACCACCTGCCTGTCTCACAGATCTCAATCCTGCCTTGCGGCACAATTCCTGCTGAAGCTTTTTGTCGCGTCTGTTGGGGATGTCGGTTCCATTTGTTCGGACCTTGAGCGCCTCACTGAGTTCATCTGCTAGGTCCACACCACTCTCACCCCCAGCTAGACACGCAATGACTTTATAGGAGCCAGCTGCTTTGGTGACTATATCCACAGTTTCAGAAAGGCTTCCTCCTTCATCAACTTCCTTGTAGTACTTGAAATTCGTCTTACCGGCACAGAGGAGTGGGACGTGGGTCTTCATGGTAGCAATTAGATTCTTATTCCAGCAAGCAATTACGTGATATCCTCGATTCATGAATTCTAGAGCAACAACACAACCCGTACTGTAAGGATCCACCATCACAACAACTTCCTTGCTGGCATCCACGGAAGTCATGCGCTTCTTTAGATTCGGTCCAAATCCAAACTGTCTGTCCATACTCATATGACGCGTCATTTGCGGACCAGCAATGGAGCTTTGCACGCGGCGGTGTACACCTATCTCTGGATTAGTCAAGGTATTTTGCCTGGGTTCATAATCGAATAGGCCATTGAATTCTTCCATATGGCGGATAAAGTCGATATCTCTCTGCAGGATTTTTTCATCAGGGTGCATCAATATAGCACTGCCAATTCCAGTTACCAAATCTACAGTGTGTGTGACTTTGGATCCTACCTTGACACCAGTTTCCAAAGAAATAAAGGATGGCAATTTCTTGATCATGTCATACCCAGGGGTTGCCTTGACTGTTCCTTCCGAATAGGAAACAAAAATAATTTCATCTCCAGAACTCTTGAAAGGCGTCGGTGGCTCATCAGGAAGCAAGTTGAACTGAAATGGATCTAAATAGGCATCTGCAGCAGCTTCTACTTGAGAATATCCACCATTGAGAGCTTTGCTAAGAGGTCTCCAATTTCCATCTCCCCCGCGAGCTCTGCAATTCATCTCTACGAGACAAGGACCATCCTCTGTAATAATTACCTCACCATGAGATGGACCATTCTTCAATTCCAAGGCATCCAAGACTCCACGGATGTATGGAATAACAATCTTGGCCTCTGGACTGTCAGAAGGTACAGGGGAGCAACCATAATAAACAAAAGCAGATCCATTGGCAGGGCGCTTGTCGTAGACCCATACCATCATGGTCTTGTGGAGTCCATCCAGACTAACATGGTCCACCACATACTCCTTGCCCTTGAGAAATTCTTGGCATAGAACACTGGGAACTTCTCCTCCGTTGACCATCTGGCTTTTCATGAGGACATGAAAATGCTCAACAGCTTCTTCATAAGTATGGCACAATTTCACTCCATCTGACCCAGCAGATTCATTGGGCTTTAAAACAACAGGATACGTTTCTGTCTTCAAAAAGGCGTCCACATCCTCTAATTTATTACCACCAGCTTGGCGGACGGAACGGAGACCCATCTTACGAACTAATTCTTGTTGGATCTTCTTGTCCCGACGATTGGGAATGCCTGTGCCGTTCGTCAAGAGGCCCAGATATTCGGATAAGGCGTCGGCCAGATCGACACCCGCTTCACCACCCGCCAGACAGGCAGTGACCTTCCTATCTGGACCAATGGCGGTCGCAATGGCATCGCTGACAGCTTTCAGACCACCCTCGTTCGGCTCGTCCACTTGGGCAAGATAGTTCATGGTACCGCATGCCGTAGGGACGTGCATCTTCATTTCCGGAGAAAATCCCTTGGTCCAAAGAGCGAGGATGGGATATCCTCTCAAATTTATTTCCTTCGCGATCAAGCATCCTGTACTGTACGGATCGACCAAGATGACCACTGCCTTGCTGGGATCGCTCGGAGGCGAAAGAAAAGAAGTCATTATTATTATTATTATTTGTAAAGGCTAGTAGTATTAAATTTCACTTCCTCGGAATATTGCGATTGGTTTTGTGATGGAGATTAGTTTTGCTTTTTGTCCTTTGCAGTGAGGTTCGTTTTAATAGAATATTCTATCCAAATGAGTTGAATACTTCAGTATTGTCACTCGAGTGTAATTTACTACTATTCTCTCAACTGAACGAAGTACCGATGATATATTATTTATTATTTATTTTGTGTGTGGACACTCGATATTATTATTTATTACTCTGATGATGAGGGTCTCTAGGTCTATCTATTATTCGAGTAGACTATTGTTTATTAATGATGTGCCAATGAATCTATGCACAAGATCTAGTGTACTACTGTAGTAGTGTATCTTCCAAACCTCCTTCCGGCAAAAAGACGGAAGATCGGTTTAACTATAGAATTCTTAGCAATTAGCAGCCTGGGTGTTTAATAATAGTAGAAGAGAAGATGTAACCAACCCCCTATCTTGTCATTTTTTGAACGATTTTTATTCTCATTTATTTTTTAAACTCTACTAGATAGACCTAGTAGTATGGTAGACTGTTTTCTTGCAAACGAGAATGCAACGTTTAATGATAAGCTTGCTTGAAGATCCTGTTAATAGGAGCAGAGTATAATAATATTGCGGGTTGTACCGTAGTAATAATCATATTACTATTATAAGACCCAGCTTTAATCTACCAACTCAAAAGGTACAGCAACGAACAACAATGGAGTTGAACGACATATCTACCAGCTGTTCTTCCGCTACGCCTGATGGTGGAAGACGAGAATCGCTGTTGCAAGAGGAGCCAGAATCATTTCAGCTTCATTCTCCTGTACTGTCTGGTTTTCCCAATGTATTCGAAGAATCTCGAGATATGCTACTGTCGGCCATTCTCGTGTACGGTCTGGTGGATTTGCGACAATTGGTTCGAGATAAGAAATTGTTTGGAGATTTGGACAGCAGCAGCTGCAACAACAACAACAACAAGAACTTTGTTGAACTGCCCAAAGATGCAACGGATAGTTGTGAGAGCATGGATACGGACGCCTGGAAGAATGCAGTAGCAGCATCAACACCACCACATCCATCATCAACACCCAGCTCTGTTACTACTAGCGAACAACGCGTCGACCGACACCTTCTTCGAAAGCTATTGACTCTACCAATTTCGGCCAAAGATATTATCCGATTGGTAGCTCGACATCGAAATCAAATTGAGAGCAGTTATATTGGTAAGGATGCTACCTCCATGTACTTGAGCGTGCTGGATGAAATCCAAGCCACGTCGTCGTCGTCGTCCTCGAGGGAACTAGAACTAGAATTCTTTCCGTCGTCGTTTGATGGGGATGGTCGTCGTCGTGTGGCGTTGGTTGATTTTCAAATTGTGGCTGTGGAAGATGCGCACCTGGAAAACGAATTGGTGTACGCGATATGCGTCGATACGGCCCGTCGAAGAATTACGGTGCTGTTTCGGGGCTGTTCGACGCACAAAGATTGGACCGTATGCGCCAACAATATTTTGAAAGAACAAGTGAATCCACTCCTTGAATTCGAAGCATCAGAATCTGCCATTATTGGTGAACAGAGAGGACAACAACAACAACAACAGCCAACCACCATTGCCATTCATTCGGGATATTGTCAGTATCTGTTCAATGCAAAAAGTCAGGCCAGTGGGGTGTCGAAATTTGCCGAAATTGTATCCAGGCTTCGAGCGCTTTTAAGGCAATATCCTGGCTACCAAATTTACGCCACGGGACATTCTCTTGGAGCAGCTCTAGCGACTGTTTTTAGTTTTAAGGCCGCCGCCACACAATGTCTGACAGTGGAGGAGCAACCACAACCCATCACGTGCATAAACTTTGCTTCTCCCATGGTGGGTAATCTGGATTTCGAAACGGCATTTCAAACGCTCGAAGCCAAGGGACAGTTGCGATGTCTTCGCGTGACGAACCACTTTGATATCTTTACGCAACTGCCGGATCGGGGAAACTGGTTGTACGTGATGAGTTGCTTTTGGGGATTTCATTTGGTTCTGTACATATGGTGGACACTTTTATTCTTTTTGTGTTGTCAGACACGTGTATATCGCCACGTGGGAATGGATCTGCACATGTACAAGCAACGAAACTACAAATACCTCTGGGGACTCAACAAGAACGAACCACCGAAACTATACTCGTACAAGATCAAGCACTCACAGGGTACCACTCGTAGCTTTGCTTGGCGGGTTGCACAAGACTGGAAGAAACATCTGAAACAGGCGGTTCAGCGGATTATGATGATACCCTTTGTGTTGGAATTTAATACCAATCACACCGCCAAGGAACACTTGCACAGACTGACCGAACTTGCGGGCCAATTAGATGGAGTTTATCTCCAAGAGCTCTACGATACAAAACGATTTCCAAGCTCCTCTACAAAAGCACCATCATCGCCACCGCCATCGATGAGTGCAATGGAAGCCATTGCTTCCAACACTTGCTTTGTGCAAGACGATACTTGGGGATGTGACATTTTTCCAGTCCGTAGCTAGACATTCAATCGCGTGAATTGGCGCAACTTGACCACAACATCTTGGTTCCGTTGAATTTTATGCGCATGAATCAGCTTATGCAAGGTTGGATTTTGACCACACTTTTTAGCAGCTACAGTAGCTAGTCAGACAATGATCTTTCCAAGACTGTCTTGGACTTCATGGCTGCCGGTTTGCTTCCCTGAATGGGATGCTAACCGATTCATGCGTTTCCCGTATGAATCCATTCCATCGCTGATCGCTGTGCTATCATGACTCCAATCTCTTTAATCTTTTAAAAATCTAAACATGTTGATGTCTGACAATAAATTATCATCGATTAGAGAACCAAAAATTGATAGTACCAATCAGGATGCGTTTGATCTGCCCTAATCTTTTATTTATTTATTTGCGCCAATGGTCATCAAAAGACACCTTCGAATGGTGGGAGGATGCTGAAACGGAAGAATTGAGCCTGGAAAAAACATTGAAAAGTCCATGCAGTTTTTCCTATCCAGCGCGAGCCCTTGAAAAGACAGTCTGGACAGCCCATCGCACCGGCGTTGTTATGATGTCATTGTGACAGCGGATTGTTGCATCATGCCATCCATGGTTCCACGACAAATTGGTGGACTCTGTCGAGCAGTGTCTGTCAGATCACGACATCGCTAGTTTTACCTTTTCTTTGCATGGCCAAGTCAGAGACGAGGCAATCAAAATTTTGATCTATCTGAAGAAAGATATTTCAAGGTCCACAGGTTAGGTGCGCCTGTCCAATTGACGCCCCAAATCCCCAAAGCAATGGACTCCCGTCAAGTTCTGGGTTACGCTGGCCTATCATTAGCTAGCTCTCAGGCCTCTGGCGTGTGTTCTGGGCCATTAAATCCCGCAATACGTACTACTCGTGATAGACTATGCAACATTGCAGGATACTGTCAGACAAGAAGTAGGGTCTACTACTAGTAGTAGCTACTAATAGCTAGATAAACACCTGAACACAATAAAATACAGCTGCCTCATCGAACCACAATAATAATAATAATAACATTCAGATAACGATGCTATTACCACATTTTCCAGGCATCGCAACGCACAAGGGATCTAGTTCTTCAATAATACTGACCGCTATTCTACTGCTAGTGTCGTTGCTGCTGCCACAGCCAACATCGACGTTTCAAAACCAACTAGAAGTTCGTCATGGCCCCATTAATGGAGGAAGTATAAGAGCAAAATTTGGATTGATCGCTACCAGCAGCAAGGACCTTTCAAAGGTTTGCAATGACAAGGATGGCATTCACACTGAATCATCGTCTAGGCAAAGACATGCTTCATTTCTCCTTTCGTTTTGGGCAGCATTGTTTTGGTGTAGCTCTCTTCATCCCGCAAACGCGGAATTGTCCGACCAGCAATACGATGTTCATGCAACGAGTACAAGCTATAGTCTATTGGTAGCTACGTATGCAAGCGAAGGATCCGGAGGCCTCCCCTTTTTGTCGCCTTTCCAGACACCGGGAGCGGTACCACAAACGGATTCCAAGTTCGACGACCGCGAGGCCCGGAATCGTGCCTTCGACGAAGCCTTTGATCAGGACAAACGTGATCGGGATGCCTATTATGCAAAAATGGCTCTAAAGGCCCGGGAGACAAGGATCACGGAAATGCAGCAACGACGAGCCGAACTTGGTCTAGATGCAGAAGATGCTGGTCCGCGCGTGGGGGAAAAAGAGGCAGACTTGAAATCTTTGAAAAAGTACCTATTGCAGAAGGATCCGTCCACCATGACACCTGCCGAATTCAAAGAGTTTCAACAAATAGTGCAAAAATAAGGACAATAGTCGCCATTCCCACTATTAGCAGACTAAGAAGGAAGAGCGCACGCTTCCAAAGAGACCAATCCATGCATATTACTCAAGTTTAAGTACATGCATTATGTGTAGTATTGACAGATCCATTTCGCAGGGTCACTCCACAGCCATCTTTTATGCAAATGATGATGCAGCATTGGTTATACATAAAATTACAGATAATATCGTCCCATACGTTGCTTTGTTTCATAATTACAACTACCGACAGTACGCACTTACTCAAAGCGTCCCAAGGGATCTTGACCCTCAAAGATGAAAATCCTTCGTGATTTGTTCCCCTCGGGTCGCAATTTCGGAGCCGTCACGAGCAGAACGCCCTCCGATAAATGAGCTGTGATGGCATCATGGTCAATGTTGTTTCCAATGCGGAATCGCTTTTCAAACTTGGCCTGACAGAGCTCTCCATCATAGTGGATCAGGCGACTGCCCATCACATAGAGCATGTGTCCGTACTCTTCCAATTGAAGAGTCAGGTCGCGCAAATGCACACCAGGGACGTCCAAAGCAATCTGGTAATGCGTCTCATTTTCATTAATCTCATATCCTGGAGACGAGTGATGGATGATTAAGTCCTCTCCTCTATCCAAGTCGTGGAGAACGGGCATGTGCAGATCCTGCTCCTTATTCTCGTCTTTGCACAAGGGGAAATCATGGGAGAACTCATGGGCAAAACCAGGAAAGAAGGAGCGATGAGGCTTGTGGTAGACGTGATCAATCTGATTGTGATGATGTCCATACCGATGTTTCTCGTAGTGTTCCTTCTCCACTTCAATAAAGTTGCTTGCAACGGCGTCAGGGCTTTCACTTCCAGGTAGGCTTCCAGGCAACGTTGCGGTTGAACTTGCCATATTATTGTTTGTATTGCTTTCTGAAAGTGGCTTTTTTGTTTTGTAATAGATCATGGATCAAATTAGGTGTTATTTCTTATTTTATGAGCCGAGGTAGCAGCGAAAAGCTTTCTCTGGGAAGCATTGCTGCTTCGATTGCAGATCTCAACTATCCCACAAAATGAGAACATATACCCTTCCTAGCAACCTGCGACTGACACCCAGCATTAAAGAGTTATTTCTAATGAAGTGCAAATAGTTCCCCAGAGCCATGAGGCTAGGGATTGTTCCTTGCCCTCTCTCCCACGATTGCTACAGAAGCCCGCTGCTGTTCTTTGTTCTTTGGCTTTGGAAGTCTTCTCGTTTCCAAAGCCTTGGAGTACGCTGTGATAGCTTAACACGGTCCATCAGGAACCTGTCTCGCTGAACTTGTCATTCCAATCATAATTGAGGCAACTCAATCAAGTGTTCCGTTCCGCCGAAAATCTGATGCTACGCTCGAAACTTGAACAATGAATGTGAAAGGCCAAATTTGTGAGGAGCGCACCTCGACTGGCGTCATGTCGTTCACCCTAATGGTTGAATGTTAAGGTTACTACAATGAATAAGCATAAAACCCAGCAACCCATTTTTTAATCAATGGCCCCTGGCGGGGGGTACGCCAACCACTCTTTTTTTTGAGTGAACTCAGACCTTAAATTATTATATGGACAACAAACAAACACCGTATGCTGAAATATAAACATAAGTATATTAGGGTTTGAGTTAATATATTATATGGACAACAAACTAACACCGTATGCTGAAATATAAAAATAAGTAAATTAGTGTCTGAGTTAACATAAATATTTCAGACTATGACAATTATTGTTTTTCAATATATTATTTATTCGTTTCTATAAGAGGTCCGAGGTCTGTGCTAGGAATTTAGTATTTTTTTCTACAGAGTACATGAGGTCCAAGGACCTCGAGTTAAGTTTGATTATAGAAACTTTTAATACTCCACTTTAAAAATAGTAAGCTAAATATTTATCTCGGTCGGAATTTGAGGTCCGAGGTCCCAACTTAAGATATGACTATACAAATTTTCAGTACCCTACTTCTAAAATAGTAAGCTAAATATTTATCAGTAG
>Ga0100402_1006779_pt1 | contig 11263 bp, 9 predicted proteins | sample CryGeyme20150102_FD_80419 | JGI IMG/M metagenome (GOLD analysis project Ga0100402, IMG submission 80419) | Groundwater microbial communities from Crystal Geyser aquifers in Utah, USA - Crystal Geyser metaG 2015-0102 | ecosystem: Environmental > Aquatic > Deep subsurface > Groundwater | place...
ATTTTAAACTCATGGTTTGGATACGAATTGGAAAAAGTTTTGGATAAGCCTGCTTTTTTCTGTGGATTCCATTTGAATTCAAATGCAAGTAGTTTGTTGTCCCATTCTTCAATGTAATCGATTTCCTGTTGCTGGGTAGTCCTCCAAAACCACGATTTAATATCTGTTTCATTATTCCCAAGATGTTTAATACGTTCACTGACAAGAAAATTTTCCCATAATGCGCCTTTGTCAGTTCTCACAGGTAATGATGAAAAGTTACCTAATACGGCATTGCGTATTCCATTATCATAAAAATAAATTTTACGCCCATTTTTAATTTCATTCCTTACATTCCGGCTCAGTGCATTTAATCTGAAAATAACACCGGTTTTTTCCAGCAAATCAATGTACTTTTCTATTGTTTCCTTATCAGAATTGAGCAATTGCGCCAGTTCATTGTACGATACCTCGCTTCCGATTTGCAATGCAAGCGCCGATAATATTTTTTCGAGCAAAACAGGCTTTTTAATGGTTTCCAATGTCAATAAATCTTTGTAAAGGAAACTTGAAGCGAGCGATTTCAGTAGTTTTATTTCATTGCCTAAATTTGCTGCAATGTCAGGATAATATCCATAAACCAACCGGTGCTCCAGTAATCTTTTTTCAGTAAGAAAACCATGATGGTCAACCATTTCACTAAACGATATGGGATAAAGTGTAAATTCAAATTTTCGCCCGGTAAGCGGTTCATTAATCTTATTGGCAAGGTCGAACGAAGAAGAACCGGTAGCAATAAGCTGAACCGATTTAAAATTATCATGGATTATTTTTAATGCCAGGCCTGCTTCAGTAATTCGCTGAGCTTCATCCAGCAAAACAATCTTTGAATCACCTATTACCGGCAGCAACCGGGTTGCGTTCAGGTTTGTAAACATTTCCCGTGTATCCGCATCGTCTCCGTTCAGAAAAAGCGTTTCTTCCCTGTATGGTTCCAAAATTTGTTCCATTAAAGTTGTTTTACCGGTTTGGCGTGCTCCGTAAAGGATAATTGATTTTTTTTGGAACAGGTATTTTTCTATTATTTGTTTCAAATGCCTTTGAATCATAAAACTATATTATTATTCGAGTAAAACCGAGTAAAAGTATAACATTATTCGATTGAAACCGAAATATATTATAATTTTCTTATCAATTTTATAAATTATAGTATCGTCTATGATATGCGAATGTTGCATCAGTTCGTTGGTGGGCCTGATTACAAATCTCTTGCTAAAAGTGCCAGTTGCAAATCCACACCAGCTAAACTATTTTATGAATACCTTTTTTAGAATTGCCCGTACCTGCATAACAAAAAGCTGAGTTGCAAACCTGGTTGCCAAGCTGACTCAAAACAACCTAACATTCGTTGCAAACGGGTGATAGGAAGAGAATTTAGCTTTTTTCAATAATATAGTTTAAACCTTGACAAAATCAGATTCAATACTATCAATTAACTGTTTGTCAATTTTCAATGCTGTGGCAAATTCTCTGAATTCACCAACAGCATTCATTATCCTGTCAATTAACGACTTATAGTCCTGAATATCATTTCTCTGAGCTACAACTTCCAAATCTTCGCGGGTTATACTTTCATTCTTCCCGTTTAAAGTAAGTAAATGCCTGTTCATATATGCCGGGGCAGAAATATCAACACTGTACGTCAAATCGTAAGCCGGAGACAAACGCCATTCGCCATCAGGAGTCATACAGAAGCAAAAGTTTTTTGAATGGTCATCCACATTACGTGCGAGCACATTAAACACCATCCTCAGATATTGCTGGCGACTGTCATCGTATGGCAGGTTAAGTCTGCGTATTACGGCAAACAAATCTTCGTAACTGTCGCTTCCCGGAAACATGGCAGCCAATGTTTGCGCATGTACCCGGTCATTGCCAATGCGGTCGAACCGGCGGGTAAGAAAATGGGTAATATTTCCATAAGTTTTTAATTCCGATGGCATCATATTTATTCCTGCAGCCAAAGCCATCTGATAATAAACATATTCCAATTTGGCTAATGGATAAGAAGTATTGTCATCGTACTTTAAAATAAAATGTTCATAACCTTCGGGGATATTTCCCTGTCCGGAAATTACTTCGCCTGTAGTTTTGTTAATTGCAACAATTGCTTTCGGACGTTTACCACCCGGCGATGAACTGATTTTTATCAAATCTTGCCATAAAATTGAATTTCCGGCATTTAGCACTGTTGACTCCCGTTCATTCAATACCTGTTTGGAAAACTCATAGAGGCGTTCAATATCTACGGTGAAAACAGAGTCGGCGCCCAATTTCTGAGCCGGTTCATATTCAAGAGCACCCATAGCACGGCTGCCAATAAATGAAAGATGGTCCACAGGAGTTACATTTTTTGTTGAAATATGATTATCCCGCAGCCACGCGCTGAAAAGAGAATAGCCCCATTTATCGGGGAGTGAATCGGCTATCATGGGTGGAAGTCCCATATACAACTTATCCTTATCGCCTGGCCAGGGTATATGCTTCCTGCTGCGGGGAGAACTGACTGACATTGTCAGGGGAGCAATATCCAAACCTTTGTCCAGGAATTCCGGTTCATATTCAAAAACAGCTACATTCGGTTTTTTATCCCACGAAACATATCCTACCTGCATTCCCCATAGCTTCACCATTACCACATTCGTTTCCATAATTACTTTTCTTTCTGTTGCATCTTAAATAATTTACGGGGACTTTCCGGTAATTCAGGTAATAGTTTCACAATTTCATCGAGACTGTCGATTGCCCGTAACAATTTGATAAACGAAGCCAGCGTAATTCCGGTGGAAGTGCCATTCTCAAAAGAACTGATTGTAAATACGCTCAAACCAGATTTCTCAGCTACTTTCTTTTGGGTATAACCCATCCGTTTTCGATATTCACTGTATCGTTTTCCCAACTGCCGGATCATATCGCTACCCGATTGTTCATAAAGTTCATTATACATTGTGGAAAATATTTTTTACAAATATAGATATATCTATAATAGTAACCAATTATATTACTTTATTATAGATATAAATAAAGCTATACGGTAATAAATTATGGTATAGTGTATGATTTGCGAATGTTGCTTTAATTCGTTGGTGGGCCATATTACAAATCCCTTACTAAAAAGTGCCAATTGCAAATCCGCAACGGCTAAAATATTTTTTTGAATACCTTTTTTTATAATTGCCCGTGCCTGCTCAACAAAAAGCTGAGTTGCAAACCTGGTTGTCGGAGCAGAAGGAGTAGTGTTGTGAAACTTGAAATTTCAGCTCATTTACAAAGCATAGTATTTAATGCCAATTGTAAAAACTCAAATATCACGCGATACATTCGCGCTGGAACGGGAGAGATATTTTGTGAATACCTGTTTCAACCATTGTATGGTTTCAGAAAAAGGATTTTGACTGTATCAAAAACTTATCACTAATGGACTGACAGGTATTTTGAATATTCTTTGGAATTATTTGTAAATTTGTCAAATGGGCAATGAATACTATCATTTATAAAACGAGAGAAATTCAAACATGGATAAAGCAACAATAAATGAGATTATTCAATTCCTAAAGGATCTACTAATCAAAAATGGATTAAATGTAGATTCAATTGCACTTTTTGGATCAGCTCTGACAGGTGAAATGCATGAAGACAGTGATATTGATTTAATAATTATTTCTGTAGATTTCAGGAATAAGGATATATTTGAACGTTCACAAATGACTATGAACCCTGAGGTTGCCACACTTAAAAGATATAAAATATCAATGGATGTTATTAATTTGTCACCTGAAGAATATGATGACTCCAAAATTAAGATGTACTATAACAGTAGAATTGTTGCATGATTAATTCGCTGGAATTGCCCATACCTGTTTAACAAGGAAGCCCCGTGGGATTAAAAGAAGGGCAAAAGGTAACAAGGATGGAAAAATTCTTAACAAGGGAGGGTTACCGGGTTACAAGAGAACGGATATTTTTAACAAGGTGCTCAACATTCTACAAGGAGACAACCGATGTAATTTGAAAAAATTCATTAACGACTTTATTTCAGGATTATTTGGCACAGCATTGCAAATGCAAAGCAACTCACCCCTCGGCGAAGACGAGGAGTAGTTGGAATAAATTTAATTCTGGTAAGGTGAATTTCATATTTCTGGTTTGATTTACTCCGAACCTAAAAAACATACCAGCGTATGGAAAGACTGATTGTATAAACGAATAGTTATTTTTTCTTTTGTTCCAAAAAAAGCACGAGATACAATCTCGCGCCAGCGGGGACAAATCAGCGCCAGCGGTATTATGCCGATTAAACATTAAAAGCTTTTGCCATCATATTTTGGTCTGCATTGGAAATCCCAATGCTTTGAGCAACTTTATTCCAGGTGCTTACAACCGAAAGAACCTCTTCAATTATTCTATCCATTTTACTGTTATTCAAACGAAAAAACTCTCCAACACTTTTAGCTAAATCATAATCTAAGGCATTGTTGTACATGTCAATATTCAATGCCAATCCATCTTTGTCAATTGATGGGTTAATGTCGTATGCAGGAGATAATACCCACCCTTTATCCGTTAATATAAAACCGTGGTTTCGCAAATGGTCGTCGGTATTGGATACGGCAATATTAAATACAATTCTTCGCCATAATTGCGACAGGTTGGCATCCACCTGAGTACCATGGTTTTGAATAAACTCTGCCAGTTCCAGGTAACTGGACGGGTTGTCCCTGACTGTATCTTCAGTATTTCCGGTCATGGTCATTGCCGATGCAAAATGTATGCGTTGTTCTTTTTCGCGATCGAAACGTTTTGTGAAGAAAGTATGATAGCTGCCGATTATTTTCTGAATTTTACATTCAGAAATACTTATACCTGACCTTAACGCTAATTGGCAGGCCAGGTATTCCCAGGCTGCTTTGTCTGTTGTATCATTTTTTGCCGGGAATTTTGCAATCCAAAGATTTTTATGTTCGTCAATAATGTTGGCCTTTGGCCGTGCTCCGCCCAGGGATGAACCGGGAGCAATTAGTATGTCCAACCATTTTTTTATTGCATTGTTATCGGTCTCATTTTCGATATTTTTGGCAGCTTCCTGTAATTCATGAACGGATGACCATGGGGGTGTCGGAGAGTAAGTAATGTTATTTAAAAATGGCCCATCAGGGTCTGTTTTAAAACGTAATGCCCCCATGCGGCTTTCATCCAATACGCCAAGTAAATAATCGATTTCGTACAATGTTTTTGCCTTTTCCCCTTTTTCAGTTGCTTCCTGGGCTGCTCTGCGTTTCATCAATGTCCGTCCCCATGTATCGGGCATACTATCCAAAAAAATGCCGAAATTTTCTTTGCTATTTGGAAATTGTGGCCCACCGTAGAACTGAATATCCGGGTCTAAGAGCATCCGTTGTTTCGAATTAATCCAATCTTTTGAGTACTCAAAACTAAATGCCTTTCTTCCTTTTGCTGCATGGGCAGAAAGTACACCGATAAGTTTGGGTTCAGCCATCGGTTTCCAATGGGCGTAAACGTATATGTCGGTTTTACCAGATGCCATTTTTATTTGATTATAAAAGTTCTAAATCCTGCAATTTCCTTCCAAGTTCATCGTCGGCAGCTAACTTCAGGAAATCGTCCTGCAACCCCAATACCCTTAATACATTAAAGTAAGCTCCCATCGATACTTTTGGATTTCCTTTCTCTATCTGGTACAAAGTTGTCCGGTCAATTCCTGCACGTTCCGAAACCTGGATAGTGGTAAATTTTCTACGTTTACGTGCCAGCTTAATATTTTCCCCTAAACGCTCAAGAATTTTTTGATGCTTTGGGAAAATCATGTTTTTCTTAGCCTTCATTTGTTGAATAATTTCAACAAATATAAATCAAATGTTGATATTATACAACAATTCTTTTTTCTCTTATCATTACTATTCTTATCAAAGGCTACCAGGTTAAACATTTCACGCATGAGGCTGCTTTGGCAGCGATTGGTATTTCACAGGCTGCCATCGACGAACTTCCGGTTCGTGCAGGAAGATACAATCTCGCGCCAGCGGGGGTAGTCTTATTTCAATTTCATAAATAATTTGTAAACTTACAAGATGAGTAGAAATTACAAATTTCACAATCCTGTAGGAATCTACTTCATTTCTTTTGCCGTAGTGAGCTGGTTAGATGTATTTACCAGATATGAATATAAAGGCATAGTACAGGCTATAATTGATAATCCCTAAGAAAGTAGAAAAGAATTTTTACTTGAACAATTCATTAAAGCTGGTAATAAATCATCTAATGTCAATAAATACCAGTTTTGGCAACATGATAACAATCCAATTAAATTGTGGAGCAATAAAGTTATTGATGAAAAGATAAACTATATCCATCAAAATCCGGTTGAAGCGGGGCGGTCACCGTTTTACATGGAAACAACCGGACGTAAATACAAAAAAAATCATTACTGATTTTCTTTCAGGATAATACAGCAAGGCATTACAAATGCAAAACAACCTACCCCTTGGCGCAGACGTGGGGTAGTTGGGAAGAAAAACCAGTTACCCGATATGAAAATACTTTTGGATGTGTTGCATTATTTATTATCTTCGAAAAACAAAAACATAAAAAGTGACAGATTTAAGTTTATATACAAAAATATCAGCATTACCTGATTATTTAAAATCCGAGGTAGTTGATTTTATTGACTTTCTTCACTCAAAACAGAAAAAGGGAAAAACAAGAATTAAAAAAGACAGGGTATTTGGTTACGCGAAAGGAAAAATTACCCTAATGCCAGATTTTGATGATCCTATTGATGATTTTAAAGAATACATGTAATGGATCTTTTATTAGACACACATGTTTTTTTATGGTATGTTGATGGAAATAAGCAGTTACCTGAAAAAATCGTAAAAATTATCAACAACAAAGCCAATCGATGTTTTGTTAGTATAGCCAGTATTTGGGAGATAGTAGTAAAACTATCAGTTCAAAAACTGGAAATCAAAGGAGGATTTAAGACCATAGAAAACTTTTTGGATAACAATGACTTTGAAATATTACCCATCGATTTAGACGATACCAAAACACTGTTAAATCTGGATTTTTTTCATCGTGATCCTTTTGACAGAATGATCATTTCGCAGGCAATAGCATCTGATTTGAAAATAATTTCGAAAGATAAACAGTTTAAAGATTACAAAATAGAAATTCTATGGTAATCACTGCAGGCTGGGAATTTGTATTTGCGGCTCATTTTCCTGCATTTTCTCTTTTAAAAAGTAATATATTGCATCGAAACATCCTACGCTTCTATCCGGCCACCGATTGCGAATCGGCGCCAGCGGGATTTACCCTGTGAAATAAGACCAACATTTCACAGGGTGAACTTTCGCTCATCTCTTTTATCCACACATGATTCCTACAAACATTCCGGCACCATTTCAGGCCATCGATGGTTCGAGCGGGAATCACTATGGGGCAAATTGGCACAAGCGGAGGTAAATATATTACAGACAATTTTAATTGAATTCGAAAAGAAATTGTTTTAGTGGAATATGAAGAATGCCTTCGTAACTTGAACCGGTATAATCATCTAATGTAATAACGTATTTTGGATAGTTGTCTTTTATTGCAAGCAGATTGCCAAATTCCCTTTCTGCGGTCTGTTTTTCAGAAATTCTTAGCGCAACCTGAATGTAGATTTTCTCCCCCATTCTTTCTGCGATAAAATCAATTTCTTTATCATTTTGTTTTCCAATAAGCACCGAATAACCAATGGATTTAAGGTGCAGAAAAACTACATTCTCAATAATCTGCCCCAAATCAAAGGGTGAAAATCCGGCAATTGCATTTCGTAAGCCAATATCGTTGAAGTAATACTTCTCGCCAACCTCAAAGACTTTTTTGCCTTGAATATCCGATCGTTGAACTTTAGATATTAACATGGCTGTAGTTAGATAATTCAGATAATTCAGAATTGCGGTAATTGAAATTGAAATGTTTTGTGATTTTAAAAATTTGCCAATTCCTCTGGCAGAAATCAAGTTTCCTGTTTCATTTGCCAGATACTTTATTAAACGAACCAAAAAATCAACATTACGCACTTCAAACCTGGAAACAACATCGCGAAACAGAATTGACTGATTAATATTCTTCAAATAATCGAAAACATTTTCATCTGTAAGATCAAGATGAATTAAATAGGGAAGTCCACCATATTTAAGATATTTGTTGAGAGTGGCAGCAGAGTTTTCAAATTTGTGAAAATGTAAAAATTCAATATAATTTAAAGCATACACTGGAATTTCGATATATCTTCCGCCCAAATAAGTACCCAATTCTCCTGATAAGATTTGGGCATTACTTCCAGTACAATAAATATCATATCCACCTTCAGCCAACAAACTTCTCAACGTTTTCTCAAATTCCGGCACCATTTGAATTTCATCAATCATTAGAAAATTCAACTCATCAGGCTTTGATTTCGTTTTTATATAATTATATAGCAGTTCCGATGTTGTTAGTTCTTCAAATTCGTTGGTTTCTAAATTAATGTAAATGATATTTGGATTGGGGAATTGTTCTTTGATGCTATCCATAGCCTGAAATAGAAGATAACTTTTTCCAACCCTGCGTTGGCCAATAAGTACTTTTATTATCTCTTTGCCAATGTAGCGATCAATACGTTTTTTATAAATCTCCCTGATAATATATTTTTTCATCTCTAATTCTATAAATAACAAACATGCAAAAATACGCTATTTTGTTATTTACAGCAAACAAATCTAACTCAAAGCTGTAAGTTGTTATTTATAATTATTATCTCACCGAAAATTTATAGCTGTATTTTAATGTATTAATCCAATTAAATATCAGATTACACTGGTATTAATCCTCTCAAATAGATTGCAATTCCTACGAGCATTCCAGCCTATTTCCGGCCACCGATTGCAAATCGGCGCCAGCGAGGGTTCGAAAAGCAATGTGTAAAACATAAAGCTACTAATGTGTAAAATACAAATTCAATAATTTGTAAAATATAATGCTGTCCATTTGTAAACTGATTTGGAATTTATCATTGAGAAAATTATAACCGGCGGTTTCCCCGGTTTGATAAATAAAAGTATTACACAGGCTATTGACATAAACCGTGCATATATTAATTTGCTTGCCGAAGTAGATATGAGCCGTGTTTCAAATGTGAAACGCGACCCTGCCAAAGTACTTAATTTGCTTCGGTCGCTGGCAAGAAATACCTCCACAACCGTCGAAACTATTTCTATAGAAACCGATATTTTTGAAAAAGACAGTGTCACCGTTTCACGCCCGACTATCTACGATTATCTCGATGCGCTTGAACGTCTGATGATTGTTGAAAATCAGCCCGAATGGAATACACACTTACGTTCTTCTGCGCTGCTCAGAAAAGCTCCCAAACGTCAGTTTACAGATGTTTCGCTTGCCATAGCGGCACTCGGCGCAAATAAAAAATCATTACTTTCCGACCTCAAATTCACTGGGTTTCTTTTTGAATCGCTGGCCATACACGAGCTTCGCGTTTATGCGCAGGCAAATGATGCAAAAGTGTATCATTACCGCGATTCTTCAGGTCTCGAAGTAGATGCAATCGTACAAAAATATTCCGGCGAATATGTTGCCTTTGAAATCAAACTCGGAACCGGGCAAATTGACGCTGCCGCTGCCAATCTAACTAAATTTGCCACTGTGATTGATACAACAAAAACACAGGCACCTCAATCTTTGAATATTATTACAGGTACAGGAATAAGCTACACACGGGCTGACGGGATAAATGTTATTTCGCTTGCTTCGCTTGGGGTTTAATTCTTTAAGTTTGCCTTAATCGCTTATTGTCCCTTGTTATCTTGACATAAATTTTAAGTTTTCCAGCAATATATCTTTGTATTCGTTACGTGTAAAAACGTCATCCCACCCTTGCACGGCAAACGAAACAAAATTCACCCTGTGAAATAATACCCCTGGGGTTTCACAGGGTAAACTCCTTCCGGAATATGAATTTGTATTTGCGGCTAATTGTTCTGTATTTTCTCTTTCAAAAGTATTGTATTGTATCGAAACATCCTACGCTTCTATCCGGCCACCGATTGCAAATCGGCGCCAGGGGGGGTAATACATACTCTGCTAAAAATCGAAACCATGGCAATGAACTTATATATTATGGCACCATTGCCGCTTAATTATTTAACGAAGTATTGTATGAATTTGTGTAATAGAAATTCGTGTTAACAAGCTATTCTGAATGAACTAATTTTTCTTTAATAAAATATGGATTAAAATTATAAACAGAATGTTTTGCATAAGGAACATCCACCTTAGGAAGAAATATTTTTAATTTTTCTATTTCATCTGTCTTGTCTTTTCCCTGCACCAAGTTATACCATTCATTTGGATCATTTGTATGATTATATAATTCCTCCGAACCGTTATTGTAACGGATATAACGATAGTCTTCCATACGCACTCCGTGATTTCCCCAGCCGTAAGTGGTTAATGCAAATTCGCCTGCGGTATCCGTTTTCCCATGAAGCACTGGAGCCAGATTAACCCCTTCATTTCTTTCATAGGGCTTCAATCCACATAAATCCAATAATGTAGGATAAATGGACAACATTTCGGCAGGAGAATGAATGATTCTGCCTTTTTCAATATTGGGGCCTGCAAAAATTAGCGGTGTATTCGTGGCTTCCTCCCATAGGCAATGTTTAGCAAACGTGCCTTTTTCTCCCAAACGGTATCCATGATCACTCCAGAGTACAACGACCGTGTTGTCTGCATATTTGCTATCTTCCAGTGCATTTAAAATTTCACCCACGTAAAAATCCACAAACGAAATACAGGCCAGATAGGCCTGCACCATTTTGGGCCACTCTCCGCTTTCTATAGCCCATTGGGTAGTTGGCATCATAGGCAGGTCGTCTATTTGGCGTGCAATGGCCGGAACGTCGTCCAGATCATTTTTTAGATACGGAGGAGTTTCAATGTTATTAATGGGGTGCAAATCAAACCACTTTTGCGGAACATACCACGGTACATGTGGCCTTAAAAAGCCCACTGCCAAAAAAAATGGCTGATCGTAATCCCGGTTCAGTCTATTAATGGTCCATTGAGCTGATTGGTAATCGGGCATTAGCGAATCGGCTTCAGGGAAAGCGCCCCAATCGGTACTGGTGCGGGAATAGCCTTCTTTCCCCGGATCCCC
>Ga0100402_1006784_pt1 | contig 11257 bp, 12 predicted proteins | sample CryGeyme20150102_FD_80419 | JGI IMG/M metagenome (GOLD analysis project Ga0100402, IMG submission 80419) | Groundwater microbial communities from Crystal Geyser aquifers in Utah, USA - Crystal Geyser metaG 2015-0102 | ecosystem: Environmental > Aquatic > Deep subsurface > Groundwater | place...
CACTCTCTAATTTATACAATAGGGTGACGATATTACTAATGTAGGACTTACGGGGCAAGTACAACGGTTATAAAGGTGAAGTGATGTGCCACAGACCGAAGAGATGCTCCCAGTTGGATGTTTTGGGACTGTTGAAAGATGCGAATTTTGTCGGATATTGCTAATCTTTCTCCAAAATGATGCTGATGCCATGCTTGAACTCTTCGAAATCTTTTATAGATCTTTCTTAAAATGATAAATTGCTGTTGTTTGTTGCAAAATCCATCAACTTGACCTTCCCATCAAATGTGATCCCAATGTTGTGAAGCGTCAAATTGCCATGTGAAACCCGCATATTGTAAAAGAATGCATAAACTCTGAGAAATTTCTCAATGTATTCGTCCATATGCTTGCTGTTACTTTTGAAAGCTGATTGTTCTGAATTGAATGTTTTGGGAAAATACTCCAAAGGTAAATAATGATTCGATGAGCTATGAACAGGAGCATATACGGTTCTAGCAAAACCCGATAAATCTGAATAGTGATCCTGCAATTCCAAAAATAAGGAGTTGTTGGGAGTAAGTGGCAGTTCGACTATTCTAAACATGATGACCTTGTTTTGGTTGTGTTGATAACCGCTTCGCATTTAGCCGTGAATGTTCCTGCCATAGAACTATGAAGGACAGTAACTGATGACATAATCTTTGATTTTTTTCTGGTAGTTAGGGATAACCTCACTTTTCATTGTATATAAAGTATCAGAGCTAATATTTGAAATGGAGTTTGCTTGGAATTAACTGGAACCTTTAGTAGAAAAGCAAGATGCATACGATCCTGATATATAAGGTACAAATGAAGAGATGTAGAAATTGAGCAGTATGCCTAATATTTAGGACTGACTCTGCCGGAAGATAACCGGTATTTGTCCCTTGTTAGGGAAGGCTTAATGGCCCCTCTGCCACCTTTCTGGTAGGCTTGCTAAGCTCCAACTGGATAACTACTATACAGAAACAGAAGAACGAGGCAAATTATGGAGGACAACCCACTTGACTAGATTTATCGTCAAAAAATACAGTAAATCAAAAAAATATAAGGAAACTATGGAGTTCATTGGCCGATCAACTAGGAAAGTGCACTCAAGGAAAGTAGTGGAGTCATGAGGCAAAGCAAAAACTACAGGTCTGATCTGAAACTGAGCAAAAGCGGTAAAAACGAATCTGGACATCGGCCTTCCATTATCGAACGTCATATCACAGAAGAAAGCCAATACTCCGAACTTGGGTCAGCCAGAGATTCGAAGGTCAAATTATAAAAAGAGGTACCAGAATGGCAGAAGAAGCACAATATTCAGGTGTAAAAACTCAAGTCAAACATTCTTAATTTCTTCCCTGAGCAATCTCAACTTCTTCGACCTCTTGAAAACTACAACATTTCGCCTCAAAATATCGACCCAGGCAAACTCCGAAACCTACTTGAGTTGAGGTAGGCAGTCGAAAGGCGAAAAATAGAATTATAGAGATTACGAGAGTAGAGACTACAACTGGAAGGTTTGTGCGATACTTGAGTCTATTAAAGAGGGAATGATAATATATACATCTTAGAATAAACTCTTCTACTGATGAAAGGACACCAGATCAAGATTAAAGCTCCATAGAGCAAAAATAGTGGGCCCGTCGACTCAGTTAATATCGGCGACTACATTTATCACCCCTTCGACAGCATCGGGCTAGGTTTCAGTTCGAACGTCTACCTCGGCTACTAAGTCGCCACCAGTAGTTAATAACTTATGTAGAACAGCCAGTAGCCATAAAGGTGGTCAAAAGATCCGAACACGATCCTCTAGCCGAACAGTTCCTGCAATCATAAATTTCCATTTTGGAAAAGATAAAGTTATACAATTGCGAGCATTTGCTAAAATTGGTGCATCACTAGAGGAAGGACGAACAGTTATACATCATCACATAATTTTGTGAAGGGAAAGATCTCTCGAAATTGCTTAGGACCAAGAAAAAATTAAGGTATGAAGTGTAATATTCAGCTAAGAGGAGGCTCAGACTATTATGAAGCAGGTGATGAAATGCTACAAGGAGTTGTATGGACTGAGTGTGGTTCATCGAGATATCAAATTGTCTAATTTTATGCTCAAAGATGGTCAACTCAAATTGGGAGATTTTGGCTTTGCTGTGCCCATCTTCAATTGCACAGAATAGTTTCCCTATAATGCAGGATCACCCTTTTACATGGCTCCCGAATCTCTCAAAAGAAATCGCTTTTCCTTTGAAAGCGACGTCTGGGCTCTAGGAGTTATGGCCTACGAACTAATTTTTGGACAACTGCCATACAAGGAAAAAGTAGAAAGCGTGCTCTATGATACAATTATGACAAGCGATATCGAAAAAAAATTGCGAGAAATGCCTCGGCTGTCACCACACTATCGACAATTCATAACTAGATGTTTGTAAAAAGACATGAGGAAAAGGATCACTCCAGAAGAAATAATTGCTTATCAGTGGCCCAAAGCAAATGAATTGATTAGCAGTTCTGTCTCGACTGCCGAATCGAACAGTTCTCAAAGAAAAATAGCACCCTAACCTTTTACACCCACTTACCATCCTAGCCTACTTCAAAATAGCTCCAAAAATACTCTTTCTAGTACCAATTTGAGAGGCATCAATCTTCATTACAGCATACCCCCTGAACCCATAAAACAGAAAATCACCTACGCCCAAAACTTCATTCAACCAGCAGGTCAAAACTATCTCAATCAGAACCAGCTACCCCTCCGAGCAACAGGTAAATCTTTCACCTAAACTCTAAGCCTTAGACCTGCCCAAAACACCACTCAAAATTTATCATTGAGATTTACAAGACCCTAACCAGGGAGGATGACCCTGAGACATACCAATTATTACTGACAGTATACTTAGTGATCGAATTCATTATCTGCTATCAAAATGTTTTTATGTAAATCAGTACTAGTCATCATGTTCATCTTCGACAAATTTCTTTTAGATCTTCGGAACCTTTGAGGATTTTTCGGTCTTCTCTTCAATTAGTTGCTATTCCACTTGAACTTCAAAATCTTCAATATTGTCAATGTTTTCGACTAGCTCCTGGAAACTATATTCCTTTCCTTTGAAAAATTGTTATATTTTCTTTTTGTTTTTCTCCATCCATTCAATCAGCTCTCCCTCACGCTTGGCTTCCTACTCTAGCTTCTATTCCTTCAGAAGTTCGTCATCGTAGGTTTCATGATCCCCGAAATACTCCTAGTCTATGGATCTTCTCAACTGGGCTGCAGTTTTAGCAGGAGCTACAGGGATCTCTCGCTTGTAAATATCTCTAACTCCTGGAAGATCTTTCGCTGCTCCGAAATAGCGGTAGCCTCCGAAGCCGGGAATTTACCTCCCTTGAGCATCATACATTTTAGCACTTTTTATCGCTCTGTAGTCATTTCCTCCCAATTCCTTGATCCTTATCTCCCAGTGATACAACTCTCTAAGCAATCTATTGATCTCGTCATTCAATGCTCTGATCTAGTTCTCAGGTCTGGCCCTATTCTGTATCTCTTCCACCTTTTCAACAATATTTGTGGTAACCTGTTTCCTCCATTTCTCGCATTCATGCAAATCGTTGATTTCTCTGATATGTCTGAGTCCTCGTGGTCGCTAGTCATCTTATCTGTTGACTAGAGCTCGTTTCATAGCCCACCATCTGTTGAGCATGCCTTGAGCTTTTTCACAGTTTCTTGCCATTTATAAGAGTTAGGTTTATTGTTTATAAACTCTAGAAAAATGTTTGAATTTATAATCATGAAGAAGGTCATTCAGTCTGGAAATGCTGCTTGATAAGTTTTTGTGATAAGGAGATCAACTCAGATACTGAAGAACGATCGAAAACTGCCAGGTATTAGCCATGCTCAGCCTCTTTGAAGGACTCTAATTTAGACCAGTCATGCATATTGATCAAGTATGCCAGTATTCCAAAATACGCCAATGCCCGCAACTTTGCCTCATCTTAGCTCTGCTAGCATTACTCCTGAATGCGGGTGTAGGCATACCCATTGAGCTTCATACATAAATGATTACTTTATTGAAGAGAGCTAGCAATTCAGGATGGTTGTAGCTTTTATTGGGCTATAGACTATGTTTCTGCATGAGTTGACTATCTTTTTCTTTGATGTTTTTGACAATCAAAGAATAATTTTTTATTCTACTTTCAGCTGACTTTCTCTGAGTATCTAGTTGTCCAACCTTATTCGCTCTTCTGGTCCGTTCCTCAAACTTCAGTGCTAACTTCAGAAAGATCAAATCAATCAACGCCCTGTTTTGTAACATCTTCGCTCCTGACTCAGATTTGCTACTCATCAAGGGTAGATATTTATTCCCCTCAAGCAAAAATTTTACTCTTGTTGCATCTTTCTCAGTCTCGTCATACAATTATTCCCTTACAGTCTCGATATTATTGAAGTAATCATGAGCAGACACCTTCTTTTATATTTTTGCATGGGTTGGAGTGTTTGCCTTCATGTTGCGATTTTTCATGTTGACCGATTGTTGCACCTTGGAGAGAGTGTTTGTCTTGAAAATTTTGGAAGCTGTGACGAAAAATTAATCTATGCCTGGTCTGAGTACATTTTAGAATATCTTCAAATCGAAAAATTTCTTCAAACTGATCCTCTCTTTGTATCTCTGCCTGAAACAACCATTGATCAGCTCATATAAATTTGGAAAACCTGTTGTTAACTCCTTGATTTTGTTCCAAGCAATAGCGTTATCTAAATCTTTCTTTTTCTCAAGATTTTTCATGAAGGAAGCCCCCATCAACATTTAGAGAGCTAAATACCCGAAGTTCCAGACTATCTGCGAATCCATCTGATCTTAGTCAAGACGCTATCTTTCAACAATATCTTAAGGTGAGGCTGTCTGTCTGCTCCAAGTGAAAGGCGTATTTATCGGAAATTATTTGTTGTCCAGCACGAGTGTTTAAATTTTCCAGGTGAAACCTTCGGGTGTTTAATCGATCACTTTGACCACATGTTCTGACCTCAAGTTTCTATGCACATACTGTTCCTCGTAGATATCGCACACACCTTCAAAAATATCCTGTAAAATTCTTTGAATTTCCCCTGGTGGTAGAGTTCCTTTCTGCTCAATATATTTACTCAACTTGATCTCGTATTTTTCCTGAATAATATATGTATCCTCCCCTTTGATAAAAATCTCAGCTGCATAAATGACATGTTCCTTTTCTTTCAGATTCTACAACACCTCTTAGTTGTATTATACATGCTCCTGCATATCCAGATTCAAGATAGGAGTATGATGTAGAATTTTTGCGTGCCAGAACTCACCCGTGTTCTTGTTGCGAGCATCATAAAGAGCGTAAAGATTGCTTGACTCAACCGGATCTTTGACTAGTGTATAAGGTGAGGAAAATTTGCTCTGTTTCATCCTATATATTGTATAAACATTATATCAAGTAGTGATTCAAGATCATTCTCTTTTTTTTTGACAGTAATTGCCACGGATGATTGATTTGAATCTGTCCATCGTACCCTATGCGATGTCCCAGATCGTATAGAGAAATAGAAGGAACAGGATTAGACAACTGATGAGGTTACCCTTGATGAGCAGGGAGACAAATAGTTGAGGAACCTTGTTAACACGAGGAACCTCCATAACTTCGTCATAAACCTAAACCACTCTCTAAAAAACCTCCTCCTTTGGATACAAATTCAAACTGGTTTGAGTGCTCACCTCTCCTGTCTCTTTTTAGATGGTTCTTTCTTTTTCGACTATTTATGCCACTTCTTGTATCTTTTTGATGAAGCCATCTTTCGTCAACTCAGCGATGTGCATCCTCTCTGAAGGGAGGACCTCTCCAACTCCTCCCACATTGCCTGTGATGACATGTAAGCCGAGTGAGGCAGCCTATACGATAGCAATTCCAAAAGATTCAGTAAGGGCAGTGTTCAAGAAAATGTGGCATCTTTTGACAATTGACAAAGCTTTATGGTTGGGCAAGCCTCCATGCACTACAGTTCGGTCTTGTAAATTTTTGATCCTGATCATCTCCCTCAAAGGATTTAATTTTGGTCCATCTCCAATCAGTTCTACAACGATTTTTTTGTTCTGCTCGCATAGTTAAGGAAGCAGCTCGATCAAAATATCGATACCTCTTCTGAAGACCATTCTGCTACAGAGGACCAGCCTAATCGAATCATCGTATTAGGGCAATTCAGCTTTAGGAACGCAGCGGGTCTAAACCGAGTTGGGTATTACTATCGATTTTCTTGAAGGCTGCTTGTTTCGAATAATGAGGTTGTTTCTGGTGGCTCTCGACACGCAAATAAATTTATCGTACAACTAATGGATTGGCGTCATCACCCAAGGAAAGATAATCCCATCAAGTTTTTTAAATTCGAAAAGAGAGTGTTCAGTGTGGACTACCCTCAGTCCAAGATGATAGCCTTGGATTCCGAAAGACAAACCAAGAGGACTGGTGGACTGATGAGTATGCACAATGTCAATTTATTCACTAAGCAGTATCTCCTTTGCCATAGGATAATCTGTCACATAATTGGGAAACACTACATTTGTGGTGACTACGACAAAGGGCAGGTAGTATGTCTTAACTCCATCGATATCCCTCACTCCGTAGTAATCAGGCGGATAGCAATGTGTGATAACAATGACTTTTCTGACTCGCTTTTCTAGTACTTTGCTCATTTATTTGATATGCACCTCGACACCTCCTAGACTCGGGTAGAAAAAATCACTCACCAACGCCACAGCTATATCTTTTTTACCGTCCATGTCTGAGTTCAAGTTAATAATTAATTTTTTAGATCAAAGGCAATAAGATAGGATAATTGATGATCATCGTTTTTTCTTCTTACCTTTCTTCTTTTTCTTCTTGCCTACAAAAAATGGATTGCTCAGCAGACACACAGGATATTAGACTTTATCCTCACCGACTTACTATTACTCATGTTGCATGAGACCACCTCGCATGGCCTGCATGGAGGTGAATATCTTATGCTTAGCAAATTTGTTTTTGATGCGTTCTATCTATGTCATCCCATCTTCCTGCTGACGGACACGTTTGTTTTACTATAAGATGTAAGAAAATGCCTTGTTTTTGTTGGATCCTAAAGTCTTAGCTCGCTTCCTGTCGAAACAGCTCAACCCAGTTTAGGTTCTTAATTATTATCTGTTGATCTATCCTTTGACGTAGTTCCTGCCCTCTCTGATAGCCTAGTTGACCCTAGTGTTATAAAAAGTATCCTAAAATTTATTTTAAATGCTGTGTATGGCTGTTCTGTTTGGGTTGATTCTGATGGATTGAGCCTTACGTGCCATTTCTGTCTTCACTCTGCACCTTTTGGCTGCCCACTCAGTCATGTATTTTGAGAAATGTTCCTCCTAGCGTTGAAGGGCTTCTTTGTAGTTGTTGCGGTAGCGCTAGAGTTGATTGATTGGGGGATGCTCGAAACTACCTTCCTTCTATTTTTAAGCTAACTGTTTGCGCATGAATATTTTGACGAGTGGGTCTAATTTTCCTCGTTTTTTGTCCTATTCCTCCTCAATGACCACTTAGGCTTCCTACTATGCTGGGTCTCCTCCCATTTGATTGAGTAAATCCATTTGTGCAGCCATTTATGCGTTCTATGGTACAGGTTGCCCCTCCTCCCCTGCAGGCACCTATCCTGGAGTACCCTCTTGTCCTTCTGTTTTGGGCTGAACCTGAGCATTTTATTCCAATGGCAAATCATCAATTTTTACCTATTCTTTTGCAATTTCCTCTTCTTCATGGATATACTGATCCAAATTAGGCTTATCATATCTCACTTGGAGTAATTTATGCTTCCATCTCTCGGCAGAAGTTAAAGGAGCATCATTATTCTGATTCATATAGCTGACTTTATGCACCTGATAGTTCTCCAGCTCATGCTCTGGGGCGTCCAATTCAGGATGAGCTGTTCTTGCTCCTCTGCGATACTCTCTCAAGTCTATCGCCATCTTAGTGCTCGGCAACACCTGGTCTATTAAATTTTGAGGTAAAAGTTGATGTTGGACGACGATCTGTCTGATTTATTTGTTTAGCTGCTAACCTGATTTTCTTTGGCTTTTCGGGTTGAGATGCTTGATCAGCCAGTAATAGGAAATATCCAAGATGACCTTTTTGCTTTCGGCACCAGGAGCCAGCATCATGATTCTCAGAAATTTGAGCATCGATTCCATCACCACTTTTTTCAGATGCAACCCGTCTTGAGGATTGACTTGCAGCGAGAGCACCTTGCGTTAAAATACAACATACTTCTTGATTGTACGTCTCAAATGTTTTTTGGATGGAGATGAACTTTGGATCATCCTTGAGGGTCAAACTTTGCACGAAGCCTATTTATAGAGGTTTCAATTTGAACTTTTCATCGTTGTGACTGTCAATCCTCCTTCTGAGATCGATTTAAGGACGGTATGCCTCTTTCTTTGCTTCGAATAGACCCTATTTGTCGTAGTCTGAGTGGTGAGTGAGGTACTGGCTTTGTGGTCGAAGAGCGTGCGATACTTAATCAGTTATTCCTTCATCGCATACGCTTAATTATACAACCGTCCATGAATATACCCAGTCCATATTGATAAACACATGAAACGCTTCATCACCCCTCAAGCCCAATGAATTCAGCCAAATCTCTCTACAACCTCTCGATGGCTGAATTGCTTAATTTACCTACTAACTTATCCGCAAAGAATTCACCGATGACTGTGCTGCCTGCTTTGACTAATTTACCCACTCCGTTCATTCGATCGCTACTCCATTAACCTCGATACTCGCTACCATCTCTCCATTAGTATATCCCGAGACCGTTTCGCTTGTCCTCAATGAATTGACCACGGTAATTATCTCCATTTTTCCAACTGTATACACCTTCGCCCTGTTTCAAGCCTTGCTAAAATTAGCCTTCATAACTTTATCCATTTGCTAGTCGAAGCATGCCACTTCCGTGTTTGAAATCGTCCTTCCAAGTACCTTAATAAATATCTCCATTTTTGTACTGGTAGACTCCCTCACATCTTTGGTTGTTCTTGAAGTTACCTTTGAAAATATCACCGTTAAACAGGGTTTGCTGCCCTTAGACTTTGGCATTGTTATGCCATAGACCTTCAAAGACCGTTCCTTAACTGAAGTAATAAATTCCTTAGCCTTAGCGCCGGCCTTCTCTGAAAGTACCACGATAACTATCTTTGTTGACAAACTCCAGTTGTCCTTAGCCATGAGGCAAATCAGCTTAGAACTGTCCAGCATAGACACTACCATCACTGTAAATGAGTCTGCCTTTGCCCTGTCGCTTGTTACATACAAATTAACCCACATACGATTCTCCATTGACTTTATTGACCAGATGCCCATTCCCTTCTTTATTTCCGTTCTACCATTGTCCTTAATAGTATTCCTGATCTCCGTTGAACACTCCATAGCCATGTTTCTCATCTCCTTGCCACTCTCCATCATAGTAAGCTCTTCCTTAATCGTAATAGTAGACTCCTTGACCTTCCTTGGCTCCTTTGCTCAGATGGCCATCGTATATCTATCCACTATGGAAAGTGTAGATTCCTTGCCCGTGAAAAACACCATCTTTCCATCCACCGAAGTATACATCTCCTATTGGATACTGCAATATTCCTTTGCCATGTCGCTGTCTGTATTCGTTGAGTTGTCCTACATATACACCCTCGTTATTCTATATCTCCTCAGCATCAGGAAGTTCCTGTACTCTTAGTACAAACTCCTATCTTTTTCTGGTATATTTCTGATGTAAATTAGGTATCTCTATTCCTTGTCTGACTTGCAAAGATTTCATCGCTCCAACCGACCTTTTAAATAACCTATAATACCCGATAACTATGAACAAAGAAATACCCGTTGCGAGCAAATTGATCAAAGAACGGGATTTGGTCCGAAATAACAAAAGATTGTTCGAAAAGATTATCAGCACTAAGGTATTGAGATGATAGATAGGGCTAGTATTCGAATATCAGCTCAATCAGATACTCACCGGAGAAGAAAATTTCACAAGCACATCCTATCGATTTGACTATAATAATACAGTCAGGAGATGGGTCAAGGCGGGTAAGGACTGTGTTGGCCAAGGAACGCATAGAAAGTTAAAATAAAGGACTTTACCAAAGATTAGCCCATCAGAAATCTACCATAAATACAAAACATCTGGCACAGGAAAGATTGAAAAATATCTAGCATCTAAAGAGAATAGGACGGTTTCCCTTCAAACGAGCGCACTCGGTTATCGAGGAAAGAGTTTATCAAACCCCACAGAGAGAACGGTTTAGGGAGGGAGAAGGTCAAGATAAAGGAATCCATCGCCATCAGAAAACAACGAGTACCTATATCCGAATAGGAGAGACTTATCGGGACAGATAACACCTGATTGTACTTTACTCTAAGGTTTTGCAGTTGAAGGTCGGTTGGCATCAGATCAATATACTCCGTTACAAAAATCACTACGAAATATAGGTTGCTGCCTACCCTATCCCAAAACATGAGTACTACCTTCAACTCCCAGAACTTGTGGGAACCGCTTTGCTGAGTCAGATAGACTACGACTATATGTACATTATATAGAACTGCATCAAATTCAACAAGCAGTATATATGTTTTGTCTTTTAGTTGGTTGAGCCTGAGAGAAAAAGATATTTTTATCGTTTTGATTTCAAAGGAACTCCAATAACAAGACAGAGCACCAACGAAAGAGAGCAAAGAGAACAAAGAGAAGAAAAAAAAGAAAAAAAAGAAAAGAAAGAAGAATGTAGCTAGCTTGAAAATAGTGATTCTGGAAGAAGAAGGACAATGTTTGCCTTGGAGATTTAGCGAAAATAGAAGTAAGAACAAAAAGCGCTAAAAATTGTTGAGCAGTAATCAGAAAGCTAGTAATAATTCGACTTCAAAAGGTTGAACAGTGTCGCCCAATCAGACATTCAACTGTTGCAACAGACACCCGACCAGAAATGATTATGATCTTCCTCTTTTCTAACATTTCCTCTTATTCCATAACAATATTTATATCAATAAAAATGACCTGCTTGTCCCAACTGACATAGTTTTCATTTTGATATCATCACATCCAATGTGATGGGTATGATTAGATGATAAATAGATTTATAGTTATCAATGATATTGAATCTCTAATCGAGTAATCAGCAACAATTGCATAGCCATCGAGCCCGCATCATATAACAAGCTTATATCAACTCGGGGC
>Ga0100402_1006786_pt1 | contig 11255 bp, 13 predicted proteins | sample CryGeyme20150102_FD_80419 | JGI IMG/M metagenome (GOLD analysis project Ga0100402, IMG submission 80419) | Groundwater microbial communities from Crystal Geyser aquifers in Utah, USA - Crystal Geyser metaG 2015-0102 | ecosystem: Environmental > Aquatic > Deep subsurface > Groundwater | place...
CAAAAACAGTAGAAATGCTATTTATCGATGTTTATTTCATAGAAAGCGATCTAACCTCTGAAGATTAGGCTAATTTCATATCTTATACATACACTTGTTAGCTTTAGGAATTCCAAAATAAGCAGCAACAAAAAATAAATGCTGAAACTGTGGCATCAATAATCAAAAATATTTTAAAATCGTTAAAAATGAATTCCTCATTATAAATAGATCGACTAAATTTCAACCACAGGCCATATGGAAGTGCATTATATTAAATCCGGAAGAATATTATTGAGTAATGCCGAAATCACAACTTGAGGTGTCATAATATTTAAGTTTCAGAAGCGATGGAACTTGTTTTGGATAATAAGATGATCATAGCTATCATCCAGCTGTCAAAAGAGGGCTGGAATCATCTTGAAAGGTTTATGAACGATCCTGAGTCCAATCACAAAATCATGACTTTCTAGGAGAATCACTTCGGGTGTAGAGGATTTGTCATGGCTATTGTCGGACAAATCGGTCACTATTGGATGATCAAAAACCCTTTTGCATCTTATTTATCAGTCTTCAGCAAAACAAATCACTTCCGAATTGAAAAAAGTACAACAATGCATTTATTTTATATCAGTCATGATCTTCAAAGATAGTCCAGTGAAAATACCATCCAATAGAGAAAACCCCGAAATATGGATTGAAGAGTGACATTGCTGATCTAATATCTTGACACACCTTAAGTTTTAATATATACAATTATGGCATAGTTAGTAAAATTGATAAAGTTTATTATTTTGCTCTTTTATTCTGTTTGTATTCAACTATATTGTCTTACTATCCTTGTTTTGCTTATTATTTGATTGCAGACATGCTGAAATAAAAAATAGTCATCGTCGATCCCAACAAAAAACAAAAACTTGTCTCATAGGTACAACTACCCTAATCCAGGAGCTCTTCTACTAAAAGACAAAATTAGTTGGCTAGGGAACCTTCGGCAAGGTCTACCTCGTACCCATCTATCTACTCAGGCCAAACATCGACAAGAAGGCACTCTCTGGGGATTAAAGGAAGTGCTTCAGGACCGACGATACAAAAATAGATAGCTAGGCATACTGGCACGTATGGGGCACAGCAATATTGTCAATATGCGCGAACACTTTCTCAAACTTGTCAAGTAAGTACCCATTTTTTCATGAAGGATTGCTACCTCACCATCATTATGGAGTATGTGCCCAGCAGCCTCAATCTGCTAATCAAGGAACAGCGCAAAAAGAAAATATCTTTCCCACCCGTCATGCGAAAAATACTTATCTTCCAGCTCTTCAAAGCACTTTACTACATGCAACTCACCAAGGTCTGTCATCGTGATCTCAAACCGCCTAACATCCTCATCAATCCTATGACTTTAGAACTCAAAATATGCGATTTCGGGTCTGCTAAAATTTTGGAGAAAGAGTAAAACAACGTCAGCTATATTTGTTCAAGATATTATAGAGCACCAGAACTAGTAATGAACGCTACTGACTATGGAACTGAAATTGATGTATGGTCGGCTGGCTGTATTATTGTTTAACTCTTAACTCTTGAACCGATTTTTCCTGGTGACAGTTCACAGGAGCAACTAATAGAAATTATCAAAATACTGGGCACACCTCCTCAAAAATATTTAGATTTATACCAGCACTAAAAAAATCTGGACTTTAAATTGCCAAAAATCAGGCCAAATTCATGGTAGATTGTGCTAAGTAAACACCACCCCGAATAATAGTTAGTAGACCTCATTGATAGGATATTGACATATGACTCCAAAAACAGAATGTAACCTTACGAAGCACTCATTCACCCTTACTTCAAAGATATAGTCAATTACAGAGAATAAGCCGAGAGGATCCCACATTTGTTTAGCTTCAAAGATCTGGAAAACGGAAAAAACGCCAAACAAATAGAGATGCTCTAAGCATTATATTCCATGCCTTAGATTATTCTTCACTAGAAGAAACATTTTTCGCTGCAGGAGAGCTCAAAGGTGGAGACAACTCCCAATACTTGTCACTAATGATATCAATCATTTTATTTATAATATTTGAATGAATCCCAAAGTATCAGAATTTGATGAGGTCAACTTCGACCCCATCGCCTATCTCAACAAAAAATTCCCAGATTAGTAATCGCTAGCCGGTCTCGATGCCGAAATAGACTCACTGAACGCCTAACTCGCTGATGTCAACAAGTAACTGATCTAATAAATCCACGAGCACGCCATGATGAACATCGAAATAAGCTAATAAATCGATAAGGCCAAGACCTTATCACGGGAGATCATCAGCTAGATAGGCATAATCAAGTAAAAAGCAAAAAAGTCAGAAGAGATCGTATATGATATGTGCAAAGATCTCAAGAGTTTGGACATTGCCAAGAAAAATCTGACATTTAGTATCGATGCACTCAAGAAGTTCATAATGATGGTGGACGCAATTGAAAAATTGAGAGATGCTTGCGAGAACAAACAATATGGTATGATCGCCAACTTGCTCTCAGCATTTAGCGAATTGTCAAAATACTTCAAAAAATATGAACAAATCCCTCAGATCCAATCGCTCTACAAGTAAAAAAACCTCATCGTTGAAGAACTCTTCAAAGTCATTATTGAAGATTACTAAGCTTACGAAAATCAAACAGATGCTCTCGAACCCGAACAGATCATACATGCTGCCAAAGTCATCGAGGTGCTTGGTGAAAGCTATTGGCGTAAATTTGGCAAAGCTATCAATGATATCATATTGAAGCAATATGAGTAACAATACGGAAATCCTGAAAATGCAGTGCTGGAAAATACAGAAAGACGATTTGGATTTATCAAGAGGAAAATGGAAAATTTCAATGAGAAGTTTGGAAAGGTGCTTCCTATTGAATGGGGTATGGACTGTCTGTTGCTCTATGAGTTCTGCTCAATCACCAGAATTCACCTGACTCAAATCTTAGAGAGAACAGCCTCAACTGTCAGTGTCGCCATCCTCATGAAAGCTCTCTAACTGTCTATCAAGTTCTAGAACAAGATAACAGATCTGATGACAAAAAAATATGGAGAGTTAATCAAGCGAGAAAAGAAAAATAAGTATGATCTTCAAGCCTTGCCTAAATTTGCAGGTTCGATCTCTAACTCATTTGAAAGGTATTTGGCTCCTTACATTAAAAGTGAGGAATAAACTCTGTCTGAAACATTGTTCAAGCATCTCGAAGATGATAAAATCTCAGAACTTAAAGTCTACAACTCGGCCCTTGTTCTCTTCCACGGCATCAAAGGTTCAGTCCGTAGAGCCAGCAACTTCTCTAAAGGTAGCCTTCTCCTCTAAATCCTTAGAGTCGTCAAGAAAATGTTCTACATTTACAGTGAGCGCTGCTTTGATAAATCAAAAAGAGCAGGAGATCAGTTTGAGGAGACGATCTGCTGGATCGTCAACACAGGCGAATACTGCAAGAATATCATAGAAGGTGTGAGGGAGGTCTTCGAAAGCGTTATCGATCCTGCCTTCACAGATAACATTTAGTTCTCTCAGGAAGAACATCTCTTCTCCAAGTAAGGCCTATATTGATTCAGTTTGATCAGCAGATCAATATAATCTATGATCAGCACAGTCGACCAAAAGATGGAAATGTCCCTCTCACAAATGTCAAGAGTCCAATGGTAAAAAATATAAGATATGTCTGATGTATCTCCCTACATCAAGGAAGTAAAAGATTTGCTGAAGTCAAATTTCATGAGGATGAAGGATTAAATGGAACCCACTTATCTGACATTTTACATGAACAAGGTCGTATCGTTGGCTTCCAACAAATTAATCCAAAATATTTATAAGTGCAAAAAATTACCATTTACTGCCTATCAATTCCTACAGATGGATATTACTGAAATCAAGGAAACACTCACAACCATTGTGAAGCAAGATCAAAGTAAAAATATGATTTAATTCAGGAACATACTCTAATGGCAAAAATTTGCAGAACCACATCGGTTTTGTAAATAAATCTTTCAGTAAACCTGAAAATATCATAAAATTGCTTCAATTACCTGATAAGGAATTTGCAGAAAGATACGAAATGTTCATGGAAGGAGGTTCACCTCAAGACCTCGAACGGATTTTACAGGTGCGAGGCTGCAAGAAGGGAGATTTTGCCTCTTTGGTCAAATCAGTAGAATCAAAGAACATGTGATTGCATACACATATCAGTATCTCATTTTAAGGGAACGACGCTTGTAGTAAGGGATTAATTTCTTGACTCTGCGCATATCGGATGGGTGCACATATCTGGCACGACTCTTGCGTTTCAGGTTAGCCTGACTCTTATGACGACGAAGATGTTTCTTGCCTGGAGATTGGAATTTGAACTGTCTGTTCCAACGAGGACCAACCTGTGATAAGATGGAAGGAATACTATTTTGATACGCTTGAGCAGACCTTTGTGATTTTTTAATTTCTGTTTGGGTTTTCGTACCCTCGTGTTTAACTTCTTTGAATACTGCTTTCTTGCCTTTGATTTGAGATGTCCTTTTTCATGGGTGACTCGTTTAAATACAGGACTAAGTTCAGCAGGTAGTTTGTTTCTCTCGAATAGCTGCATAAACGCAAAGGTGTAGGTAGGTTTGTTAAGCAGTGCAGTGTTGACGGACATAGGCCGAGCGAGAGCACTAGTCGCTCTGAGGAACTGTCTCACAACTATCATATAATTATGACCCTGAATATATCAAAAGCAATGAGTTGATATAACTAACTTACGGTATAACAATATTCAAAAAATAATAAAAGCAATCAAAATGAGATCTAATAGTCGATATCGCCCCTCGCCTTCAAAATTATAGTCTGAAGATGCTTGGATCTCCGATTTGGATCCTATCGTTTAAGGAGGATTCAAGGTAGTCTTCTCAGAATTGCAATTTCCCATTGAAGTGAGAACAACCGATGAGGATGGAGTGCCCATCAGCATCAAAGAACTATACAACGTCAGAATACTAGCTCAAAATACTACTGAAGGATTAAATTAGATCAAAATTGAACTTAGCTCTGAAGACGATTTGTTCAAAGTATACATTTGTAAAATGGATGATAAAGCCTTTGAAAAAATACGTAAAAATCAGCACTTGAACTTCCCGTTTTCATCGCTCATTCAAATGCTCATTAAACAGATTCAACTGTGTCAGAAAAATATCAATCAGTATAACGCTGTGCTTTTCCTCAATAAAATTTCATCTCACCGACTTGATCTTCTTGAAAATATCGAATATAAACGTATCTAGCTTCTTTCCCTTGAATTTGACGAACTTGATGAGGAAGGAATCAAAAATTACGTGACTTTCAGGTTCACCAAGATAAAAATGAACAAGCAGATTATTCAGAAGAAACTCACAGACGTAATTTCTATGACAAAATTGAAGAATCAAAGCTTATGGGCTGATATTGTCAAAAAGGAGACCATGAAGGCCAATCGTTGATTGAATTGAAACTTATTTTTATGTAATAATTTATAACTAGAAATCAACTTTATTCCAACATTTAGAGGAGCTGCTTTGTTGAAGCTCGACCTTAGGGGTCACGGACTAGACAAGATCTGATGATCTTTTAGGTGAGAGGAGGTAAATCTTCTGGAATAGCAGGAATTTAATCTTTCATACCTATCTCCATCATGATCTTATGACTGTCCATATCTTTCTAGCTCCATGGTACCTTGCAAGTAGCCAATTCAAGTAAAGTACATCCGATGCCCCACACATCAGTCTTGACGTTGTAAATTGCGTCGATTATTGACTCTGGTGCCATCCAGTGTGGTGTCCCTTTCTGAGTTTTACTTCCATAAGCCTGATAATTGACAAATGAGATAGTTCTCTAGAAATCTTTTGAGCAGCCAAAATCACTTATTTTCAGGACTCCTTTGTTGGTTAAGAGCACGTTGGCACATTTCAAATCTTTGTGCATAATTTTGTGAGCATGTAGATAATCGATGGCAACTATTAACTGCTTAGCAAAAAACAAAAAAGTGGGCAAAGGTGGTGGCCCGAAATCTTTATAAAACTTCTTCAAGGTTCCAGCCACATATTCCATGAAGATAAGTGTTTCCTCAGTGTGATGATAATGTTAAACATACCTCACGATATTTTCATGTGATATTTTAGATAAAATGTTGATCTCTGTCTTGCATTCATCCTCATCAGCTTAGCATAAATGTATCTTTTTCACTGCATAAAGGCAGCCTGTTTGAACATTGAGTGCCCTATGCACTCGACCAGTCACACCACTGCCTATCATCTTGCCAATTCGCCATTTCTCAAAACCTGTATCTTTCTACTTCATGTTATCTTCGATAATTCCTTATTTGCGTTTTTCAAGTAAGAGAGGAACATTGCCCATGAGTGATGGTTTAGTGGAAGCACCATCCACGTCAGGATTAAAATCGATAGCTGACTAGAATACTATGGAGTTGGTATGTGGAATTATGCCTTTTAAAGGAGCGTTTAGTGAGTCTTAGAGACCTTAAGAGTTGGTGCTGTCGATCAATAGTTCTTTTCCTGGCTTCATTAAATATTATAATGCTCTTTGTGTGATTATAATTTAGCTGTTATGAGAACATTATCACCTGTCAGATCAGCCAGTCCTCTTCAACGTCCCAAAGTCACCTTCCATTATCCTCCCTCACCTCTCAAAGAACGCAATTCCAATTTCACACCCTCTAGTCCTCTGAACATAAACAAATCTCCTGAAAAAAGCCCACTATCAAATGTTAACAGGTCGACTCTTGAGTCAGACTCTTGCTCTCTTTGCTCCCAGCCAGTAACAGTTATCTTATACAGTCGGTTTATAGAGATTTAGGCGAAGGAGGAAGAAAATACTGCTCAGAATGTGGGATTAGATCGAGAAAGAGAGGTGTATAAATTGTCAGAATTGAACTCAAGGACCAACCATTTTATCGAAACTACCATCAAAAGCATGAAAAATAGAATTTTATCCACCAACACAACAAATAGACATCCAGCTACACACATGATTCTCGTCTGAGTGGACATAATTAAGCGACATCCAATGAGACAGAAGGTCTTAGAGGATAACTGAAGAGCATGTTGGCTAAATTGAGCAATAGAGAGTTCGCAAATTAAGGTGTAAGGGAGATCTATCGTGAGAAAAAAATGAACTTGAAAAACCACTATGAAAGAATAAAAGCTGCAATTAAACAGAGCATTGAAAGAGATTTGGCAGAATTAGAGAAAAGGTAGACCAGAAGTCTTCAGTGTGTATAGGAGCTCAAAGTTGACCTATCTAAAACTGTTGGCTTCAAGATCAAAGATACAAATAAATCCTCTTAGGATACTTAGATGGATATGAAAAAATTGAAGGAGAAACACAAAAGGGCTCAAAATTTGATCTCCCAATTATAGGCCCCACGTCAGAATATAACCTAGCTAGCACATGATTCTCTGGAGGTGAGACTGACCAACGAGCAAATAAGCTAAGTATCAGATTAACTTTACAATCCCTCTACTTTTACTCTTTTTGCTGACAGACCCTCCAAAACTTTCTTCTCTTTCTAGCAAAAACCCTCTGCATGATACGATTCATTCTTTCATTATTATTGTTTTGATTCATTGATTATGATGTTGTGTAATCACTGCTCCAGCTTGAGCTCCTCAAATATTTTTTTAGACTATTCCTGTGAAATGGTAGGTTCTTGGTTGATGTAATGGAAATTATCGTATGCTGAGTGGAAATACAATTACTTTTGCGTCTGATGATGCGTCGTCTGTTTTGGAAGTATTCGAAGAAGAAGGTTGTGGGGTGGTAGTGTAGGTAGATAGCAGGTGTCAGTGCGATCGTACAGTCGAGACCGAATCTGACGAACCAAGGCAGAACAATCATCCTTCAATATTAATATAACTCATCAACTAAACATCATGAATATCATCCCTGAACAGTCAGGTACAACATAGGTGAAGTCTCACCAACCAACAAGTTGACAGCTAACAAGAGACAACACACAGGAAAAAGGATCTATATTGCCCACCTGAAGAAGTAGAAATCGATGCAGGCTCGATGAATTTTGAAAATATTGAAGCATATCCCTAGCACTATGCCGAACATGTAAAAACTAAAGGTAAAGCCATAACTTTTGCCAGCAACGAAAGCCAACAAACTGCACATCAGGAGAGGGTTGAGGTTTGTATTGAATTCGCATGCCTTTTTCATCATCCTGTCGACGCAAGAATCTTCGTCACTGAGAGTAGACTCCCTAACTGCTGTCTATTAAAATTGTTGTTAGGACACTTCTCCATCTTTTTATTTATACTTGTCCACTGCGCTATTAGCCTCTACTTCTTGACCTTAACGGTGGCGGTAGTCAATTCTCTTTTTTATGAGTTTGACCACCAGCATACTCCCTACCATTACGAGAACGCTGAGCCACATAAAGAGCAGACCTCTCTGAACATTTTGGAGCTGTGAACCTGCCATAATATTTAAAAATTATAAGGACTGTCTAACGCCTAAATCATTTTGTCGTCACTACTGACATCAACAAGTCATGGATAGTTGAGTCATTCTTGAGAATTTGAGCCTTGGTGGTCTGAATCTTAGCCTTTTGGTCCAGAATTTGTTCCTCTATTTAATGGATCTTATCGTAAATGGGAAGCAGAGCTTATTCAGTCAATCTGGTTTAGTTCTGAGTTTTCGCCTTAGAAGCATTGTATTGCTTTCTCCAACCTGTAAGCTCACGATTCATGGCATCAATATCGTCATTGATAAACTCAATTGATTTGCCAAGAGGAGCGGTGTTTTGACAAATGCTTTGGATCATGCTCTGGACAAGTTATAATTCTTTGTTGGAGAGCTCACCACCACTGCTAATAATCTTTTCTGAAGTATCACCTTTCTTCTTTTTGTTTAATTTTCCCAAATTGATTCCTTTGCCCTTAGGGGCCTATTATACTTCTTTCTGAACGACTGCTTCTTCTTCAGCTTATTTCATCAAATTTTGCACCTTGTTACTGTACTATTCCTGCTTGGCTGGCTTCTGAGGTCTGCTTGGTTTTTCTTCACGAGGAGGCACTTCTTACTCTTATTTTTCAATTTTTTTGGGAGGTTCAGCTGGTTTTTCTGGTTTTTTGAGTCGAGCAGCTGAGGGAGGTCTCTCTGGTTTTTTTATTTCTTTTTTTTCAGGCTCACTTTCCTTTCCGAGTACCTTGTTCACATAAGGATCTGATGATTTTCCTGATGTAGCAGCCTTATAAAAATCTTGCAACATGGCATTAGTGAGCTATATAGGATGAGAGTTACTTCTGGTTCAAGACCGGCTACAATTTTTTGAGGTTTTGCCTAGACAGCTTATCCATTCATCAGCTCGATTAGTTTGATAACTTTTGCCAGGTATCCTATCTTTTTATCTCTGTCGGAATAGAAGTCCGCATTTTGTTCCTGTCCATTGAAAATGCCTATATTAGGATGAGTCTTACCATTTCCGCATCCGGTTTTTTTGATAGTTTCCATGATGATATCGAAGATGTATTTGAATGGTGGCTTCAAGAGTAGCTTTTCGGTCATGCGAGGCTTTTCGATGAGACCGCCGAACATATCAGCAGTTGGTTTCCAGAAATCTCCCATTTTTTAAATTATCACAATCCATTCAAATCAAACAAACTTATAGCTCAATTTATGAAACTGCAGCTTGAAGAGGAGCAAATTATGAAGGGAAATGGATTATCATATCATTCGTCAGGCTGGCCAACCTCAATAGATGTTCTTGGCTTGAGCTCAGGGACTTAGATTTATTATAGAGATGACTATTATTATTTCTTGCCAAGTTCGGTCTGAACAGTTTATAGTCAAAGGTTTCTTTCATAATTTCAACGCCTCTTAATTTTTCTTCCGCTCTTTATGATTATACAGCCGATAATTTGTCCTTTGGACTGTATTCCTCAACAGTGATGAAGTTATCGCTCTTTTAATATACTTTGACATCTTCAATGATTTGGTCTTGGCCTTCCTTTTTAGTGATTTTTTGATCAGATTTAATGCTTGAGTCAAAAACTTCTGAACCTTTGCCGTTTATCTGTTTTTTTTATCCTATTATTAAAGTTTAGGAAGGCCTATGTGTGACTCGAGCTGATAAAGATTTTCAATAACTTCTTATGAATGATTTTCAACATAGTTATTGAAGAAAGCCTCCAACTCTTCTGATTTCCATCCTAATCTAGTTTGATGAATGTTGTTAGTTAATCTTTGATTATTACGATGTCATTTTTCTGCATTTTTTTAATATTCTGAACCTCAAGAATCATCATAAATATAACATTTTTTAGATTGGTTCGATGCCCCCACTGTTATTTTTTAATCTATTAGTATGCGAGGATCAATCCTACAATAGTTTTAACCATTTGCTGCTTTATCAAATCCTCTATTTTGTCAAGACATCTACTCACATTTCTTTCTTCTTCAGAAAAACTCAATAGTTTTTATTAATCTTCGTAATCTGTTTATTTCAGCAAGTTCAATATATTTTCAAGTTGCAAATTTTTTTTGATTCCATCAAAAACCACCTTATATTATTGTTCGATTTATTCCAATTATTGAACTTATGATTTTTATTTTGTATTCTATTTCTTTTATTCCAAATTTTGCTCGAGTTTTTTGATGAATTCAATGTTTCGGTTATGAAGGTTAAGTCGACCTGAGAAAAATTACTATCTTGAGTGAAAATATTTGATATTTTCAGTCACCTTCCTTACTTAGTAATTACACTTTGATATATCATAATGAGGGTCAGAAATGAAAGAACACTTCATGATAGTCCGATATAGAAAAGCCAACAATAAGACCAGTTGATGGTGGAAATTTTCTGAATGAGTCTTGATATGTTCAGAATGATGTTGTGAAAAAATTGATGCCAAGTTCACCTCACACACTATACGATAGACTAACTCATAGTAGTAAGCCTTTATTTTCAGTCTCTCGAGGAATGTTTCAACTATCTTCACATTTGCGTCTGAAGAGAGTCTCATAGTATGCTGTATTTCTTTCTAAAGTAGCTTTTTTGAGTTCCTCCTTGAAAAGAGAATGAAGTTATTCAGAATCTATCATTTCAGTTTAAACAAACTGAGCCAAATTAGTAGCATTGGCGTGATGACTGCTGAATGAATGCAAATTAAGAGGTTCATTACTCAAATAGATTCTTTTATACGTTGAACAACTCATATATTTCTCTTTTTATATTTCAGCAAGAGTACTCATAACCTCTTGAAG
>Ga0100402_1006787_pt1 | contig 11255 bp, 6 predicted proteins | sample CryGeyme20150102_FD_80419 | JGI IMG/M metagenome (GOLD analysis project Ga0100402, IMG submission 80419) | Groundwater microbial communities from Crystal Geyser aquifers in Utah, USA - Crystal Geyser metaG 2015-0102 | ecosystem: Environmental > Aquatic > Deep subsurface > Groundwater | place...
CGGGAGTTTGTGTGGATGCCAACAATCTACAATTATGGCTGATCCGCAAATCGAAAAACTTCTTATCGTGCAGGACCGCGACATTGCCTTGCAAAAAGTCGAGCAGGAACTGACCCGCATGCCCGCAGAGCGGGCCAGAATCGAGGCGCAAATTCAGGCGGAGCAAGACAACATTGAGGTGGCCAGCCAATCGCTGAAAGAAAAAGAAGTGCAGCGCAACGAGCTCGACCACGAGGTCCAGGCAAAGGAAACCAATGTCGCCCGCTTCAAAAACCAGCAACTGGAAGTCAAAAAGAACGACGAATACCGCGCCCTCACCCTGCAAATCGAACAAACTGAAGCCGATATCGCCCAGCTTGAAGAACGCGAGATCGGGCTGATGCTCGAAATCGACGAGGCCAAAGCAGCCTTCGAAAAAGAAAAGCAGGTCATCGAAGCACGCATCACCGATGCCCGGCGACAAATTCAGCTGCTCAGGGACAGAGAGCAAAACCTGCAGGATTCCATCGAGGCGGCAACATCAGCACTGGCACAGTCTTTCCACGGTATCGAGCCCAGCTATCTGGAGCACTATCAGCGCGTCAAACAGCTGACCCGGCGGGCACCCTATGTCGTACCGATCGTGGAGCACAAATGCGGCGGCTGCCACTTGCGCGTCTCCAATGAGGTTTCGCGCGATGCAATGAACGCCGGCGAGCCCCACTTCTGCGACCAGTGCGCCCGCATGGTCTATGCCTAGCCGGCACGGTCCAGACGGAGCTGGACCCTCCCGTTTAATTTAAAAGCTTAAACCTTTTTGGAACCGGAGATTAATCGCCGGCATTGACGACGAGTTCGGATCGGATATTGCGCAATAGTTTGACTGCTTCGGGGCTTAAACGGCTCTGAAAGAGGTGGACCGTCTCCAGCGACTCCAGCTGCAGCAGCAGCGGCAGGGAAACATCGCTGACCCGGGTGCCCGTCAGGTTGAGCCGCCGCAACCGGCTGAGCGTGCCGAGTGCCTGCATACCCTGGTCGCTAACCGCACAGCCGTTCAGGTTCAGCTCCTCCAGATGCTGCATTCCGGCAATCACGGCCATTGACGCGTCGGTGATCTGCGTGCAGGAGAGATCCAGCCAGACAATGAAAGGTGCCAGCGGGCGGAGCTGTTGCACCAAGTCATCGCCCGCCGTCGTGGCCACCGCATTAAAGTTCACCCAAAAACGGTTATCACCCTGCTGGATGCGCTGAACCGACAGCAGCTGCTCCCGCAGCTGCCGCACCAGCTCCAGATCTAGCTCAGCCTCCGGCACGACGGACGCCGCAGCAGCAGACGTGTCCGACCGCAGGGCCCGCAGCGATTCGGGCACCTGACTGTCGGACCACTTCATCTCGAAGGAAGCCCCATGTTCAATCCACCAGGTCAGCGCGGCGATCTCCGCCGCGCCCGGCTGGCGCTTGGTAGCCGGCGGCATGTGCTCCTCATCCTCCAGCGGCAGATGCAGCCGCTGTAGCATCAGGCTATTCTCCACGTCACCGGCGACAAAGAGCGGCCCGCTGCGGCCGCCGGCCAACATCGCTGCAGGGCTGTCCATCCGGAGCTTGCCCTTGGTGGTTTCACCGTCGTGGCAATAGACACAATAGTTCTCGATGATCGGAACAATCGCCGCCGCGAACACCGTCGTATCGACATCGATGGCGACCGGTGCTGCGGTCTCCAGCGGCCGCTGCAGAAATGCCGGCCCGAATTCGGTCAGGAAGCCTTTTCCGTGGGTCATCTCTCCACCGTAGTGGCCGGTCACCGTGATCAAGCCGAGGCACAGCAGCAGTCCACATTGACGTGCGGGCACCCAATGATTAGCGCTCGCAGCACCGCTCCCGGCCCGCCGCGCTGCCAGATAAGCCAATCCGCAAATCAGCAGGGTTGCGACGCCGGTGGCGATGCCCAGTTTTTCGTGCAGGTCCAGCGTGCTGCCGCCGTAAGCATCCTCCTCGTGCAAAATCAGGCCGGTCGCGATCGACAGCAGCGCGGTCGCCATGGCAAAGAGGTAGAGAATCAGCAGCAGCCGTTGGTCCTTGCGCTGCGAGGAACGCCACAGCCACAGCTCGGCGACAACGATAGTAAAAAGCGCCCCGATCGGCAAATGCAGCACCACCGGATGCAGCCGACCTAAAAATGGTAACCAGTCCATGTGCTTGCTTTGGCTGGCCCGCCTAGGCCAGGATGTTTCTGACTACCTTGCCGTGCACATCCGTCAGCCGGAAATCACGGCCCTGATAGCGGTAGGTCAGCTTCTCGTGATTGATGCCCAGCAGGTGGAACATAGTGGCATGCAGGTCGTGCACATGGATGCCGCCATCCAGGATATTATAGGAATATTCGTCGGTCTGGCCGTAGGTGATACCAGGCTTCACCCCGCCCCCGGCCATCCACATGGTGAAGCATTTCGGGTGGTGGTCACGCCCGTAGTTGTCCTCGGTCAGCTTGCCCTGACTGTAAACGCCGCGGCCAAACTCGCCGCCCCAGACCACCAGTGTATCGTCCAGCATCCCGCGCCGCTTCAAATCCTTGAGCAAGCCCGCCTGCGGCTGATCGGAAGCCATACATTGCTTCTTAATTTCGTTGGGCAGGTTACCGTGCTGGTCCCAGCCGCGGTTATACAGCTGGATGAAGCGCACGCCGCGCTCCGCCATGCGGCGGGCCATGATGCAGTTGTAGGCGTAGCTGCCGGGCGTATGGACATTCGGTCCGTAAAGAGCCAGCGTGTCTTCGTCTTCATCGCTGAGATCGGTCAACTCGGGCACCGAAGCCTGCATCCGGTAAGCCATTTCATACTGCGCGATGCGGGCCATGATTTCATTGTCCCGGGTGCGGTGATACTCCTCCTGATTCAAATCCGCAATCGCGTCGAGCATGCTGCGGCGGTCATGCCGGTTAACACCTTTCGGGTCGGACAGGTAGAGCACCGGATCACCCGCCCCCCGAAAGTTGATCCCCTGGTGCTCACTGGGCAGGAAGCCGGAACTCCACAGGTTGGAGGAAATCGCCTGCATGTTGCCGTAGCCCTGGCTGATCATGACGACATAGGAAGGCAGATTATCGTTGGCACTGCCGAGGCCGTAGCTCATCCAGGAACCCATAGCGGGGCGACCGGGCTGCTGGTGGCCAGTCTGCAAAAAGGTAATACCGGGCACGTGATTGATCGCCTCGGTGTGCATCCCATACATGACACACATCTCGTGGGCCATGCTGGCCGTGTGCGGGTAGAGTTCGCTCACCCACAGTCCGTCCTGGTGGTTGGGATACTTTTTAAATTTGAATATCGAGGGGGCCACCGGAAAGCGGTCCTGGCCCGAAGTCATCCCGGTCACCCGCTGCCCCTGGCGCACGGAGTCGGGCAGATCTTCGTTGAACTTGCCCTGCAGGCCGGGCTTGTAGTCGAAAATATCCAACTGGGACGGGCCGCCGTTTTGAAAAAGGTAGATCACGCGCTTGGCTTTCGGCGCATAGTGCGGTGCGCCCATTTGCCCGTATTGTAATGGATTGGCGTCAGCCGGTCGTGCCGCCAGACCGTCACGGGTCAGCAACTCCCCGAAAGCCATCGCCCCGGCTCCGACGGCCATTTTACTGAAAAACTCACGGCGGGTGATGTTGCGGCAGTATTCTTCAATCGGGTCCATATGAGTTGTTCCTAGTCACGGGTTATGGTTTTATCGAGATTGAGCAGGGCTGAAGCGGTGTAGGCCAGCGATGCCAGCTCCACCGAATCCGCCGCCCCGTCGAGTGGGCTTTCGCCATAGGCGAGGAAACCTGCTGCCTTTTCGCTGTCTGCCGAGAAGCTGGCAAAAGAGGCTTCGGTCAGATCCCGTAGCACCGCCAGGCTCGCTGCACTGGGTCGTTCGCCGGTGAGGTAGCGGTAAGCGAGCACCAGCCGGTCATCCAGCCGCAGCTCCCAGGGTCCCGGCAATTCGTGTATCAGGCGGGTCGCCAGTGCACGGGCCGCCTCCAGGTAGGTCTCGTCATTGAGCAGCACCAGCGCCTGCATCGGCGTGTTGGTGGTGTTGCGCTTGGTCACACAGACTTCACGCGAAGGTGCATCAAAGGCTTCCATCTGGGGCGGCGGGGCCACCTGTTTCCAAAATGTATACATCCCGCGGCGGTAGAGCGCCTCACCGGTGTCACGCCGGAACACTCCGGTGTTACTGTCCGGGCGCATGGTCTTCTCCCGCCAGAGACCGTCTGGCTGATAGGGTTTAACACTCGGGCCGCCTATTTCCGGCACGAGCAGGCCCGCTGCAGCCAGGGCATTGTCCCGGATAAACTCAGCCGGCAGCCGCTGCCGCGGGAACCATGCCAGCAACCGGTTCTCAGGGTCGGCCTCGGCAAATTCAGGCCGATAGACTGACTGCTGCCGATAGGTGGCCGAAGTCACGATCTTGCGCATCAGCGCCTTCGTATCCCAGCCGGACTCAATAAAGTGCACCGCCAGGTAGTCGAGTAATTCAGGATGACTGGGCAACTCACCCTGGGCACCAAAGTCCTCCGATGTCGCCACCAGGCCCGTGCCGAAAATGACCTGCCAGTAGCGGTTGACGGTGACCCGGGCGGTCAAAGGATTGTCCTCTTCGATCAGCCAGTAAGCCAGCCCCAGCCGATTCTTCGGATACTCCGGGTCCATCTCACCCAGCGCGGCGGGAATGATCCGCTCCACCGGCCGGTCCAGCATGGGTGCATCATAAGCGCCGCGGTTTAACACAAAAGTCGGTGTGGGTTCTGCCTTTTCCTGCATCACCGCAACGCGCACGCTACGCTTGCCCAGCGCGAAGAGCCGGTCTTTGGTGGCCGCCCATTCCGCCAGTGCCGCAGCTTCGAATTTGCCCTGAGCAATCGCCCACTCCAGCTTCAGCTGATCATTGAAGCGTCCATACACCGGCCCGGGCGTAATCGTGGTGAGCGAAAAAGGAGCGACTTGCTCCGCCAACTGGGCAAAGTTTCTGCCTCCGCTGTTGGCGGCGAAGAGAACGCCCCAATTCGAATGAATAAGCGGAAAACTGTTCTCCTTGAAATCCAACGCCACCCGCAGGCGCAAGTCCTTCGATGTTGCCGGCAGCGGCTCGCTCAGACGCAGCAGCAGGAGCAGTGAGCGGTCACTGGCTCCCAGTTCCCAGTAGGTGGCATCGTCGCCGTCCAGAGCGGCACGCAGACCCGCATCTTCGCCGTATAGTGACGCATTCGACCAGACTTCCTGCGGACTTAGCTCCGACTCCACCTGGGCACTGGCCTGATCGCCACGCACCAATTGGAAACGAATGGCGCTTATTTTAGAACTTCCTGCCAGATCGCGGGAGTTGCGCCGGTTGCCGACTTCATTAAATCTGAGGTCGGTGATGTTCAATGCCAGCACATCCTGGTCGGCCGGCATCTCGTCGAGTGCCAGATCAAATGCAATTGTGCCGGGCTCAGCATACAGACTTTCCGCCTGGTCGATCGACAAATTCAGCCGCAACTGCTGGTTACTGGGGCCCCCAACCAGCTCGCTGTTCCAAAGTGCCTTGCCGGATTTGGTATTCAAGCGCGTCCATTCCAGCGGATCCGCCTGCGTCACTGCGCGCAGCTTTTCATTCAGCGCATCTGTCGTTATGGCCGGATCCAGGCGGTCCAGCGCGGCTTTACTCTCGTCCATGAGCTGCTGCTCTGCATCGCTTTGTGCGATGTAAATATACGGCCGGTAGCCCTCAGCTTCGTTGGCATCCTGCACTTCCAGCCCGATTTCTTCGATGCTGTTGAAGAAAGACAGGAAGCTGTAGTATTCGTCAATCGTGAACGGGTCGTATTTATGGTCGTGGCAATGGGCACAGGCCATCGTCAGCCCCATAAAGGCAGTGCTGACGGTGCGCACCCGGTCGGTGGCATACTCCACCAGATATTCTTCGTCGATAACCCCACCCTCGTTGGTGATCGGGTGGTTGCGGTTGAAACTGGTCGCCAAAATCTGGTCACGGGTGGGTTCCTCCAGCAGGTCGCCCGCCAGCTGCTCGACGATAAATTCGTCGTAGGGTTTATTTTCGTTGAAGGCCCGGATCACCCAGTCCCGCCAAGGCCAGCTGGTCCGCTCCAGATCGACGTGGTGCGCGTTGGTGTCGCCGTAGCGGGCAACATCCAGCCAGTCGAGGGCCATGCGCTCACCATAGTGCGGCGAGGCCAGCAAGCGGTCGACCACCTGCTCGTAGGCATCCGGGCTGGTATCGTTTAAAAAGGTATCGATTTCTTCCGGGGTCGGCGGCAGCCCGGTCAGGTCCAGCGTGACGCGGCGGATCAGCGTGGCCTTGTCTGCTTCCGGCGAGGGGGTGGTGCCCAGGCTTTCAATTTTTTCGAGAATGAAAGGATCGATCGTATTACGCACCCACTGGGTATGTGTGACCTGGGGCAGCTCCGGCTTTTGCGGCGGAATGAAGGACCAATGGGTCTTATACTCGGCCCCCTGCGCAATCCAGCGTTGGATGATGGATTTTTCCTCCGAGCTGAGTGCATTCTTATTCGATTCCACCGGCGGCATGCGCAGGTCCTCGTTGTGGTGGTTGATGCGCTTCCAGATTTCACTCTCCTCCGGCGAGCCGGGCACCACGGCAAATCTGGGTGCTTCGCCTTCGGGCGCATAATTCGTGGTGGCCCCCTCACGGGTATCTAGCCGCAGGCCGCTCTCCCGCGTATTGGGGTCAAACCCGTGGCAGGCGAAACAATTATTCGACAGAATCGGCTGGACGTGGAAATTGTAATCCACCGGCGCGTCAGCAGCCAGCCGCAGCGGCGGAATGACGCCGTTGGTTTTCTCCGCCACAACTATCTCTGACGCCACCTCAACCGGCGCGACAATTGCGGGACCCCGCTGCGCCAACCAGAAGGCCGCCCCGATGCAGACCAGCGCCAGCAGCCCGATGCCGACCCGTATCATCAACACATTTCGCATTTTTGAGTCACTTCGCATTATTTGGATAATGGCGTCAGCTTGGTCAGACGCCCACTAACATTCCAGTCCTGCACGTAAAGATTACCATTCGGGTCAAAACTCAAGCCGTGTGGCGCAGTAAAGAGGCCCGCTTTGACCGCACTCACATCGACCCGGAAATTGGCCCACTGCTGCGGGTCCGGATTATCTCCCAGGTGCGTTAAGGTGTTGCCGTCTTTATCCAGCAGCGTAACGCGCCCCTCGAGTTCGGCCACCGCACAAAGATCGCCGTGCAGCGAAACCGCGCAGGGTCGTCTCAGCCCGGTCGTGATCTCACCAATCCAACCACCCTCCAGGTCGGTATGAAAGAGCCGCCGGTTTTCACGGTCGCAGACCAACAGGCGCGGCGGGTCAAAACGCGTGTCCACCTTCAGGCCGTGGCTGGTGCGCGTGAGCACCTGGCCCGCCACCGGTTCCCCCTTACCGCCAAAGCTCATGAGATAGTACCCCGCCGCATTGAATTTGTGAATCAGGTTGGAGCCATAGCCCATGGAGCAGAAAATACTGCCATCCGCTGCCACCGCTACGCCAGTCACACCTTTCCAGCCGCCCGGCAGGTCCGGATGCGTGATCGCAGAAATTTCCAGCAGAATATTTCCCACCGTATCGATCTTGCACACCCGCAGCGTATCCTGCAACTGGGCACCGTAAATGACGCTTTTACCGTTTTCACGGGCAATATCCATGGCATGAAAGCCGCGGCACTGCGGCGCCATCGACTGCACGAAGCGTCCATCCAATTCATACACCAATATGCTGTGTTCAGCATCGGTGGACACGTAAACCCGCCCATCCTCCGAATCCACCACCACTCCGCCATGGGTCGGACCGATCGCTTGGCCACCCGGCAACTCCCCCCAGCCGGGAACGGTCTGATATTGATAGGCCCCGCTCCCGACCAGCACCGCGTAGTCATCATGGTGGTGAGAATGCCCCGGTTCGGTGCCCGGATCGACATGCGCCCACAGCAGTCCGGGCAGCAGCGAGGTGAGCATAGCGGTCAGCCGCAGCAGTTTGGGGCCATGCAAAGCTGCACGGGCACGGGGATCGGGCGTGGGAGTTACTGCCATAGGAGGTGAGGGTGGACGCGCTCGCGGGAGCACCGGGTGACATTTCGACCCTATGCAGCAAATTGGATTCCACTTGCTTTGCAATGGCGAAAGAAAGTTTACTAATGGTAATGAAACAGGCCGCTACTAAGCGCACGCGTCCATCCATCTGTTTACACCTGAAATAAAGATTTCGCTCGCAGGGAACAAATTTCTCTGGATAACTGACCATTCCCCGTTAAATATGGTTAATAGTATTTGCAGCATCCCTGTTTCGACCTAATAAATGCAAACTATAGTATGACTTCAGCTCCCCTCAGTCGTTACTTGCAGCGTTTAAGCCTGCTCCTGCTGCTGCTCTTGCCACTGGGCTTCAGTTTACAGGCAAATTCCGGATTCACTGAGATTTTCGACGGCAAGACGCTTAACGGCTGGGACGGTGACCCCCGTCTCTGGCGGGTCGAAGACGGCGTAATTGTGGGGGAAACCACGCTGGAAACCCCGATTGCGGCCAACACCTTCCTCATCTGGGAAGGCGACCAGGTCGCTGATTTTGAACTCAAAGCCGAGTTCAAACTGCGCAATCATAACAGTGGCATCCAGTATCGCAGCTTCCGCGTCGAGGGGAAACCCTGGGTGGTCGGTGGCTATCAGGCAGACATTACCGAAAGCCCGAAATACATGGGCATCGCCTACGGCGAGCGGCATAAGGGTATCCTGGCCCAACGGGGCCAAAAGACGCTGGTCGGTGCCAAAAAGACCAAACCACAAGTCCTGGCCCAGCTCGGGGACAGCGAGGAGCTGCTGACCCACATTAACATGGATGGCTGGAACGAGTATCACATCATCGCCCGCGGCAATCAGTGCATCCAACTGATCAACGGCGTGGTGGTCGCGGAATTTTATGAAAATGCGGAGGACCGCCTTCAGTCGGGCCTGATCGCCCTGCAGCTGCACCAAGGCCCGCCCATGCAGGTCAAGTTCCGCAATATCCGGCTGCGCCAGCTGGAGGCGGGCGACAAGAAACAGATCCTCTTTCTGGCTGGCAACAAGAGTCATGGCTACGGAGCCCACGAGCACAATGCCGGCTGCCAGCTACTGGCCCGCTGCCTGCACGAAAGCGGCACCGATGTGATCGCCCACGTCGAGCCGGAGTCTGCCTGGCCGGGGTCCTGGGCCGGCTATGATCAACCCGACACCGTGGTGCTGTATTGCGACGGCTTCAAGCGCCACATGGCGAAGGATCATCAGGAAAAAATCCAGCAGCTGACCGAGGCTGGTGTCGGCGTAGCCTGCCTGCATTTTGCCACCGAGGTGCACCCGGATGAGCTGGGGCCGCAGTTCCTCGAATGGATCGGCGGCTACTTTGAGATCGGCTGGTCGGTCAACCCGATTTGGACCGCCACTTACGAGAACTTTCCCGACCACCCCATCACGCGCGGCGTCCGTCCGTTTACCATCCGGGATGAGTGGTATTACCACATGCGCTTCCAGCCTGAAATGCAGGGTGTGACCCCGATCTTATCCACCGTCCCGCCGCTGCGCTCGCTCACCTCGCGCTCCAAAGACAGCAACCGCGGCAGTAACCCGACCGTGATGGCAGCCGTGCAGGCCGGCGAGCCCCAGCACACGGCCTGGGCCTATGAGCGCCCCGACGGCGGACGCGGCTTCGGCTTCACCGGCGGACATTTTCATGAGAACTGGCAACAGGATGACTTCCGCAAAGTCGTCTTGAATGCCCTGCTCTGGACCGCCAAAGCCGAGATCCCTGCCGATGGCGTCCCTTCGCGGACACCGAGCCCACTCGACCTGGAACTCAATCAGGATTATCCCAAACCCAATCAACCCAAGTAAGTAATCAACCATACGATAACAACAACATCAGCCATGCAGAACATCACCCGCCGCAACTTTGTAAAAACCGCAGCCGTCACCGGCGCAGCGCTGCCCGCTTTCAACATCCTGGGCGCCCAATCGCTGAACGGTCTGAACGCCCGCAAAATCAAAGTCGGCCTGATCGGCTGCGGCGGCCGGGGTAAGGGAGCCTTGAAGAACTTCATGGATGCCGCTGGGTTGTTGGGGATCCCGGTTGAGGTCGTGGCGGTCGCCGATGCCTTCCAGGATCGGGTGGATGGTGCAGTGCGGCAGTTTCAAGTGGATCCGGCGCTCGCCCACGTTGGCTTTGATGCCTACCACAAAGTAGCCGCATCGGATGCCGAAATAGTCCTGATGGCGACTCCGCCCAGCTTCCGCCCAGTCCATTTCAGAGCCTGTGTCGAGGCCGGCAAAAATTGCTTTATCGAAAAACCGGTTGCCGTCGATCCTGCTGGCGTGCGCAGCATTATTGAAACCGGGGAACTCGCCGCGAAAAAAGGCCTCTGCGTCGTCGCGGGCACCCAGCGCCGCCACCAAAAAGACTACCTCGAAATGATTGCCCAGGTCGAGGCCGGGGCTATCGGCCCGGTAGTCGGCGGTGCGATCTACTGGAACATGGGTGTGCTGTGGAAAGCGATACGTAAACCGGGTATGGACAATCGTGAATTCCTCGCCCGCAACTGGCTCAATTTCACCGAACTCTCCGGCGACCATATTGTGGAGCAACACGTCCACCAGATGGATGTCATGAACTGGGTCATGGGACGCCCGCCCAAAGCCCTGATCGGCTACGGCGGCTGCGCCCGCCGCGAGGCCGCCGGTGGCAATCAGTTCGATTTTTTCAATGTCGATCTGGATTTCGGCGATGGCATCCACATTCATAGCCAATGCCGCCAGATTGCCGATTGCTACAACCGTGTCGGCGAAACCTTCCGCGGCACCGAAGGCTACACCAATGGCCCCCGCGTGTTTGGCAAGGAAGTGGCCATCCAGCCCGTCAAGGTCGATCATTCCGCCGGCATGGTGCAGGAGCATGTCGATCTGCTGCGGGCGATCCGCGGTAAGGATGGCCCCAGCAACGGGTCACGCGAGGTCGCCGAAGCCACCCTCTGCGCCATCGGCGGCCGCATCTCCGCCTACACCGGCAAGCTGATCCGCTGGTCCGACCTGACCACCAATACCGAATCCGAGTTTTACAATCTCACACTGGCACCCGCCGCCATCGACTTCGAGCGCGGCGATGTCGCCATGCCCGAGATGGCTCCCGCCCTCCCCGGCAGCGAAAAAGACTGGAAAGTGATCAACGCCTAGAGCCAGGCTACTCGCGCCAAACACTCACCCCACC
>Ga0100402_1006796_pt1 | contig 11241 bp, 13 predicted proteins | sample CryGeyme20150102_FD_80419 | JGI IMG/M metagenome (GOLD analysis project Ga0100402, IMG submission 80419) | Groundwater microbial communities from Crystal Geyser aquifers in Utah, USA - Crystal Geyser metaG 2015-0102 | ecosystem: Environmental > Aquatic > Deep subsurface > Groundwater | place...
ACCTCCGCAAAAACGATCAATGGAATGTCAAGGCACCATAATAGAACAGCATTCCTACAACAGAGTGCAGGCTACCTTGGCATGATATTGCTCAAAGTGTAAAAGGAGATGTGGTGGTCGACCTGGCTCACCACTTCTATCAGATGTGGAGCTTCATCCGATACGAGAATAAAATCAAACCTGAAGACAGCTATGCCCCTTCCTTATTCTAAACCGATGTCAAGTCTGTTTTTTCAACCAAAGTCATTGTTGAATAAAACACTCAAAACAATTTTCTTCAGGCAATCGAAAACGGCCTGGGCAACATTCGCACCAAAGGAAAAAAATTGTTTTCCTAGGTCAAGACCAAACTATCCTCAAATCCTAATCCTAGACTTCAATCCCGTCCTTCCCGTCAATCTCAGCAGGACTACTTCCACGAGTATTTGAGGTAAATTGAGGAAGAGATAAAGCAGGTGGAAAATAAGCATAAAGGTAAACGCAACAGAAATTCAAGCAGGAGCAGCGGATGCCGTTCTCAGAGATATTCAGTATAAGACGTAAAGAACATTCAACAAACACTATAGAATCTGCATGCAAAAGATGATAAATTGCATAAGACTAATTCCTTTCTGCTCTGTGGAGAGAAAAAGACAGATTTTTTGTCTCTCGAGATTGATCAAGATTATGTTACCTGTCTGGAAAAATTGAAGAAATTGCGAGGCGGGCAGGAGGATAGAAGCAACATTGTAGAAGTTGACAGTGATGATGAGCCCAGCACCATAAATCCTAATGAAGACAAGTGCAGGAAGCAAGGCCGTGATCAGTGTCAGGTGATCAGATCAGCAGGTAATTGGTCAATCGGCTGCCATCCCTCCAATGCTGAATTCTCCATTCACATCGCCTACCTCCAGCTCATCTCTCAAGCCAAGCATTACATCTACATCTAAAACCAGTTTTTCATTTCTTCACTGGCCAACTAGGAATTGGTCAAAAATTAAATAGCAGAAGCCATCTATCTTAGGATCAGGAAGGCTATCAACAGTAACTAAAGGTTTGTTGTCTATGTCGTGCTTCCTCTATTGCCAGGTTTTTCCGGTGATTTGGAGAATGAAGATTGCACTCTTTTGAGGAAGACCATGCAGTGGCAGTATGACACAATTTGCCGAGGAGAAAACTCACTCTACCATAAACTGCTCAATCACACAAACGACCCCTCGCAATACATCCAGTTCCTTAGTCTCAGGACACATGCCAGAAGAACAGCTGACTCCCAGCCATAAACCTAAATCATATATGTCCACTCAAAGCTAATGATAGTTGATGACGAAGTTGTTCTGTGCGGGTCAGCCAACATCAACGACCGGTCCTTGCTAGGAGATAGGGATTCTTAGCTGGCTGTCATCAGTAAAGGGGACGATTTCGTATAGAGCAAAATGAACGGGTCTATGGTTATCGTCTCACAATCGGCTCAAGAGCTGAGAATCAAGCTTTGGAAGGAGCACTTTGGACTGACCGAAGAAGAGTTATTGGATCCCTTGGCGAAAGAGACCTGGTAGGCGATAGCTGAAAGAGCGGCTAGCAACACTCAGCTTTATGAGGAAATATTTGGCTGTTACCCAAGCGATGAGATGGCATATCGCAAAGACATCCAAGCCAGACGACTCGAAGGCAACCAGGATCTTTATGACAAGCTGTCCCAGTAAATTAAAGGCAACGTTGTTGAATTTCCTCTTCATTTCTTGGAAAAGGAGCCCTTGAGTTGTCTGGTGACCGAGAAGTAATTCTATATGCCAACTTAATGCCTCACTTGATATGATAAATTATCAAACAACTCATCACTAATTATCATATTTCAGCTCATTTGGTCCCAGCACCTCATAGTGGTCAGGCGGGATGATTTCCAGCAATCTAGGAGGTTATACAATCGAGTGGCTGTAAAATGCCTTATTGTCCAACAGCTTCAGGTCGTCATAGTACAACCTGAGGAGCTAGGCGTAATCCTAGACATAGAAGCATAGGCCCATGGAGGTGTCTACCTTGTCCTGAGGCATCGAAAACATGCTTTAATTGAGAAAATCCTCAGTTTGCTGATTATTCTTGACACAGTGAGGGTCCAGATAGACAAAAGAGTTGTCAGTATATCCAACCAAATATCTTGCCAGGCCCGGCTTTCCTCCTAAAATGCCCATAAAGGATCTGAACTTCATCAGCCTGACCACGGCTTGCAACATCTCCGGCTGCGGTGAGTTCATTCCAATTCTCACCAAAATGATGATCAGGCCCGGAAATATCGATATTTTATCGCAATTCTGAAGGATCTTGTTTTTGTTGCGCTTTATGTAACTCTGTGTGATTTACTTTTTTTTGTCTCGATTGTTGCAGTTGAGGTACTCGATGGCTGAGGTAATTTAGAACTCGTTGTTGTAGACCAGGATTCGCAGAGGTGAGTTTTGATTATTGTTCTGGAGCTACTTGAGAATATGAGCTGTTTCGGAAGGAGTGAACCATTATCCTGCTACCTTCTTGAACATCTTCTCCCCCACCTCAACCATCCTCTATACTGAAAACAATCCATTTTTGCCGATGAACATGCTGATAATTTTATTAACCGTGTCGGCATCTCCGTATTTTTCAATACCTTATGTCCTTCTCAAGGCCTCAGCCATTGCCATTTGCCCCACTCGAAGCATACATCCCCACCCCACATCCGACGTGATACTACTTCCTCTAAAGGTCAACTGTTCTCTGTAGGTAAACCACAAGATAGAGGAGTAGATGATTTTTGCTTATTAATTGGAATCGAAGGTGTTGCCAAAGATGGTGACTTTACTGGACTTGTCGTTGTTGAGCCCTAGATCGATGTTGTGTGCCACGTTGAAATACTGCTTTTGCCTGGATATATACTATCGTACACCCACTGCTTAGCGTTACCCCACCAACTACCCCTCTCGCCTTCCATACTTATACTATCCTGATAATATAGTTTAAATATCATAAATGGAGACCTTGGTGGGCCGAGCCACCCTAAAGCGATAACAATACACAGCCAATCTCAACCTCTTCACAGTTCCAGTGATGAGAATGCTTAACAAGACCAGTTGGAACATGGGTTAGTGTAGGTTTATACAGCTCCCAAAGTATCTGAGGATGCGGCCTGGAGCTCCATTTTTGAGATGATGATCAAAGCTGATATCGAGGCATTGAAATTAGGTAGACACTTCACAATTTAGAAATGGGTTGTGAGGATGTGATGCTCAAGAGCATCAGACATATAGGTTTTCCTCAGCTGAACCACCTCAACTTGAGTATATTCTACCACATGAAGAGTTCAACGGAATATTCAGTATTGAACCTTTGGCTTATCTCGATGCCCCAGTTCTCTAAGAGTTAAATTTGGGTATTTTTTTAGCTAGCTAGCCCATAACTATATAGTGTCGATACGGCCACTTTCCAAAATGCGAGTAAAATACCTAACTGACCTTTCTATTCAGGGAAACTTCATCAACTAATTCGAAGTGTTGCAGAAGTCCTCCTTCTCGAATAAGTTCAATCGCATATCGATAGAAAAGTAAATAAAGATGTAGACAGCTGGAATGAGAAGAAGGTGCAGGGCTAAAGTATAAAATGGTTGATCAAGCTCCAAATGGCCAGCATCAGTTCAGTAGGTAAGTTGAGATGTTCAAATAGAATGTTAGAGCAGCAGGAGGATGCAATAAAGTGTACTGGTGGGCATGATAGAGCAGAAATACCCTATGATAAGTCTGAAAGAATCCAGGCAAGAGCCGAAATAATGTTTGATTTGGTGATAAAGAAGTATGACTTGATGATTGACTATATAGATCATTAGCCATTAGACCTTATGATCTCATCCAAAAGATGGATTAAATTATCCAAAAGATGGATTATCTCGCGATTCTTGGCACCCACGTAGATAGCTGAGTCCATTTCCTTTCCCTTTCTGGCAGAGTATGTCATGTATCTCTATCGGCACATTTTCTCAAAATACCTTCTTAGTATCTTCAACTCCCTCATGTCCCTCTTTGAACATAGCCAGTTTTAAAGTTCCCTCTGAATTGCTCTTTTGCTCGGCTTTTTAATAATTGTTTCCACCAAATCAGTGAACGCCTTGAAGGTCTCTTCGTCAGAAAATAGCCTACCAGAGCGCTTTTTGACATAATCGTTGACCATTTTCATAATTTTTTTTGTGACGTTGGGAAAAGGATTTTTGAGCTATTATGCCCTTGATTCTGGCTTATTGTGAATAGATTTGGAGCAACTTTTTTCCTTCAACTCTTTGCTAGGAACGTAATCACTGCTCACTGGACTTTCAATAGAAGAAGGAGCATCACTCTCAACGACCACCTCAGCAGGCTCTAATTTGTCACCTTCCTCTGTTTCGCTCCTGAACATATTCTGATGAATGTAATCAATTTAGTCAATCATGCCATCTTAGGCAGATGAAAAAAGGTTGATAACCTTGAAGATGGAGGGGTCATTTGGGGAGGTCTCGCAGTAATTCCTTTGAGTGGGGCTAGGCAAGGGAGAGTGTTGACTTCCTTAGTCCATCATATTGATAACCTGATAATTTTTTTATGGGCTCTTCTCCGAGAATGAACTGAGGAGGTCCTCTTAGTCGCTGAACTAGCTGGAAGGGTAGGCAAATGGCATAGGTGGGAAAAAGCTCATCAAGCTAAGTTTGTGGAATTGAATGAATATAAAGCCCAATAAAAGTATTTTGGATTTAAGGAAATGTCTCACAATTAAATATGACCCCTCATCTCTTAAAAAACAGAAGGAGATGGTCTTTTGTGGTACTTTGGCAGTTTTTAGAAAAGGAGACTGTTGTTTAGAATGCCCCCAAATACTTAATACTTTTTTCTCACAGTTGGGTTTTTCATTTGGATTGCTAACAAAATCATAGTCAACAAAAATCCCAGAGTTAGCTGACATCCTCCATTAACAGAAACCTTGTCAAATGCTTAGTTAACCTTAGGCGATCAATAAAACGAATGCCTTAGCTATCAATACCATTCTGTCTCGCCAGACCGCTGAACATCAGCCACCACCCGGTCATATTCTTTATAGGAGCCATGTTGCTCTCAAAGTTGGAGTATTCACTGCTTTCAATACCAACATCTTATGCTCTGTTGAATAGCTTGAAATTTTGCACATGGCTTGACAGTATCATACCGTAAAGTAGCTCAACTTTCCTGCTCCCAAAGGCACTATCGTTGACGTTCAAGCGAACCCTTTGAATATTGACTCCCTTGAACAGTTTCCTCATACCTTCATATGGTTCGTCTGATAGTTTGTAAAGGGGATGGACACATTTCTTCCAACATGTACAGCACAGCAATAAGAGAGGAAAAAAAACAAAAACCCTAGAAAAATAGTGAAGATGTAGCAACATTTGTTCAAGGGTTGAACCTCAAAGCAGAAAATTGTGATTTTGGCTTCCTCAGGTTAATGTGCCTCCTAATTGGTCAGCTAATTGAGCCGAGTGATGAGACTAGGATATTTGCCAGTAAAGGCGAAGTAATCTATTAGACAGATTGACCTTGAGACATTGAGCCCTGGGTATATTTTATAAGGTTATTTCCTTTCCATAAAAGCGAACCTTCATCTTTTGATTGATTTTTTTTACTAATGTGAGTCATTATACATGTCGGGTGTATCAATCTATACTCAATAAAATGTGATTGTCCTCAGAAGATAATGAATTGGTAGATAACATCTAGACTCTTATCGAATTTAAACTAATGACGACCAAAATTTAATATAAAAAATTCTAACAATCAACATGCAACTCAATCCATATTAAACCTCCCCTTCTGTTTAGTCTGAACAGCAGCAACCTCTACTCATTGACCAATAAAACCCTTATCCCATGCCAGCTCACTCTTCCTCATCAATCGGGGCTCCTCTCTAATATCAAAAAGGTCCAGGACCCCTCGACCACCTTTCCGACGGTCTTTCTGGCCAAGCAAGAACAGCTTTCATCGCAAAGGTATACACTCTCCTCACCAGTATTTCATTTAACTATCACAGTTGAACTTCTAGTCACATTCGGCATATGTTTGCTGTCTCAATACGTCTAGGCCTATCGAAACTTCCAGCTAGATTATCCCTGGGTCGTCATCTTCCCCATCATTCTGGCTATTGCTGCCGGTGTTGCTGCCTGTTGCCTTCCTCAAGCTAGACAAGCTCCTCTAGATGTCATACTATTGGCTGTTTTTGTTCTTTCTTTCAGCTATCTGATGAGTATGTTATGCTCGGCAGTGGTCGAGGACAACAGTGGGCCTGTAGTTCCTATGGCTGTCTTGGCAACAGTTGGCATTACTCTCTGCCTGACCGTTTATGCATTTCTCTGCAAAGGTAACTATGTCGTCTGGATCGGCCTCATTCTGGTCTGTGGAGCAGGAGCCCTAACTTTTGGCATAATGTCAATATTCTTCTACTTCCCAGCCCTCATTTACGTCTACTGTTCTCTCTGCATCGTAATATATGGAGTCTACCTGGTCATCATCACCAAAATGATCGTTGGCGGAGAGTTCGCATAGTTCCCCATGGATCATCCCATCCTGGCCTCACTCTTCTTGTATCTCTACATTATGAAAATATTCATGTATATTTTGATGATGTTCGGGGCCAAAAGACGCTGAAGGCCCATGATTCTGCATAGTCTTGTCTGTTGACTCATGTATGATAATATATGATGGGATGTACTTAGGGAAAGGTCATTAACTTCCATTATAATAATTGCCTGTTTTGTCTACTTGACGCCATGTACCTCCAGTCGGTCAACCAAAATGTGCTCACCAACAATGTCATGTGGAAGGACCTCCTTCTCAAGCAGGAACTTCTCTTCACTCTCGATAAAGTTGGCTTCCAGGTTCCCAGCCCTATCCAAGTTAAGACTATCCCAGTCATCATTCAGGGTCATAACGTCATCTATCAGTCCAAGGCAGGTTCAGGCAAGACAGCAGTCTTCGTTCTAAGTATCTTGCACATGATGAGGCCTGAATATAAAAGTGGCTATTTGCCTCATCAATGCTTAGTCATTGCCAAAACTCGAGAGTTGGCCTATCAGATAGCCCAGGAGTTTGAGAGGTTTTCACAGTTCATGGATCAGCCTAGAGTCAGAATCGGCTGCTTCTTCGGTGGGATACCGATTCACGAAAACTACGACATTTTGACAAGTGATATGACTCCTCACATAATTGTCGGCACACCCGGACGCCTAAAATCTCTCTTCGAAAAAGGATTCATCAACCTCAACAACGTAAAAATAATCATATTCATAGTTGCGCTTTTTGGTGATAGATGAATGCGACGAAGTACTAACCGGCAGGGGGGAAGACTTAGTATTCTTGGACAAACTGGTCAGTCCGAAGATCCAGTACATCATGGTGAGTGCCACCTTCAGCAAGGAAAGTCTCAACAAGTGTCGGTTCTTCTCGAAAGACTTCTATGAAATTTTGATGGAAGATGGATAGCTGGATTTTAGCACCCTTGCTCAATTCTATGAACCTCTCCAATAACAGGACAAGCTTTCCATTCTTGAACGACTACTGGACTTCACTCCCTTCAGCCAAGCTATCATTTTCACTAACACCATCCAAAAGACTATACAGGTTACTCAGCTCCTCATCCAAAATATGTTCAATCCTATCACCATTCACTCGGGCCTCTCTCAAGATGAAAGACTGTAGTGCTATCAAAAATTCAAAGACAATGGATCTCGAGTGCTAGTGGCCACAGACCTATTCGGCCGAGGAATTGACATTGAGCAGGTCAATCTGGTCGTTAACTACGACGTTCCTGATCAAGCTACAAGGTACATCCATCGTGTGGGCAGAGCTGGCAGATTCAATACCAAGGGAGTGGTGGTCAACTTTGTTGTTGACAAAATGAACGATCTGATCGTGCTGGGCTAGGCCTCCAGGTTGATGAACTGCCATATAGTCAGAATGCCTCATTCTGTGTCCTTATAACAGTTCATGTGAGAAGTGATTTGTATGAGCCTGACTTTGTTTGCATGTTTGTTGCTTATGATGGGGTTGTATGATTGATGAAGATGCGATGTTTGTTTCAGGCTGTCTGCCGAGGTTGTTTGTTTAAAAAGGAAGGAGATTTGGAGAATTTATTGAGAAGTACTCAGGTGGCCAATTATCTCTTCTGACTGTTGCAACTACTCCCACGACTTGACAGCACTCTGAGATCAATTTTCATGACTTTTCTTGAATCATTAAACCCTCTCGTAAGCTTCAATTAACATTATTGACTGCATATGTGTCCTACTAAACTTCCATTGGAGGCATTCAGTGTATCAGATATGCTCAGTTTTTCTTCAGTCTGTACACTGATCGTCTTATTGGCACCCGGCATTTTCTGCTTCAAGAGGCTTCAGTGATTGTTTCACTCTTGCTCAATGTTAATTATAATACTCAGCGAATAAAAACTAATAGCAATAGGTATCACATTTTGCCAAAGCCTTCAGTAGATTTCTGCTCTTCCTTTCCCTTGGACTCTGATTGGTTGAGGACCATTCCCAATATCCTTCTCAGTTGGTGGATCTCCTCGTCTTGGTTCTTGATGACACTCTTCAAATTCGATACTCTTGACTCTAGACCTGAGATAGCCTTGCTCTTGCCGTTGAGCTTCATCTGAAGTTCGAAGTTTTTTTGACAAAGAGACTCATTTCTTTCCTCGGCCTCTAATTTCAGTTGGGATATCCTGTCAGATAGGTCTTGGAGCATTAGAGAGCTGCTTCTGATTGTTTGGCATCGTTGAGCACTCAGTTGGATATCCTTGTCTTTGGCATTGGCACTGACAACAATATGAATGAGGCCATGAGGTTTGATCTCAATGAGGGAAAAATCCCTACGAATCAGTCTGAACAGATCTTCAAGTCCTTCAAGCTGACCGCCCATAGTATTTTGCTTGCAATCCTCAGTTGCCAAGTTGAGTTCATATTCCTCTTGGGCATCGCAATAGAGGATTCTGATGTTGAGACGGGGATCATCTTCAAAGCCCATCATTTCCATTCGAAAGACGACGTTGTCCCTGACGATGCTGAAGAAGCGTTCGGCTACTGCTGTTGTTGCCATTGAGGCGAGTGTCGAAGATGCGAGGGTTGATGCTGTTTTCATGCACAAAAGTATAAGTCTGTCTAACTTCCAATGCCCAAGCTTTATGCCTGCCTACTTATGAAATCGACTTGCTAAACAAATTAATTAAGTAGGTTGATAGTGACTTATCGAACTGAGTGATAGCTGTAATTAGGGCCACAGACTCAAATATTGATTCAGAATATAAAATAGCAAATAAGGATTTTAATATTTCTGATGCCTTCCATATTTTTTTCAAGACCAATCAAAATAAGCGCTGTTATCCATAGCTCGGATTTTAAAAGGAAAAAATGATTATTTTTTAGTCCTGTAATATTAATTTTGATCGTGCAAAAGTGACTACTAGAAATTAACTTGAAGCCAGTCCCTTCTTTGACTCGCCCACCATCAAACCTACCCTCTAACTCCCACCGCTCTCCCCCCTTAGAGCTCCACTCCATCAATAATAGGAACAGCTCATGGAAGTACTGGAACTCTAAGCACCAGAGCTCCCAGAAGGACTTGGTCTCATCTAACTCCCTCAGGATCCTTACTAAGAATCGGTCAACCCAGAAGTGAAAGGAAAATATCACCATCTAGATTCTTATGACTCGGGAAACCGATCATAAATCCCATCGACCATCCTGACATCATCAGTTGGGGAGCCCCTGTTACCCCTCCTTGAGCTATAGGATTCTAGGATGAATGAGAAGATCAGGTATCATTTCTTATTACAGCAGATAGATGATCTCATTTTTGGTCGACCATAGCGAACTGTCCCCATAGTGTCTGGAGATCGAAGGGAAACTTCCTCTAGAAGGCAACACTCTATTAGAAGGTGCTCTAAAGCCCCTGATTGAGAAGTTCAGGAAGGTAAAGAAGAGCAGGGAGGAGCTGGTGAAGTATGTCATTCGTAAAGCTCTGGCCTTCGTGTAGGACAATATATGGCAACAGAGAAGGAAAAGCCTAAACTTCAGCAAATACTCCTTAGAGTTCTCCAAATAGGGAAAAAGTACCAATGGCCTTAGTTAGGACTTGCCTAGTATAGAAACACTGCAGAAAGGACCATCAACAAAGCCTTCCTCCTTGGCCTCTTCTCCGACCAACAGTTTGCGCAGCAGTATAAATTATTTTTGGGTAAGGGTATCAGCAACATAGAAAACTTCATGAGGATTGCTTAAGAGGACAACAAGCACAAGATTGGCTATCTGGTGGGGCAGGTCGAACATTCATTGAATTATGGGGATATCAGCCATATCACCAGAATCAAAAGAATGCCTTGGACTAGCAAACAAATCAAGCAGGCCTACTCTCTGGCACTTGATTTTTCGGAGGGAATCTTTGAAAGCCGCAGAAACCGCAAAACTTGATATTATGTCAATAGATCAGTTGAGTTAAAGGTATCATGAATAAATGTTACTCACACATCAAATTTAATGCCCAACATTTCTTAGCTGACCTGCCACAACTTAGCAGCATTATCCATGTTGCTCGTGAATGCTGATGATTGACACACCTGACAATCTTTGTAGAATTATCCTTTCTTCAATTTGGACTCATCCTCAAGAACAAGGTGCAGAGTAGTTTGAGCTCCCTCCCACTCAGTCTTAGCGGTGAACAGATTAATCGGTAAAAAAACAACCTTGACAACAGTATAGAGAAGACCGAAGGCACGACCTATGTCTGTAGCTATTACACCAGGGTGCAACGAGTACGTGGAAGCATCTATGCCAGCTTAGTTGATCCTCTGTTGCAGCTGTCTGGTGAAAAGAACGTTGGCCATTTTTGATCTAGCGTAAGCAATTCTGGTTGTGTACAATTTTAGCAAATTCATATCTTCAAAGTCAATGAAGTCCATCAATCCCTTGTGTCTTGCTCCATAATGTGCAATGGATGACACATTGATCACCCTCGGCTTATCTGCAACTTTGATGAGATCCCAGAGCAGGTGAGTAAGGTAAAAGTGCCCCAAATGGTTGACCCCCATCGTCATCTCAAAACCATCTTTTGTCTCCCTTCTTTCAGGAAAAATCAGACCTGCATTGTTGATGAGAACATTCACACAGTCTGCCACCTCACGAACATTTTAGCTAAACTCTTTAATCGATTGTTTGTCGGCTAGATCCAGAGGGAAAAAGAGCACTTGGCT
>Ga0100402_1006799_pt1 | contig 11235 bp, 10 predicted proteins | sample CryGeyme20150102_FD_80419 | JGI IMG/M metagenome (GOLD analysis project Ga0100402, IMG submission 80419) | Groundwater microbial communities from Crystal Geyser aquifers in Utah, USA - Crystal Geyser metaG 2015-0102 | ecosystem: Environmental > Aquatic > Deep subsurface > Groundwater | place...
ACTCAAGAACAAGTTGTGGCTCCTGAAAAACCAACAGATCAACCAATTGAACCGGTTGCTGCACCTGCTACAAGTGAACCAATTAAACCGGTTGCCGCACCTGCTGCAGAAACTGCTGTACCTAAACCTACTGATATTCCTGTTGAACCTGATATCCAAGATCAACCTGTAGCTGAAGAAGCTCCAGAAGCTGAGGGAACTAGAATTCCTGAGATAATTCAAATGATTTTTGATTATTATGCAAATAATGAAGGTGCTGTTGGAACTCCAACTCCAGAAACTTTTGATGATAGTGACTTTACTGAATTTGAAGGTAGCTATTACACCTTCACTAACGGATATGCTTATATAGTTACTCCTGAGAGTGAAGTTCCAGTTTTTGCATTTAAAGCTAATACTGCTGAAGAAGAAGGAGATGAAATTGTTTTCTATCAAGAAGAAAATGGAGTTAAAATTGAAAAGGGCAGACTTTCAAAAGTTGGACCAGAAGCAAGATTTACACCTACATCAGAATCTCCTGAAGAAGATGTCGCCGGGGATCAAGAAGAGTCTCCTGGAATAGAAAATAATTTTGATCCTGAAAGAGATGTTGAACATGGTACAAATTTCCCTTGTATTGAAACTGGAATTAATACCTGCTCAATCGATTTTACAGTTGAAAAATTAAATACATATGGTTTGTACACAGATGAAGACAATAATGTTATTCCAATTCCAGGAACACCTTTTGTTATTGAAGCATCAGTAACTGGTTGGGCTAGAAAAGCAGATGGAAGCCTTCCAGAAAAACCTACAATCATTCCAATGATAATAGCAAATACTGAAACCGGTGAAAGAATGACTGGTAAAACAATAGCTGGATACTTACCTCTATGGCAACTAGAGCATTTTCTAATTTCAATTTCAGAATTTTTCTATGCTGATGGCGGTGATCGTGAGTCAAATAACTATGGAAATCAATATGATGAAGTCAACACATGGTATTCAAACCCAGATGCAATTATGCCTACAATTGACCCAGGTGATGAAATTTTAATAGACCTTCCAACACCCGGAAAAGATATTATTGGAGGTTATTTGCCTCAAGATATGTATAATTTTCTTAGGCCTTTGTTAGACGCATATTATGGTGAAGGTCATGAAGTACTAGAAAGATATCTTCAAACAGGAGATATAAATGACTTTATTGATGCTATGGGAGATAATCTAGTGGTAACTCCAGATGGACAAGCTATATTGATACCAGGAGGTGGAGTCGGATTATATAAAGATAAAAATAATTAATAATATAATTGTTTTCTAATTGATCTAAGAGTAATAAAAGTGATACTATGAATACATGATAAAGTATCATTTTAATAAAAATTTAAGAATACTGATCCCAATAATTTTGGCCATATTATTAATCTCAATAATATTATTTTCATTTAGCTCTTTATTTTCAAAAAAATCTATAGAAAAAAAAGAAATTAAAACTGCAAATATCATAACTCAATTTCCTTTAGCAGCTGACTCTCTTGATCTGTATTCATTTAGATGTGAATTAGAAAAACTAATTTTCGATGACTACATTCTCAGTAACGGTAACATAGTTGAAGTTTCAGCAGAATGCTTATATTTAGATAAATTAAATAACACTCAACAAATAAGGGTTCCTATTGTAATAGCGGAACCAAAAAATAACTATAGATTATTAATGAAAGAAGTTACACAGAGTCCATTACTACAATGGAAAGATATGGACTTTATTCATCATATTGAAGAACGTTATTATTATGAATTTGGTACTGATGTAGATGTATATAAATCTCCAGTGAATGGATATTACTACAAAAATAACACTAATAAACCAACTATAGATAGAGGAGATCTTTTGCTAATTAGTTTTGCAAAAAAAGAAAGTGATATTTTTAATAAAGAAACAATTTACAATGGCGATTATCTTGAATCAGCAAAATTTAATAAAGACTACATAAATGATCAGTATGGTTTTGAAAATATTAATAATTTCATAAATACTGGAAATCCGGATGAATTAAATATGGAAAACAACAACTTACTAATACCAGTATTTGTAGAATACCTCGAAGATATTAATCCATCATGAAAAAATTAACCAAAATAAATTTTTTAGCTACACTCACTTTAGTTTTATCTTTATTTTTATCTATAAATGTAAAACAAATAAATGCAGATGTTCAGTGTGATCCATATAGCTGTAGCGGAACAAATACATATCTTAAAGTTGGTAGATGTGAATTTCAAACTTCAGCATGTGGAAATCGTGATATAACAGAAAACGCTCCACATACATGCCCAAAGCCAGGAGCTCCTGGTTCATGCACAGCTTATGCAGAAGGAAAAGATGGATGCAGTAGTGTTTCTTGGACTTCAGTAACAACAAACTGTAGATGTGCTAACCCTATTTATAGTTCAGATTGTTCAAGCAACTCTGATACTTGTGGACCGTATAATGATTTAGCTTGTTCTGGATGTGTAACAGTGAACACCTGTGGAACCCCAAAAGGATCTAATCTTGGTTGCTGTGTAATCACGGCAACTCCTCCTCCATCACCTACAGAATGGTGTGGAGACAGTGCCTGTCAGGGAACTATTGGAGAGACATGTTCTAACTGTGAAACAGATTGTGGTGCTTGTAATCCTCCACCTGGACCATATTGTGGAGATAATTCTTGTAATAATGGAGAAACTAATTGTTCATGCGCAACCGACTGTTCTGGAACATGTAACAATACACCCTCTTGTAGTGTCTCTTTATCACCTTCCTCAGTTAATCTGTTCACAGATAGTAGCCCATTTAATATAACTGCAAATGTTACTAATATTCAAAATGGTAATGTTGGACAAGTAGAATTTAGCAAATCAAATAGCAATATTACAATGAGCCCTGTATTTGATACTAATGGAACTCCATATCAATCAGCAATTACCCCTGTATCAGCAGGAACATCAACAATAACCGCAAATGTATATATGGGAGGGTCAACAGTAAGGTGTTCTGCATCTGCAACTATAACAATTACTTCTAATATAAATCCACCAAATGAGGGACCTGATTGTAAAACCTTTACCATTTCAGATTCTACAGTATCACAAGGTGATGTTCCTAGTATCACAGCAGATTTATTTGACGAAGCAAGAAATATTGTTCCAGATGGGGGGTTTGAAAATGGAAACATGACATATTGGCCTACAGCTCATCAGCTTAGTTCTTGGGTAACCATACCTACAAATGGAACTCAGGGAGAAGGAGCTTACTATGCAAGAATAGTTCGTCAAAACCCAGCGCCAACAACACCACCTGCATTTGATCCTCACGCTGCAACAGCATGGTTAGAAACTGGCGATACTAATGTTCAAAATGAAGATTATACTTTCAAATTTATGGCAAAGTCACACGAATGGGTTGATCCAAATCCACAGGGTCACGTAAGAATCCCTGGACTACTAATTCAAACAGATACCTGGGGTGGAGATTGGCTTCCTTGGCCAGAAATTGTAAACTATGAATGGAGAGAGTTTGAATATCCAGTTGATATATCAGGTGGTACTCCAACATCTAAGTTAAGAGTTGTATTAAGACCACAAGAAAACTATCCTAATCCATGGAGAACAGATATCCTTTCACCTACATTTAATTATTGGCCTATTTATTATGATTCAATAAAACTTTATAACACAGCGGATGCTCAAATTAGTCCGACTACTGTTAAATTCTATTACATACCTTCTTCAGCTAATCCTTGTATTGGAAGCAATTGGACTCTAATAGGAACTGGAAATAGAGTTGGAACTTCCAATCAATATGAAATTGATTGGAACACTTCAGCAATTCCTCCGAAAGACTATATTATTGCAGTTAATGCAGCTGATATTGAAGGCAGAATTTCAACTGGAAATCCTGGTAATTGTGGTAGTGCTTCATTTGACTACAGGCAAGCATGTAATGGACCTATTACTGTAACAGCATGTACACCATCTTGTGGTGGAACTTCTTGTGGTGATACTGGTGACCAACCAAACCAGGTTGCGAGCAGTTCTATCAGAGTTAATACGGTTGCATCTGGCAACGTTAATTTAACAAGCTCTCCAACACTCAATATTACTTGGAGTAATCCGGGTGTTCCTGACACATCTTCAGATATTAATTCCTATGTTATAAAAGTCTGGGACAGATCTCTTGGAACTACGCCTCCAGGAACCTGTACTGGTGGAGCAACTAAGTGTATGAGGTATACATCTACAACTACTTCAATCTCTCCAGCCGCAGATGCATCTCATGGAAATAATGTATATGTAGCTGTAAGAGCTGTAAATAGTACCTGTACTCCAATTGCATATGGTGATTGGTCAAGTAATAAATCATACGATCTAGTAGCTGATATTTCCGGAAATATCTATGATGCAGTTGTTGAACCTAATGGATCAAATATCTGTTCAGTACCAAATCCAGTGCCATCAACTATCAACATCTCATCAGGATATCAAGGCCTTGTGGGAAATGCTGGTGGAACTTTAATTACAACACCTGGAACTAGATTTACATATAGAGCCCCATATGAACCAAATTCCAGCTGGTTTAATGAAAATACTAGTCTAACACTAGACCTCAATGAAAACCCATCTGATCCTTCAAACTCATTCTTCTGTAGCTGTCCTGGTGGTGACCCATTTATGTGTTTTCATACAAATAATTTGTATGCTCCATCAACAGACAAACATTTCTATGTTACCAACATTGACCTTTCAAATGGACCATGGTGGCAAGCACAGGAGGGTAATGTCTATGGATTTAATGGATATAATAATTTTGTACCAAGTGCATGTGAGAATGATGTAAATGCTCCAATATGTGATGCTAATGTAGTAATCAGAAATGTAGATGATGATCCTAAATCAGCTGGTATACCTTTAAGTGGAGGTACAATTTCCAGCGGTGGATACTTTACCGCATATGATGATATTACTGAGCCACATGCTGAAAATACACAACACAGCAATATGATAAAAGAAAACTATGACTACTTTGTCAAAAATGTTGATCTTAATACTGTTCAAAACCTTCCAACTTCTGGTAGCACTCTCACCTCAGTCCCTACAGGTGGAACAAACTATGATGGAGCAGAAGTTTTTGATTACTCAGGCAATCTAACTGTAAGTTTTGACACACAGGTAGTAGATTCAGCAACTAAAATCATAATTTTTGTTGATGGAAACGTCACAATACAAAATGATGGATCAGTGGGAGATCGTGTACTCGAAGTTGAAAAAGGTGGATACTTTGCAATCATAGCAAGTGGAAGTATAACTTTTGAAAACGAAATTGGTAATGCTTGTTCATTCCCAAGTTGTCCATCTGAATCAACAAATATTGATGGAGTATACGTTGCAAGTACAAGATTAATCATTGAAGATGATGGTGATGATGCCTTAGTTGATAATATGTTTGTAGGAGAAGGAACGTTTGTAGGTTGGGAAGGCATTAATCTTAACAGATCATTTGATACCACAAGTCCAATTGATAGAGCTATCAATAATGAATATCCAACAGAAAGATTTATCTTCAGACCTGACTTTAATGAAAATACACCTGAACTTCTTAAACATCCTAACTTAGTATGGCAAGAAGTTAATTAGACTACTTTGGAATCAATAATGCATAAAGATCCTTCTAACATAAATCAAACCGGTTTTACATTAATTGAGTTACTCATAACTACTTCTTTAACCGTAATGCTGATGCTAACTATAACTACTATGTTTATGACATTCCTAGTTGGAAACTCAAAAACAAATGTAAGCAAAAAAGTTAAAGAAGAGGGATTAACAGCTCTAAGTCAAATGGAGTTTATTATGAAAAATGCTCATTATGTTGAAGGTACTTGTACTTCAGGTAGTAGTATTGATATTACCAGTCTAGATGGTGGTACCACCACATATAGTGTGTTAAACAACAAAATCGCTTCATCAAGTACAACAACTAGATATTTAACTTCAGATAATGTTGATATCTCTGGATTAAATTTTGAGTGTACAGGTGAAACAGGAAATAGACAAATCATTGTTTCATTTGATTTAGAAAAAAATGCTCCAACATTAAGTGATGAAGCTTTAGTCTCTGAACACTTTGAAGCAATTATCAATATGAGAAATTAATTAGTAAATCCATTTGTTTGTTTAAACTCTTGGATTAACTCAATCTCTCTTGTTTGAGATCCATCCATCCAAGATACAGTCACTATAACATTTACATAGTAAGGATCTTCTGGAGTTCTTGTACCTGATCCACCTATTGCAAAAAACACATCTCTTTTATATTCTACATTTCCAAGTGTGACAACTTGAGCTGCACCACAAGCATTTAGTGAAGGGGAATCTATATCTGAATAACAATTTTCACCTGGCGTTAATGAATTCTTAAAGTTAACCATCCCTAAAGTATTTTTATCAGTCCTTAATTTTTCAAGCACTTGCTGCCCTAGAATAGTTGCGTTCTGTCTAAACTTAGATTCACCAGTATTTTTAATTGAATATGTAACTGAATTAGCCACAGCAGTGATAATAAGACCAACCACCATCACAGCAATTAATAACTCAATTATTGTTGATCCATGCTGATTAGTAAATTTTCTAAATATCTTCATTAAAGAAAATCTCCCTCAGATATTTCTCCAGTTGAGAAGACTTCAAATTCATAAATAATGTCTGTAGCATATTTTCCAGTAACTGTATAAATAACAGATGTATTATTTCCCATATCTATTCCTCCTTTTAGAGCAATAAAAGTTATGTTTGTATTCGGATTTTTAACAACTGTTACATTATTGAGATCAAAATCTGATCTCAATTCATTGTTTGTAACATTAGTTATATTTTCAGGTTCTCTACAAATTTTTCTAAGATAAACCTTGTTTACATCAGTAGCTACCCTGTATCCATAAAGTTTTCCAGGGGAAGTACAAGAATCAGCCCCCTCACCAGCTCTAGCTTTTATTTGAGCTGAATTCATATAATCTTTTAATTGGTTGACTGTTGTTTGGACTTGTTGACGGTCATTAAATCTAACAAAACCAGCTATTCCAGCTCCAGTTACTAAAAGAATAATACTTATAGTTACTAAAAGTTCAATTAGGGTAAAGCCATGAATATTTTTAGATTTAATAAGCATAAAGTTTATGGATTTCTTACTTCATATGCAGATTCACCCTCAAGCGGAGCAGTTAATATAAATGTAGTTGCAGTTGGTCTTGTATAAATATAACCACAGTTTACAGCACTCCCTAATACACTCAAACAACTTGCATTTGTATCTGAATCTTTTGGATCAACAGGAGTTGGCTCACTAATAAATCCTGAACCTAAGACTCCAATCATAGTATTATAGTCACCAGCAGGATATCCAGCTGGATTCTCACTTTTATATAAAACTAATGCTTGTCTCACAGTTTCAAGATCAGCTTTTCTTTTTGAATTTCTTGCTGATTTACCAGCATTTGAAAAACTAACTAAACCAATTGCAGACAGGACTACAATAATTGTAGCAACTACTAAAAGTTCAATTAGAGTGAATCCCTTTGAATTAATTTTTTTATCATTCATATTATTATTCCTAGTTTGTTAATCTTAGTATTTCACCAGATCCTGATTCAAGTCTTGCAGTAAGTTCAAATAATGCTCCATCAGAATCATAACCATAGTAATATGAGTTATCATTTACTGGATCTCTAGGTACACTATCATTTGTGTAATAATTTTTTTCAACTAAATAAGTAACCATATCATCATATGCTAACTTATCTAATGGAATCCTTTCAACTTCTGGATTTGGTGTTGGAGTAGATGTTTCTGCAACTATAGTTGGAGTAGGAGTAGGAGTTTGTAAGTTTACAGTTGGAGTTGGGTTAGAAGTTGGAGGAGGCACAGGTGTACCAAGTCTAATAGGTTCTGTTGTTGGAGTTGGAGTACTAACTATTGAAGTAGAAACAGGAGTTGCTGTTGCTTCTTCCCAAATAGGATCAATAGTTCCAATTGGCTCTCTTGTAGTACCTCCATCATCAATAGGTGGAGGAGTATATCCTGTATTTAAGACTGCTTGGGCCTCTTGAACTTTAAATGTGTTGGCAATTCTAGCCATTACTTGTCTTGGAAATGAAAAAGTAACTCTACTAGGAATCAAAACACCAGCAATTGGATAATATCCATATTCAGTTCTGAATAAAAGTAAAGAAGTTCTCACGTTCTCCAAATCCTTAGCTCTTTGAGCATCTCTTGCTTTTACTTGAGCATTAGAATAACTTACTAAACCCATAGCTGAAACAACAATAATAATTGTTGAAACAACTAAGATTTCAATAAGTGTGAAGCCTCTTTTTTGATTTTTTTTGATTTTTTTACTTTTACTCATAATTTTCCTTTATTATTGATTTTATTGTAAATTTGAAACACAAAAATGACCTGACCCTGACCACAAACAGTCCGCTCCAGAATTTCCTACTTCATCCTCTAGCACAGCACATGCACAATAATCAGCGGCACTACCAGTACACACATAATCAACTTTATCTTTAGGATCTAAAGGTAAATCATTGGCTGGGAACTGTCCTTGCATACCATCACAATTAGTTCCAGTTGCAGCATACTGAGAATTATTTACTGCATAAAATTGTTCAAAAGCATTCTGCATTTGTTTTAGATCACCTTGCCTTCTTGCATTACGACTTTTCTTTTGGGCAACACTATATGCTGAAGCACCAAGTGCAATTAGGATACCAATAATTGAAATAACAACTAATATTTCTAATAGAGTAAATCCTTTTTGATTAATATTTGCTTTAAATAATTTCATAATTTCCTTTATTTAATTACAATAACTTTCATCTTATTTGTCTCTAGATCTGCGGATTTAACTCCCCAGTTATCTTCAAGAGTAATCCTAACGTCATACTCACATCTTGCTAATTTACAATTATAAATATGTGACACTTGTCCTGCTAAACCAGAGATTGGAGCTTTATCTCCATCTCCAAAATCTAAAATACCACTCATTGAGTTAGCTTTACCGGAATCGGCAACAAAAGTAAACTGAACAGTGCTTCCTGAGCTAACGGGAACAGTACGAGTTTTTTGATCCAAAAGTGGATTACTATTAAAAGAAAGAACCACTGGACGTGATGCACAAGCAGAATAACAGCTTTGTTCACAATCAGGCAAACCTGTTATTCTATCCCCAATACCAAAGTGTGAAACCTCGTTGCAGCATTGATATCCATATCCACTACACACTGTCACGGGGCCATCATTAATAACCCCTAGTTCTTCTGATTTTATCAAAACACCATTTTGAGTAACTAAACTTTTATGCTTAGTCAAAAATGAAAAATCAAAACCTGTTGTTTCAGACAATTTGTTTATCTCTGATTCAAATACTTCAAGATCAATTCCACTTTGTTGATGATTTAAACTAAATCCAGATGTTCCTGGAACCTTGGTCACGAACTCGGGCAATGATCCTTGACTAATTAAAATTGGGTCATATTGAAAACCTTCACAAACTGCCTCAACCAAATATTCAGATGATGAAATAAATCTAAGTTGATAAGAAACCAAACTTGAATCACCAACTGCTCTTGAACCGAGTTCATTACATTGTGATCCAAATGATCCACGATTCTTTGCCAAGGTCATCTCTTTAAGTGAACTTCTTACATTACTAGTTCCCCAATAGAGCATTAATTCTCTAATCAAGAAAAAACCCCCAACTACAATTATAGTAAAAAATAAAAAGGCGCTAATAATTAACCGCAATATACGCATAAGATTTCTCTAGAGTCTCTCTAGTAACATTAAAGCATATTTTGTTGGTATAAAGCAAGCTGATAGATTAATTGAAATATTAAAAAATTAGTGACCAGTACCATGAAAAAATAGCATCTCCCCACAATAGGCTAAGTGCTGTAGAAGCTATTAAAAAAGGACCAAATGGAATTGCCGTTTTTAACTTACCCTTTTTTAATGAAATTAATAACAAACCGACTATGGCACCAATTATAAAGGCAAGGAATAAACATACCAACATCTTTTGAGCACCAAGCAGTAACGCTAACGGAATTACAAGTTTTACATCCCCAAATCCCATACCTCTGCCTTTTGTAAAAAACCATAGTGCAAAAAAGAAGATAAATGAAATAACAGCCGCTAAAATTGCCCAGTACAAATCATTTAATTGCATGATTCCAGTAAGTACTAGTGCAACTCTATATAAAATTACTGCACCCAATAAAGAGAAAACAGGTTTGTCTGGCAGGATCATGTAGTTTAAATCAATGATAAACAAATAAATTAATAACAAACCAACGATTAACCAAAAGATTGGTTGCAAGATACTTAAAGGTGTTTGTGTTAATTTAAAGAAAATAAATCCCCCCCAATACCACCAAACAAATAGTACACCAGTAAGAACTTCAACCATAGGGTGTAAAGGTAAAATTGGTTCACTACAATGTCTACATTTACCTCTTAGTAAAATAAAGGAGAGTAGGGGAATATTGTCATACCATGCAATGTTGTTTTTACAACTATCACAACGAGATCTTCCTGATACCCAATCTTCTCCCTGAGTAGATCTTAAAATTACCACACATAAGAAACTACCAATAATAGCTCCAAAAATAAATAGAAATGTAGTAATTAATAAAAATGATACAGTTATCATAACTTTACCCATGCTAATTCATTTTTTATTTTTAGGGTAGGGGGGAAATTAAAAGCCCACCGCATAGGGTGGGCTTAAATTTTATACTAATTCGTTTGTTAAGGAATACAGATAAAGTAAATATCATTTGTGTCATCACAAATAGTTGCATCTATTGATAAAAGATCATCTGGCAATCCTGATGTACATCTGTTTGTTGCCTCTGTAATGAATGCATCTGACTTAGGTTCAAAACAAATATAGGTACTATCAGAAGCATTATCTCCATGATAAATATGAAGATAGTTATAACCTCCATCAAAAATTCTATTAAAGAAAGTAACCTTCAATTCATTAGCACCTGTACAAGTTGCTCCATCTCCAGCTGAAAGTAGGTCAGAAACTAAGCACGTTCCTGGTGTATTTTGATTAAATTCATCACCTACTGTGCTATCATCCCACAATTGAAAAGGAACTGCGTAAACGTCATCCGATGCACCATTTTGCCATGGGTAATATCCTTG
>Ga0100402_1006802_pt1 | contig 11232 bp, 8 predicted proteins | sample CryGeyme20150102_FD_80419 | JGI IMG/M metagenome (GOLD analysis project Ga0100402, IMG submission 80419) | Groundwater microbial communities from Crystal Geyser aquifers in Utah, USA - Crystal Geyser metaG 2015-0102 | ecosystem: Environmental > Aquatic > Deep subsurface > Groundwater | place...
GTCAATTTTAATTTTATACCCGTTTTATCACGAGAAGAAAATTGGGATGGGGCGAGAGGCTATGTACATGATTACTACCTGCCTTTAGCTCAGTTGAATAGCGCGGTTTATTTTTATTTATGTGGCTGGACAAGCATGGTTCGAGAAGCAAAGAACCGCTTGAAAGCACTCGGTTTCTCAAGGAAACAGCTTAAGTTTGAACTTTACGACTAATGAACAATAATCTCCGCGACGGCATACATCTAGTTTCTAAATTTACACTGAGGAAGGGATGGAATGCTTTTCTAGTTTGGAGTTCCTATCAATTGGCAAAACGCTTCAAGTTGGCAGTGCATTGGGGTCAGCCGATATCCATGAGTATTGAGCCTACTACCTCATGTAACTTGCGCTGCCCACAATGTCCCAGCGGATTGCGGTCTTTCAGTCGACCGACGGGCATGCTTCAAGGCGACTTATTTGCGAAGCTTGTAGACGAACAAAAGGCGAGTTTATGGTATATGACACTCTATTTTCAGGGAGAGCCCTATCTCAATCCTGAATTTTTGGATATGGTGGCCTATGCTTCGAAAAACGGAATCTACACCGCTACAAGCACCAATGCCCATTATTTGAATCCGGAAAATGCGCGACGAACGATGGAGTCGGGTTTAAATCGCTTGATAATTTCTATTGATGGAGTGGATCAGGATGCTTATGGAAAATACCGAATTGGCGGGAGTTTGCAGAAGGTTTTGGACGGAACAAAAAACCTCATTGATGCGAGGAAGGCCGGTAAAGGGGATAAGCTTCATATCATCTGGCAATTCATTGTATTTGCGCACAACGAAGGACAGCTTGAGGAGATTAAAAGACTGGCCAAAGAGTATCAGGTTGATGAACTAGCGATTAAAACCGCCCAAATTTATGATTATTCCGATGGAAGTGATCTGCTTCCAGAAAATGAAAAATACCGCCGTTATACGGAAATGAGTGCTGGCTTCGTTATAAAGAATAGCCTCCTAAATCATTGCTGGCGCATGTGGCAGTCCTGCGTAATTACCTGGGATGGCAAGGTGGTTCCTTGCTGCTTTGACAAGGACGCCACTCATCGCTTGGGAGATTTAAAGACACAAACCTTTCATTCAATATGGAAATCTTCGGAGTATCAATCCTTCAGAAAGGCTGTGTTAGGCGGAAGATCGAATATTGATATCTGCAAAAATTGTAGCGAAGGAACCCGGATTTGGGAATCTTGACGCATTAGGCAACATTCGATTCTTTTCAGGGGTCTTGTTAATAGAGGTGTGGATAAGCTCTCATCAATGACTAGTGTAAATACCTTTAGTAATTGCGTAAAAAATGCCGCAAATGCTAGTATTTATCGAAATGTTTTTTGATGGAGGGCTGTAAATTTCTTAACTTCGACTAATTGTTTTGTTAATAATGTTGTTAGCGCTGCGTATGAAAAAAGTACTACTATTTGTAATGTTCCTAATGGCCGCTCTGGTTACGCAAAAGGCTGAAGCCTCTCACGTAATGGGTTCGGACATCGTTTACCGTTGTTTAGGAAACGGTAAATATGAGCTGGTTGTTCGCGTTTACCGTGATTGTAACGGTATCCAAGTGAGCCAGTCTAATGTGGTTGGTCGTTGTAGCTCAAGCACAATTACCATCTCTAGCCAAACGAAAGTATCCACCCGAGATATTACGGGTATTGATGCCAACTGTCCAACGCAGAGCCGTTGTGCAGGTTCTTCATTCCAGTATGGAGTAGAAGAGCATATTTGGAAAATGACGGTGGATCTTAGCAACTATTCTTGTTGTGAATGGACCTTTAGCTGGGAGCAATGTTGCCGAAATGGTAACATTACCACGGGTCAATCGGGTCAAAATTTCTTTACCACGGCAACCTTGAATAAGTGTGTTACTCCTTGTAACAGCTCTCCTGACTTTACCAATCCTCCAGTTGCGATTATTTGTCATAACCAGGACTTCGTATTTAACAACGGAGCCTTGGATACTGTGGATTCAGGTGACTCATTGAGTTATGAGTTGGTGAATGGTTTAACTGGATTAAATTCTTCTGTAACCTATTCAGGTAACTTCTCTCCAGTACGTCCAATGACCTTCTTTGGTTTTCCAAATCAAAACTTACAGTGGCCAGCAGGTTTCCGTTTGGATCCTTTGACTGGTGACCTTTTGTTTCGTCCAACTCAGGTAAATCAGGTTGCTATTGTTGTAATTGAGGTGAAAGAGTGGAGGAAGGTAAATGGTACGATGCAAGTCGTCGGGCGAACGCGGAGGGACATGCAGATTATTGTCGTCGCGTGTCCGAATAATAAGGTTCCGAAAATTCTGCCACCTTACAGTAAACAGGCCTGCGCAGGACAAACGACCTGTATAACGATTGAAACCGATGATGATGATTCGGGGGATACGGTGCGGATAACATGGAATAAAGGTATTCGTGGAGCCACCTTCACAAACAATAACAATTCGGTGAAGCATGCCTCTGGTGAGGTTTGTTGGACGCCGAAAGAAAGCGATATTAGTAATATACCCTATACTTTTACCATCACGGCGAGGGATGATGCTTGCCCATTGGCGGGTCAATCGGTTAGGGCCTTCTCGATATTTGTTCGAGAGACGCCCAAGGCTACCATGGAAACGAATGTGCTTACTTGCGGTAAGGTCGCACTTAACCATACCCCAGAAAAGAATTATTCGGGATATCAGTTTAGCTATGTCATACGGGATAGTTTGAATAAGGCTGCCTGGTCTGGGAATACCCAAGTAGATACGGCCTTCTTACAGCCAGGTGTATACCGTGTGTTCTTGAACATGCAAACGTCTACACCCTGCTTCAATATTGTTACCGATTCAATCGTAATTCCTGAATTTGTTCAGGTAACCATTCCAAGTGATACGTTTATTTGTACAGGGAATCCAATGACCATCGTATCGAATACGAAGTATGGAAACTCACCCTACGAATATGAATGGACCAAATTCAACGATACGCTTTATGGCGATTCGGTGATAACGACGGCTACCGATATTACAGTGAACCCAGATACCAATGCGATCTATGTAATACAGGTAAAAGACGATAATGGTTGTTATAACTGGGATACAGTTAATATTACATGGAGGCCTTTACCACCTGTAAATGCTGGGCCGGATCACAGAGTCTGTTTTGGTACGCTTGTTACCATCGATGCGGGTAATGATTCTACCCAACTTAGTTATGAATGGAATACAGGAGATACGAGTCGAGAGATTTATGTAACTGATAGCTTGAATTATCAAGTCAGAGTAACAGATACCATAGGCTGTTCTAATTTTGATACAGTCAAGGTTAGGGTGAATGATCCAAGACCCGACTTAGGTTCTGATATATGGAGGTGTAAGAATGATACGACTCGTCTATCAGCAATTGGAGCAGATTCCTACCAATGGTTCTATGCAGATTTGTATAATCCGGGAGGTATCAATTCGCCAATTGGAACGAATAATTACTATGATTATGTTGTGACACAAACACGTAGCTTCATAGCCAAAGGAACACAAACTTACCAAGGCGTAACGTGTTCAAATATCGATTCGATTACCGTGAATATGAATGAGTTGCCAGTGATTAACTTTAATCCACAAGGTCCACATTGTGTGGATGCTGGTCCGATATCATTACTCACCTATTTGGACTTCCCAACTCTGTATACTGGAACTTGGAGAAGTAATGTGAATCCTGACTTTGTTAAGAGTGGTATCTTCTTCCCAGATGTGAGCGGAGCAAGTACCAATGGTAACGAACATCAGGTATTCTATAGAGTGACGGATAATAATGGCTGTACAAATGAAAAAGCTGTGCGTGTTCATGTTCTTCCTTTGCCAGATATTCAATTGGTAGATTCAATTAATGTTTGTGGCGATGCGGCAGACTTAAACTTGAACACTTTAATCAAGACACATAATCCAGCCATGGCATTAGGTGTACCGACTTGGGCTAGCTTGGATAATAATCCTACCGTGAATGCCAATATTGTGAAAAATCCACCGAACAATCAAACGCTTACGATAAAGAATTTGCCACAAGGTGTATCGTATCCTATTGTTTATAACTATAGAAACAATACTTCAAAATGTTCGAATCAGGATACCGTAATCGTGCGAGTGAAAGCAGTACCTAAAACAGATGCTGGAATCTTGCCACAGTATTGCTGGAATGATGACCCTGTGAATCTGTATTCTGCTGCAAAACCTTTCCCAACAACCGGAGGCGTGGCTATGTGGACAGCTAAATCAGGTATTATTTTAAACGCTTCGAATGATGGATTTACTCCTCAGGATGTAGGTGCTGCTCAGAAATTTGCCCCATTACCTGGAGCACCGATCACATTTACTTACACCTATACTGTTGAGGGTTGTTCAAAATCTGATGATGTGTCGACTTATGTTAAAGGTCTACCACGTCTAACAATGACTCCTTTGATGGGTGTTTGTGAAGATACTTCTATAATTGATTTGGAACTTCGCGGACAACCTTACCAATTTGGTGCTGGTACCTGGAGTGGAGATGGAATTACTGGCGACAAGTCATTTGACCCATCTTTGGCAGGTATTGGATTCCATAGATTAACCTATACGTTCAAAGACCCTGCGTCGCAGTGTACGAATACAGATAATTTCCAAACTGAAGTGCAGGCAAAACCAACTTTGGATTTCCAAAGTCCGGAAGCTGCGTGTGCTGGTTTGACATTCAATTTGGATGTTGCCATTACAAATTCTCCAGGTTTTATCTGGACACGTTTAGGTGATGGTGATTTTGAATCGGCAAATAGTGGAAAAGCAACCTCAAACTTGCTAAACACGGAGTACTTCCCAGGAAATACCGACATCACTAATGAAGGTTTTGTTATTCTTGGTGAAACGACCAACCCACGTTATTGTCAACCAGCTCGTTTGGTGCAAAGCGTTAAGATTTTCCCAATTCCTACAATTGAAATTACTGAACCACTTGATCAATGTGACACAAATAGTCAGGTGTATGAAGCAATCACGGATGCCGCTCCTGGATATAGATTAGACTGGAGTTTCTCGGATGGATTTGATACGACTGAATACAGTGATCCATTTTTATTCCATAGCATAAAGGGCCCAGGAATGTATACTGTTGATTTAACCATTCATTCGGACTCAGCATTTGGGTATTGTGAAAATGTAGCTCAACAGGTTAATGTGGAAGTATTTCCAACTCCAGTAGCTGGAATAGGTGCTAACAGGTTCAATACGACTGTGGCCTTGCCAGGAATTCAATTCTATGATAAATCGACCATTGGTGGTGGGGGTTCAATTACCGATTGGTATTGGACATTTGGAGATCGTTACAATTCAAGTTCGGATGAGAAAGATCCATTCTTCGAATACCCAATAAATCTCCCTACAGATACGGGTACCTTCCCAGTTGTATTACGTGTTACGACTGCTAACCTTTGTGAGGCATTTGCTATAGATTCTATACGAATTGGTCCAGATATTACTGTTTTCATACCGAATGCATTTACGCCAAATGGATTTGGTGAAGTGATGAACAATCGGTTCTATGTAGTTGCGGATGGATTTGAATCTTTTGAAATTACCATCTTCAACCGTTGGGGTGAGAAAATGTACAACTCTACCAATATTCAAGAAGGCTGGGACGGCATGTATAAAGGAGTAGAAGTGCAACAGGACGTTTATGTTTATGTGGTACGTGTTACTTCACTCGCAGGAAAAGATTTCGAATACTATGGTACAATTACCTTGTTGAGATAATCATTTATAATTTTGAATACGAAAAAACCACTGTGATTATCGCAGTGGTTTTTCTATTTTAGGGGCATGTCATCCGCAGGACATATCGCAGACATGATTGTTCGCATGGAGAATAACCGTGCGCTTCTAAAGCATCATCGCCATTATAAGGATATCATTGAACTTCATGCCACAAAGTCATTGAAGAAACCGCTGGTTTGGCGAAGCTTGAGTGATTCCGAGCGACAGTTACTACTTGAGCATTTACATCAAGTGCTACGGCAGGAACGTCGCAATACAACGAAGGCCATCATATTGAGCCTTATAATTACCACAAGCATCATCCTTATACTTGCTGCCGTTTTTAGATGGGTATTTATGTAGGGGCATAAAAAAAGCGGAGATTTCGCTCCGCTTTGATAAATATTTATTAAGATTTCTAGATGCCAAATGCAGACTTAACTTGATCTACATAGTCTAGTTTTTCCCAAGTGAAGAGTTCAACCTCAACACTCTTTTCGTTGTCTTTTCCCACATTGAAGGTTTTGGTCACTGTTTGTGGCTCACGTCCCATATGACCATATGCTGCTGTTTCAGAATAAATGGGGTTTCTAAGTTTCAAACGTTGCTCAATTGCATAAGGGCGTAGGTCAAAGATTTGCTCCACTTTACGCGCAATTGTACCGTCATCTAAACCTACTTTGTTAGTTCCATAGGTATTGATATAGACACCACAAGGTTTTGCTACTCCAATGGCATACGATACTTGAACAAGTACTTCATCACAAATTCCCGCAGCCACTAAGTTTTTGGCGATATGACGTGTTGCATATGCAGCTGAGCGGTCAACTTTGGATGGGTCTTTTCCAGAGAATGCACCACCACCATGGGCGCCTTTACCACCATAAGTGTCAACAATAATTTTTCTTCCTGTTAGTCCAGTATCGCCATGAGGGCCACCAATTACAAATTTCCCAGTAGGGTTGATATGATAGATGATTTGGTCGTTGAATAGTGTTTGTAGGTCTTCTTTCAACTGGGCCTTAACTCGTGGAATTAAGATTTTTTTCACGTCATTATTGATGACGTTTAACATCATTTCTTCAGAATCGAAATCATCATGTTGTGTAGAAACAACGATAGCATCGATGCGCACAGGTTTGTTATCGTCATTATATTCGATAGTCACTTGGCTTTTTGCATCTGGGCGGAGGTAAGTCATTTGCTTGCCTTCTCTTCTTATTGCTGCAAGTTCTTGCAATAATTTATGAGCGATATCCAAAGCAAGGGGCATATAATTATCCGTTTCGCGGGTAGCGTATCCGAACATCATTCCTTGATCTCCTGCTCCTTGGTCTTCTGGATTCACACGTTCAACACCTTGATTGATATCAGGAGATTGCTCATGAATAGCAGAAAGCACACCACATGAATCAGCTTCGAACATGTACTCGCTTTTTGTATAGCCAATTTTCCGAATTACTTCACGTGCGATACTTTGCACGTCTAAGTACGAATTTGACTTTACCTCTCCGGCTAAAATTACTTGGCCGGTAGTCACAAGTGTTTCACAAGCAACCTTGGAGGTGGCATCGTAGGCGAGAAAATTATCTATTAGCGCATCGCTAATCTGATCGGCTACCTTGTCTGGGTGCCCTTCAGAGACTGATTCAGATGTAAATAAATATGGCATATTTGCTGTTTAAAAGAATGCGAAAATAGGTAATAGCTACACAATTTGCAATTAGCGTCAGAAGGATTCGCAAAGTCAGCCCTGAATGGCCATGCTTAAAGGTAAAGTTAGCCGAATAAATGCTGGAATAGTTCTTCGACTTTCTTGATTTCAATTACTTCTATTCCGGCTTTTTTGGATTTTAGAGGCTTATTGCCAGCTGCGATAAATATTTTTTCAAAACCGAGTTTCTCTGCTTCTACTACGCGTTGTTCCAATTTGCTCACGGCCCTGACTTCACCCGATAGTCCAACTTCACCAGCAAATGCATATTCATAATGCACATAAATATCTTCATAGGAGGAAAGTATGGCTGTTACAATGGAAAGGTCCATCGCAGGGTCTTCCAGTTTTAATCCACCTGTTATATTAATAAAGACATCCTGCTGGGCCAGACGGAATCCACACCGTTTTTCTAAGACGGCCAAAAGCATATTTAATCGGCGGAGGTCATAGCCGTTGACATTACGTTGGGGGGTGCCATAAACAGCTGTGCTAACGAGGGCCTGTGTTTCTACCATCATAGGACGATTGCCTTCGATAGTGGCACCAATACATATTCCACTTAGCTCTTCGTTTTTCTGAGAAATTAATATTTCAGATGGATTGGCTACTTCTCTTAATCCAGATTGCACCATTTCATAAATCCCAATTTCTGCCGTGGAACCAAAGCGGTTTTTCGAGGAACGAAGCAATCTATAATTATGATGACGGTCTCCTTCAAACTGAAGTACGGTATCTACCATATGCTCCAAAACTTTGGGTCCTGCAATAAATCCTTCCTTGGTTATATGACCTATCAAGAAAATAGGGATATGCCTGCTTTTGGCAATTCGAATCAATTCATTGGTGCATTCTCTTATTTGAGTAACGGTTCCTGGCGCTGATTCAATATTTTCACTTTGAAGCGTTTGTACGGAGTCGATAACAATTACATCGGGTTCGTTTTCATCAATATAATTGAGGATTACATGCAAGGAAGTGGCTGATACCACATAACACTCCTCGTTTCTAATTCCGATACGGTCTGCGCGCATTTTAATTTGACTTTCGCTTTCCTCTCCAGACACATACAGAAACTTTCCTTGCATCTGAACAGCCAATTGAAGCATGAGCGTAGACTTTCCAATTCCCGGTTCTCCACCGATTAAAACGACAGCTCCGGGAACAATTCCGCCGCCTAATACGCGGTTTAGTTCCGCATCGGGCGTTCGAATTCGGATTAATTCAGGGTGTTCGAGGTGCTGAATGCTCTTTGCAGGGGCATGATCGGTTTTCCGTTTTGGCTTTTCATTCGGACTGACCACTTCCTCCACTATTGTGTTCCATTCCCCGCAGGACGGGCATTTGCCGGCCCATTTTGCCGCACGGTAGGCACAAGATTGACAGATATATGCTAAGTTTTTTTTGGCCATTCGAACCTATTGATGGGAGATTGCGTTAAATCTTGATGAAATGCTAAACACGCAGTTGCAATAAACATATTTTTTCTATTTTTGCCACAACCCTAATAAGACCTTAACATTATTGTGATTATTATGAAAAAGCTCTTTGCTCTGTTCCTCGCCCTCGGATTAACTCTGGGATCTGCTGTGAACACACTATCTGCTGAAACAACAGATTCATCATCAACTGAACAAACCACTGACACGAGCACCGCTCCTGCAGAGGAAGCTGCCGCGCCTGCTGAAGAACCAGCTGCTGAAGAAACCACTGTTACGGAGGAAACTTCAGAAAAAGGCATCCATCAAGTAATTAAAGAAAAATTTATCGAAGGTGATCCTGTGTGGATGACTCCGGTATTGATTTGTTTGATCCTTGGATTGGCTGTAGCAATTGAAAGAATTATTACCCTTAGCCTTTTCTCTATCAACAAAGACAAATTCGTTCTTGAAGTAGAAGAAGCGGTTAAAACTGGTGGTGTAGAAGCTGCGAAAGAAGTTTGTCGTAATACACGCGGACCAATCGCCTCTATTTTCTACCAAGGCCTTGATCGCTCAGATGAAGGAATTGATGTCGTAGAGAAAACCATCGTTTCTTATGGTTCCGTTCAAATGGGACAAATGGAAAAAGGAATGGTTTGGTTATCGCTTTTTATCGCACTTGCTCCGATGCTCGGGTTTATGGGTACGGTAATCGGTATGATTCAAGCCTTCGACCAAATTCAAGCACAAGGTGATATCTCTCCAGCGGTTGTTGCGGGTGGTATCAAGGTGGCACTTTTGACTACCGTTGCTGGTTTGATCGTTGCGATTTTCCTTCAATTATTTTATAACTATATCGTAAATAAAGTGGATACCATGGTAAATAACATGGAAGAAGCTTCTATCGATTTGGTTGACATCTTGGTGAAAAACAAAATTTCATCTACAAAGTAATCATCTATGAAACTGCTTAAACCCGTATTCTACGCGCTTGTTGCACTCATTTGCCTTTATTTGGTATATGCGGTGTACATGAGCTCCAGTAGCGTGGAAACTGGTGCAGGCTTCGGTATTACGATCACCTTTTTATTGGGCGTAATCGCTGCAGGTGCTGCAATCATTTTCCCTATTGTTTATATGATCTCTCACCCAAAGAGTGCAGTTCAGGCCTTAATTGGAATTGGATTAATCTTGGTGGTCTTCGGTTTGGGTTATGCCCTTTCTGGAGATGAGATTCTTATCTCCTACGAAAAAGTAGGATTCACGTCTCCATCTGCTTCTAAGTTTGTGGGTGGTGCATTAAAAATGATGTATATCACTATCGCTGCCGTTTTGGGAGTGACCGTATTTTCGGAAGTGAGAAAACTATTTAAATAATTAATCATGGCTAGAAAGAGTAGAGCTTTACCGGAAATTAATGCCGGCTCGATGGCGGATATTGCCTTCTTGCTGCTCATCTTCTTCCTCGTAACCACGACTATGGATTCGGACTCTGGGATTGCTATTAAGCTACCACCTTGGGAGGATAATATTGATATCCCACCACCTCCAATAAAGGCAAGAAATGTCTTAGAAGTCTTGGTTAACTCCAATAACCAATTGTTGGTTGAAGGGGAAGTAACCCGAGTCAATCAGCTTCGGGATAAAACCAAAAAGTTTATCACAAACGAAGGTGTTGACCTAAACATGAGTGTGAGTCCAGATAAAGCCGTAATCTCATTAAAAAATGACAGGGCAACCAGTTATATCACCTATATCTCTGTCCAAAATGAGCTGAAAGCTGCATATCGTGAGGTACGAAACGAATATTCGCTCAGAAAATTTGGAAGAAAGTATGATGAACTGATTGATGAGGCCCAAATTGATGAGGTGAAGGATAAATATCCGCAAAAAATCTCTGAAGCAGAACCAGAAAATACAGGAGGAGAATAAGATGGCGAAATTTCAAAAGAAGAAAGGCGGGGGTAGTCCTGCAATCAACACCGCATCCTTACCGGATATTGTATTTATGCTTTTGTTCTTTTTCATGGTGGCAACTACCATGAGAGAGGTAACCTTGAAGGTGAAAAATAATACACCGGCAGCGAGTGAGATAGAAAAGCTCACTAAAAAATCGCTGGTGAGCTTTATTTATGTGGGTTCACCTATTGAGTCTTTACAAGAGGCATTTGGAACGGCACCTAGGATTCAGTTAAATGATGCCTATAAATCTGTGGATGATATTCAAGTTTTTGTCCAAACTGAAATAGATAAACTTCCTGAATATGAAAAAGGAAAAATCATCATGTCTATTAAGGCCGATCA
>Ga0100402_1006816_pt1 | contig 11217 bp, 12 predicted proteins | sample CryGeyme20150102_FD_80419 | JGI IMG/M metagenome (GOLD analysis project Ga0100402, IMG submission 80419) | Groundwater microbial communities from Crystal Geyser aquifers in Utah, USA - Crystal Geyser metaG 2015-0102 | ecosystem: Environmental > Aquatic > Deep subsurface > Groundwater | place...
GTTCCCGGAGGTCCGTAAAATAAAATTCCTCTTCGGATGCGAGCACCCATCTATTCATATTTTTTCGGATTTTCCAAGAAATCTATGGTTTCTCTGAAGGCATACTTGATCTACTCTCCTCCATAATAGTCATTAAGGGTTGTTTGATTTTAAACAATTGATGATTTGAGATCAAGAGGGACCACTTTTTTATCCTTGAAAGAACCCATTAAATATTTCATACTGAGGAAAGTGAATAGGCTGATACCAATACTACTGTAGACTTTATTTGGAATCAGCTTTTACTTCTCGGAAAATACAATGTCTGTGTTTCTGAGTCAATGTATACTTACTTGATTAGGTTCCAAACAGCAGTAGGTTAAAGCGTATCCATGTAGCTTTTAAACCACTATGAGGTCTACGATCTAAAAAATACCAAATCTCCATCAATAATGACCTCTTTTACTCCTCCCTGACGAACTGCCTCCACAAAACTGGACCACTTAGTCTATCCTCCACCCTCCAGATACTTCCAACTGAAATAGCCAGCTATGGCAAAGCTAACACCTGCTAATATTTTATACTTGTGCTTGCTCCACACATCCTTGACCTAATCGATAGCCTTATTCAGCATAATTATAAATAATACCGTCTGAGCAATTATATTTTTCTATTGGAAATGATCGAATTCAACAAAATTTTCTGTGACCTTCATCCAAACGAGCTTATCAGCAACTATTGTGCTCATGGTACTCCTCAACTGATTCAGAATAGTGTAACATTGGTCTCTGCGCCACCTGCATTTGCTCTCACACCGAAGCCCACTACCAGAAACGAACCGCACCTGACTACCAGAACATTAGAGCAACTTACTCACAAATGCAAGACAACCTCAGAAATCGCATTAATTCCCTTTAACATGAAAAATCCCGAATCGTAAGACATATCCTAAGTAGAACCTCCTCATCGAAAACATTCACTCGAAGCGCAAAAACATTTCAGAACTCATCATCCAGGCCAGACAGGAAACTCTTGACTTTGTCAACAAATTTTTTGACGCCAAAGAGAAGGAAATTTTGAGGAAGATCGAGTCAGACGAAAAGAAATTGGGACTGCACAACTAGAATAGAATGGAAACGCTCATGAATATGATATCTAGAGATGTGAACAGTCTCTTTACTGCTGCTCAGGAACTAAACTCACAGAACTTCCTGGAAAACTTCAATCGGATCAGAACTCAGGTCGTTTCCAATTCTCTTCAGACTCAGAAATAAATTTCTTAGGAACTAGACAAAAATGAAAATTATGAAGTCACCATTACGATCAATCCTATCTACATCAATGATATCAAATCAGGTCTTGAAAAGAGTCTTAACCTGATGTATGACGAAAGGACTACTATCAAGACACTGACAACTGACAGAGAAAATTGGGAAAATACCAATAGAAACTCCAGGCTGAACATTGTTTCAAACCCTAACGAAAGCTCTGGAGTCCAGACATTCAAGAGAACTTCTGAATCTTTACCTAGACCAGTCAGCAATCAGCCAAACAGATACACTTCCACTGTCCTTGAAAATGCTTCCATTTTCCTAAAACCGAATCCTTCGACTCCTAAGTTACAGCCTTCTCGTCAGAGCCATCAGCAGTCTTTCTCATTCAGACCTGAGCCTTTCATTGTTAATAACTCCACTCCTGTCCAGGCCATGAGACCTACCAATCATACGAACCAAGGGTCTCGTGTATAAATCAGAGTCAACAGCTCTGAGAAGAATTTAAGAGACAACATGCAAAACAAGCATCCTTTAAGCCAGAGCTATATGGATATTTCTTCATTCAGCCACCTCCACGTTCCTCAACATATTTAAGCCGGCAAAAAAATAAAGAAATCTGGACTTACAGTTCTCCGAGCAGTTGATAATGAAAGAAATTGATTTTTATGAATTAAAAACATAGTCAGCAACATTTTTTCTTCTTGTTTTACTTCGTATCCTGAATCACCTTCTTCCCAATGAGAACTGAATTCCTTTTGCCACTGGGTTGCTGTACAACTGGTTTGGATTTCACGAGGCTATAAATTTCTATTTTGATATTCGAATACATCTGGAGACAGTCATAAATGCATTATCTACATTGTTGCCATTGAAAGCTGAGGTCTATAGATAGTATAGCTTGTTCTGATGAGCTAGCTCTATGGCTTCTTCTTGCTTGACAACTCTCTCGAAATCTCTGTCGCACTTGTTTCCTGACTCTTCAAATCAGTACCGATGAGAATACAGGCCATGTTTTCTTGTCCGTTTTATTTCAACTCTTTGATCCATTTGGATACATTTTCAAAAGTGTTCCTTCTGGTTAGGTCGAATACGATCAATGCACCCGATGCTCCCTTATAGTAAGCGTGGGTGATTGCCCGATATCGTTACTGGCCAGCAGTATCCCAGATCTGGACCTTTATTCTTTTGCTATCTAGTGTTATTGTTTTGGTGGCAAACTCGACTCCGATGGTGGCCTTGGACTCATGTGTGAACTCATTCTTTTCGAACCTAGATAACAGATTAGTTTTTCCCACTCCCGAGTCTATGATTATGGCTAGTGTACCCCCGATGACGACCATCTTAAAGAGAAAGTCGAAACCCTCTCCAATTATGCTCATAATAACACTTATCTTTGATCATTCACTAAATCCATAGACATACAAAAACCACCCATTCAACACTTGAATTGGGATGTCTGCAAAAACTAGCGATGACATTCGCATAATTTTCTTGGAGTGTTACGTTTGTAACTACGGGTGAGTCTCTGGCTTGAATCTAGCTTCTTTTGCCTGGTTACTAGCTAATAATAATTGCAACTTGTGCACTAGTTGTGCTTAGGATTAGAATGAAATGTTTTTGCTCGCTTTTGCTTGGATTATTTTTCGGCTCTTGGAACAGTGTCAAGATTGAGGGTCAGCTATCTATTTGGAGGAGGTATTTTTATATCATTGATCTATATTGTCTATCCCATCTATCGAAGCTAACTTTCTCTTACTTCGTTTTATCTTCTCAGCTGAAGGACTTCAGTCATCATAAGTCCTATGCTTTATCGACCTTTATCATGTTACTCTTGACTTTTTGTTGGTTTCCTCATCCAAAACATCAGCTCTTTCTTGAGTTCCTAGTTATACCCCTGTAGATGGTGGATATATTTCTTGTGCTCAGTTGCTTCCTTTTTGAGCGATCTATTCTCATCTATCAATCTCAACATATCTCTACATACTTGCTCATTGTCCAAAAACAGTTATTTGTTTTCTTGTTGAAGTCTTTATATCTCTCGTTCTAGAGCTGTGATTGTTCCCAAATCTTAATTTTTATGCTTTTCCGCTGTGTGCGAAATTGTGCTTTTTTGACCGGAGATTAACTTTCTCAGGCTCTTTTCCAGCTTGGTTGTGAGAGCAAGACTTTCAAGTATGGGTTATTCATCCGATTGTTAGAACATCAAGCAAAATAACGATTTATTATCTATCTTTTGTCATAAATTATACAAAGTAACACTCACTTCTTGACAGGAGGAGGGGGAACTTCTTCCTTTTTGTCCTCAACAATCACAGGACCTTCTTCGTTTTTCTTGCCCTTACAGCATATGTAAATATAGTGGAAATTCTTTTCAGGCTTCTCGGTGCTCGGCTGGCTGATTTGAGATGTGATCGAGGGTCTTGGCAATTTGTGAACCCAAATTCCCCATTCAAATTCCTTTCTTCTCAAATGATCCAGGCGAATTTAAGGACTTCCGAATGAAATCATCATATAGACTCCATTGGGTCCAAGGACTTTATATATTTAGGTCAGCATTTTGCTTGCATTGGTATTGGAGCCTTCTCCACACTGAATAATATCGTTCTTACAACAACAGAATCGAAGGTACCCTTATCGATTACTGCATCGAATGAATTCTAAGCAAAATCCATAGCTCTGACGTCCATTTGGATGTATTTGAAATTTGGACCTTTGTCCTTGTACAACTCAGTCATTGCTTTAATGGAGGTTTGAGAAATGTCAATATTGGTGATATTTTCGTAGCCATCATCGAACATTTCCTAGCTTAGACCTTAATGACTTATTATTTACGTGCATTGCCTGAGCCGACATTGAGAATGCGGAACTAGATAGGCAGGTTGGCACCTATCAATTAGCGAAGAGCAAAGTAACGCTGGTACCAGTCGAAATGAGCAGGATCTCTTGAGTATCTTTCCTCCCAATATTAGGCTCGACCGTATTGACTCATCAGTTTCAATATTATTAAATCTTTATAACAATTTTCTTCTTCTTCAGCCCTTCTTGTAACTGTTGAGACTAAATACAAGTTAAAGTTGGTCTATTTTCAAAACGTTATAAAATTAATAGTAAAAATGAAGAAAGAAAAAGATCACAATAACCTCTATCGAAAATACGCAACAACTTTGACCCACCAGCCAACTTACATGAGAACAAATCCTTCCTATGAACCTTCCCAGTGCAACACAATCGAATCAAAAAGAGGCAGACTAAAGTAGACTATCTAAGCATCAGCATCGAGTGCATTGGACGAAGTATAACCCTTTGATAGCAATTATGAGTAGTTCAGAAGCTCAATCCTTAAAAAGGTGGTCAACATTTAAGAGGAAGCCAACACCTTGCTCGATAAAAAATAAAAAGAACTATATTTTTTGAAGATTTAACTGCAAAATAATGAAACCAGACTACTTGAGGCTTAAGAGACTATTATCCAGAAAGACCAGGAAATTGAAAGACTCAAGGAGCAGATAGACAAAGGATATAGAGGGCAAAACGAAAAAATAAATAAATAAGAATATAGCTCTTTGGTTTCTTAGAATATCAAACTCAAATAATCGTTGAATTTGCTGATCAGCCAAAAGAACTAAAACTGCAGACAGTCTCCATACAACTCCTATGTCCATAAAAACCAATCTGATACCCATCTTCTCAAATAAGAAGTGGAAGAGCTTCGGACCATGGTCGATTAAATGGAGAGAATGATTCACAACTGTCCTTCTTGTTATACGCTCTCTCGTAATTTGGAACAACTGAACTAATCTTATGCCTGTCTACTGAAGGAGCACACAAAGTTAAAGCAGTTTAATCAGGCTCAAGAACACCATCATTTGAGGAATATCACCAAGCAGATACAGGAAAATCAAAACATAGTCAGAGAAAACAACCATCTTCGAGGATAAAAGGAGGGCAAGTACTATTTAAGACCGAAGAGAGAGAAAATGAAGGAATCTGTGGCCAAGAGATGCAGGACCCTCACTGATCAATTTTGAATTTTATAATTTAAAAAGATGCCCCCTAAACTGCCCCCTCTCCATCAACTTGACAACCTCAAAACCAAAGCTGACCTCATCCCATAAATCTTTTTCTTCGGACAAGTAGTCGGAGGATAATTCGAAAGCTAAGATGCTCTACTTTGCGAAATGACATTGTAGACTGGACAGTATTGGTAACTTATTTACCCCGGTAAAGAAAAGACATATCAATCGCAAACATGCTATGCAGATGTACCTTTGAATTAAGTCAGAAAGGATAGCTTTTCATATGGTCTCATCCTTTTGACTTTCACTTTAAAGTCAATGAACTCTCAGGATGGTACAATACTTACTATATAGGCCTAAAGTCATCCTCAAAGTTTGGAGGTTCAATGACTCTTCTAGTACCAACGACTTGCTTGCTTATGGAGTCACTTTTCTTCCCAAAACTGCAGGGTTTCATCAAATCAGCTGTGACATGTGGACGCCTTATGGAGATTGGAAATTTGGAGCCCTCTCCTTCTACATGGATTCAACTCCTCGACTTAACAATCTCAATATTCTTTCCAAAGATCTCGACAAGCGTAAGAAAATTTTCAGTCAGCCAGCAGGAAAAGTCTTGCTGGAAGTTGAGGTCTTACGGAAAAACTTTAATGTGCTTAATATTTCTTCGTGATAGTGTTTGTCTGTACCTTTTGAGCTCAACTTATATCACATAATGTCCTCTTTCTCGATCTCCATATTGCGACGCTGTTGGACCTCTACATTGGTATTGTCTCGACTAATTTCAGGGAATTTCATAGAGATTTGTCGATTGATGGCTTATTTAGTGAGATTATTTTTTTCACTGGGCGGCAAATCAAGCACCTCTTCGATGAAGGTCTGGGCCATTTCTATGTAGATTCTTTTGGAGACTTTATCTAGATTGAAACCCTTTCCAATGAAGACATGGTTCATGAGTTCTTCTAGATCTTCCTCTTTTAATATTTTATGGGTCTGATCACCTCCGAAACTCATATGGATAAATATTATGTACTGTCAAAAACAGTATATCAAAATATTCTCTTTCTGAGCTCTATTTGTAGAGCTACTCTTCAAGGATCGACCTCTTATTTAATTCTACTTTCTTCCCAACTCAGACATTGATCTATGATTGACCCCTGTTTGAGGGCGATAGTACTTCCTGACTATGCTGGGAGTCTCCTTCTTCTTTAGACTACTCTACCGGGGCAGGTTTTGACTGATATTGATGTCCTGTACATCCAATAAGCTCACTTTATTGTTGCTATCTTTGACCTCCTCGAAAGGGGACTTATCGAGAAGGAGACTGATTTTGCGCCTTTTACCTTTTTTCCTCAGCTGCATCTTATATTTTTCGAGCTGGGTGATTTTTTTACTCGGCATAAATTCCTTTCCTGTTAGTCTGAATTGAACATCCTCGTAGCTATCTGGTTCTGTGCTGCATCGATATTTCATGCTTAAAAACTGCGAATTCTCCAAATTTTTAATCTATTTTTTTAGTTCATCAAACTTTGACTCCTTCACAATGGAGGCATCTTTTTGATAGGAAATGGTTGAACTTTAGCTACTGGGATGGCCATAGATGGTGGCTTTTTGTCCGAGCATGAACGTTTCTTTGTGGCAATTGAAGTCTTTGTTAACAAGAGTTCGTCCTCCAAAGCTGTTCTTGGTGTTCCATAATTTGTGTTTCATAAATAGTATTGTTTTTTGCTAATAAAAATTATATATCATCATTAGCCCTCTACACAAGTCGACCATGTCTTGCCATTGAATATTAAAATGTTCTTACGATCCTCCAAGCAGTCGTTTTCATCCTCACCGTCAACATTCTGCAAGCAGTATATCATGCCGTTGTGGACAATACTCTGCTGATTCCAAAACCCTTCGGCAATTGGTGGATTCTTCTGGTTGACATACTTGATATAGTATTCGTTGTCCTCTTTCGAATCTGAGTAAGGTATGATGTACGTTCAAGCACAAAACTCATGCGCGAATTCTCACTTCCTGCTTATTCGTTGTATCCACCGAATATGAAAATTTGGCTATTGTTCAGGGGAGCCCATCCACTACAGCTCAATAATCCGAACTCGCTGTTCATGTTTTAGATTGTCGGATCAATTTCGGTCCACATGTTGGCCTTCACAATGTACACCTCAATAGTATCATTGTTTTAGCCATTGGGAAAAACTCCTCCTAGCTTAACCAGTTGACCATCTCCAATGGCACTGAGACACGAATTAGTGGTAGGATACTTACAAGATGCAAGGAGCGTTACTTCTTGAGTTCTAGGGTTGAAGACTTAACATTTTTTCAACACTTACTCACTATCTGTCATTCCTCCCGTTATGTAAATTAGTTATTTGTGGCAGAGAATAGAGTGACTTGATCTGGCAATCAGTAGCTCAGAGACAGGAACAAGCTTACGATTGGAAGGACTATACTGATATATGGTCTTGCTTTTCTTGAAAGTGTCAACTATGGTGCCTCCAATGATAAAAATGCCACCGTTCTAGGTAGCAACAGTACGGTGGAAAGGTGGAATACCAAAATCGATATCAAGAGGAATTTTTTCCCACTTTATTGATTCTCCTTGTCTGATATCGTTGATGAAAATAGTATGGAGAGTTGAGTTAGTCACCTCAAAAAAATGAAGAAAAGGCTCAACTCTGAAGTAATTTTCAGCCTCGATTCTGAAGGAATTTTGTTGCATCAAACGGTCAGCACTCAGCATCTGAGAGTTCACCTGATATGGACTGGCTCCGATATTACGACTCACCTTCATCTGCTTCTCTCTATATCTGGATTACTTAGGATATTGCTTGCTCTTGTTGTACACCATACTTTTATTGTCGTTTCTGTTCCTTACTCCGATAAGATCGTTGAGACTGGCTCTCAATTGCTATCTTTTCTCAGGGTTCATCTCGAGCTTGACATTGAAATTCATTTATCTTTCTAGTTCATCGATTCTGGAACGGAAGTGCTTGATCATTCCTTTAAAGTTAATTCTGTTGGCTCTGTTTATGGCTTTGACTGTTTCATCAGGTATAAAGAGATGTTTGTCGAGCATTTTTAGTTATCCAGTGGCTTGCATCAAATCCTTCTTGAGAATTTCTAGTTTCTTCTGGATTTCGACGTACTTTGATGTTTCTTTTCTGATATCATACTCTTTTTCTTTGAAGTAGGTCTTGATCTATTGAATCAGTCCTTATTTTACTTCCTCCAGCTAGCGAATTACTACATCAATTGGGTGAGCTACATTGCTTGGTGTATTATTAGCTATTGTCGCCCTTTAGGAAAGAATTCCTGCCAGTCTCGATCTCCAACTGGTGAGCTGTATCTCTCAACTTCTCAGATGTCTTCTTGATGCAGGTCTTGATCGAGTCGATCTGTCTAAACCCTTGATTACGACATGATTGGAGTGAATAGACGAATGATGTTCAATGCACTCAGGGCACATGAACTTCAAGCAGGGGCTCTCTGTGCAAAAATTGGTGATGGGCTATCGTTTGTGTTCGTTGCAAGAGATATAGTTGGCGAAATATGTCTCCATGTTTTCGAGTGTGAATGTTTTTTGTAGATTCATTGTGTGTAACTATATTTTAAAATACAATGAAGGTTCTTTGGGATTCAAAGATAAGTTAACAAACCAATCAAGCTGTGGGGGTGGTCTCAGCGGGTTTGTCGGTCTGGGGAGCAGGCTCTTCTCTGGGGCGTCTGGTGGTACCTCTTCCTCCTCTTCTTTCACCCTCGGGTCTTTCGGGTCTGTCACCTCTGTTTTATCTTCTGATTCTTCTGCCCTTATCTTCAACGATATGCTCGTACTGTCTCTTTTCGTCCTTCCTGAATGGTACAATGATTACTTCCAGGTGAGAGGAACGACCTCTTCGGTGAGGTTAAGGTACTCAGAGAGATAGTTTTTGCCTTCTTTGTTAATGAAGTAGTAGAAATATTGCCAGCTGAAGACGAGTTCAATGAAGCCTCTATCCTTGAGGGATCTGAGGAGTTTTCTGACATGGATGTTGGGGATGTTGGTTCCCTTGTGAGGTTGAGTGGTGAAGTCTTTGTGAACGACGATCACTCCCTCCTGGAGGAGGTATCTGTATACGACCTTCTTTTCAGCCTTTGAGATCTGGACCATGTGGTGAATAATATTAGAATTAATATTTAATTAATTCACTACAAAAATAACAATTCATATCTACACTCAAAAAACCTTCCAACTAACCAACCCTGTGCTATATTTCCTGATAATTATACTGATTCGTGCTTTTTATATAAACTATCTCCAAATTATACTATATCATATGTATCTCCCTATTTCGCTTGCAAAAATGTTTATCGAATTAATCTCTCACAAATAAAATATTAGCTGTTTGCTATAAGATTTATGAAAAATTGATCTTGTTCTTTGTAATATATATTATGAAAAATCTCTTTACTGCTTTCTTAGCTTCCTGTCTGTTTGTGACCATCTTCGCTGCCAATGGAGTTGATCTCTTTGCTGCCAGCTCAGCTGCAACTTTCACCTGCTTCAAAAACAACGGAATGTCTTTCGCCATCATCCGAGCATTCAGATCATCAGGTATCCTGGACGCCAATGCCGCTTCCAACTTGCAAAACGCCAGAGCAGCAGGGTTATCAACTGATATATACATGTTCCCTTGCAGAGGAAAAAATTCTTCAGATCAAGTGAAAACTTTGATGAGTGGACTATCAACCAACCTCTACTCAACAGTCTGGATCGATGCTGAAACTAATCCTAGCAGTGGATGTTCCTGGAAAGGCTATACATAAAGTAGTAACTGTAATTTCCTGATGGATCTCGTGAATGGCATCAGTTCTCATGGAAAGTCTGTCGGAATTTACTCTTCAGCAGTTCAATGGCAAAACATATTCGGAAGTTCTAATGCTTGTACCACAGCTGGCAAGGTCCCTCTTTGGTATGCTCACTACGACAACTCTCAATCCTTCAGCGACTTCAAGGCTTTCTCGGGATGGACTGCTCCAAAACTTAAGCAATTCGCAGGAGACAAGACTCTATGCAACACAGACGTAGACATAAATTGGAGGCCTTGATCTTGAATCAACATAATTTGAGAATCATTGAAGGCCTCTCTAACTCTCTACTTTAGGATCTTCCTACTCTTTGAGTATTTACCCTTCTGGTTTTTCTTCCATACTTGTTCGATATCCTTTGTTCATCGAATCTTTGATTTTATGCCCAAAATCTACATGATAAATCAGATACCTCGGATTCCTTTGATAACCTTATTATCAGAGGTTTCAAAGCCTTAGCTGATCTCTGAAGTAGCCTCAGAAATTTTTGTGGTAGCTGGTCGACATTTTTCATTTACACTTTAATTCATCTCAGATAGTTTGCTTTTAAACGATTACCATTTTCCCTTAGTTTCTTAACTCACATGTTTTTACTTGACTTCTTCAATTTTAGAGCTTGCGCTTTCAGTGGCTGTATCTGTAGGCTTTCTTACAATCTTGTTTATAGCTCCAAAGACTTTGCCTATTCCAAGGCCGACTTTCTGCAATCCACCCATCTCAATGTATTTTTCTTTATCGATCTTACTTCCGCACTGCTTTTGAATATCTTTTTTTATCATTTCTGGAGCCGTTTCCCAATCATTGAGCCTGATATCATTTTCCTGAAGTTTGTACTCGAACAATTAGATGCTATCGCTTGTAGCTGGAAAATGCACACTGACAAACCCTTTCTCGAGCCGAGCAAAGTAAGCTCTAGCATCTCCGTACGTAACTGATACAACTTAATTGTTGATTCGAACCTCTACAGTGCCAGTTTAATTCACAAGCACAGCTTAGAATTTATGTATTTCCTTAAGGGACCATTTGACTAGAGATAAAGAATCGAATACTTCCGTTTAGAAGAGTGACCATCTTTTTTTCGAAGTGATAGATCTTCA
>Ga0100402_1006837_pt1 | contig 11191 bp, 8 predicted proteins | sample CryGeyme20150102_FD_80419 | JGI IMG/M metagenome (GOLD analysis project Ga0100402, IMG submission 80419) | Groundwater microbial communities from Crystal Geyser aquifers in Utah, USA - Crystal Geyser metaG 2015-0102 | ecosystem: Environmental > Aquatic > Deep subsurface > Groundwater | place...
AACCATCATACAAAGATTTATTAGAAATTATAACTAAATCCCATAAGTCCATAAAGGAACAAAACCAACATTTGATTTTTTAGAAGAACCTCCATTTTGCTCCACTTCAATAAAAGCATCACGAATTTTTCCTGTCAGACCTACACCCAAACGAGCTTTGTCGGTCACTACAAAACCATAACGATACGTCAGACGATACGAATTGAACTGATAATTGACTTTTGTATCTACTAAAGGCAAAAAAGTTTCTTCAAAAAAACGAGTAGTTTTATCAAAATTCACATTATACGAAACCTGCAAAGGCGCAAAAAGGCCAAAGACATTATGACGATTTGTGAAGCGATAACCTACACGCAGACGGTAAGCAAATGAAGCCTTGTTATCAAAATTACCGTTTCCGTCATCGACGACATTAAAACGAGTTCCTTCTGTTCTAGAAACTTGAATTTTGTTATATCCTGTTTTGAGAATATTGAATTCGGCTTCAGCCATAAATTGAGCAGAAGCAGAAAATGAAATATAAAGTAAAAGAATTGAGAAAATACCTAAGCGAAGAATAAATTTCATAAAAAGAAGAGTTTAAAAAATTAGATTGAACTATTAATACAAAAAAATAGAATCGCTATTGAATAAGAATTCTATTCTACTAACTTTTATGAAATAATTTTGTTTGTTTTACTCCAAATCTGAGTTTTCAATTTTAAATAAATATACTCCTGCATCTTGATTTTTGTCGATAAAATACTCCCAAAAACGTCTATTCAAATAATCTTTTTGAATAAAAGCAGAAGTATCAAATTTTCGTACTCCTGTCGTATCTGGATAAATACTTCGTATGGTTGCTATTTTCAAATTATCAAAAATATCAATCTGACTTTGATAGTTATCTGGTGCAGTAGCCGAATTTTCACCTGTTTCTGTATAAATATTTCGTGGTAATTTGGTAGGAAGCAAACGCAAACGACGAAGCGTATCAGGAAACTGATTTCTGAAAGAACTATTGCTTTCTATAAAATTAATCCACAACGTATCACTACTATTATTTTGTAATTTGAATTGATGGGTATAAAATGTATCACACGAAGAAAAAGACAAAAGCAAGAATACTAAAAGAGCTAATTTTTTCATAGAATTTTTAGAGGTTGGGAAATGGGAAATGGGAATTAGGAAATGGGAAATGGGAAATGGGAATTTGGGATGAAGTATTTACTTCTTACTTTATCTTACTGCTAACTGGTTTTCTTGCCCACAAATATAATCCAATAGTTGTACTTACTCCACCAATAACAACAATCATAAGAGTCTGCGCTGTATGTGCAAAGAGAGCAAAGTATTCGGCTGTATCAGTTTCTATCTTGTAAGCAATTAGTGTTTGTGCTACAAAAAAGTGAAAAGAACCAAGCCCCCCTGGAATAGGAATAACCATTCCCACACCAGCCATAACCATGGCTGTAAAACCTGCCATTACACTCAAATCAGAAGTCGCATCAATAGAAAAGAAAAGGACATAAATCATCAAATGATAACACGCCCAAATGATAATTGTATGCACAATATAGAAAAATTGTTGCTTTCTATTGAGTTTTGTTATTGATGAAATACCTTGCCATATTCCCCCTAAAAAAACTTGAATTTTGATGACAAAAGGATTTCGACGTATTGCTTTTCTGTAACTATAAATCAATGCTAGTGCTGCTATTCCCATCACAACCAAAAACCAAAGCAGCCAGATATTATCATAAAACATTTTTTCATAAATTCCAAAATCAGCATATTTGTCCAAAAATGCTTTTATGATATCCCATTCTACGAAAAACGTAAATGTAGTAATCGAAACCAAAATCACAAAATCTAAAGCACGTTCGCCAATAACAGAACCTAATGAAGTTTCGACAGGCACATTATCAGTTCTTTTCAGAAAGGCACAACGAGCCACTTCTCCAGCACGAGGAATAGCCGTATTCATCAAATATCCTGTCATAACGGCAACAAATGCCCTTCTTTTCTGAACTTTATATCCTAAAGGACACAGCGCAATCGTCCAACGCACACCTCTACTCCAATGCGCCAAACAACCTAATAACATAGATAAAAAGACAAATCTGTAATCAGCCTTTGATAAGGTTTCGATCATCTCTTTTGTATCTATATTTCGGTACAAAAGATAAATAAGTATAATTCCTACAAGTAGCGAAATACTAACTTGAAGAATTTTTTTGGTTGTTGGATTCATAAAAAATAAAATATTTTTGCTTAGTTTTAATGAAATAAGCTGATTTTGATACAAGTAAATTGTAATTTTGAGCTATGCGTATCAATCGAATAATTAATAAGTTTGTTTTTGTTTTTTGTGTAAATGTCTGTTTTAATGTCTGGTTTCTATATCCTTTTTTTGCTTCGGCTTCTCTTTGGGATAACGAAACGAGTCAGTTGAATGCTGTTCCTTACCAAACTGTGATGCAGGTTTTGGTAGGCAATCATTTAAAACATTCACAAAATTACCATTTTTGGCGAATATCTATGTATGAAGATGCTTGGAATAAAAATCCAGATTCTTTGATACTCTACGATGCAATAGCTGTTTCTTATCATTTGACAGGCAGAACTAACGATGCTATTCGCTTAATGCTTGCAAAGGAACGAAAAAAAGCAGGAGAATATAGCACTTACGCAAATTTAGCCACTTTTTATATTGCTGATAGAGAATTGTATAAGGCTCGTTTTTATGCTCAAAAGCTGCTCAATAAATACAGCCCTTTAGCTTTGAGAGATAAATATCAAGTCTATTGGATAGATTATTTGATTGAATGTGCAGCACGAAAAGGAGCTACCAAAAAACAAAGACGCAAAATTACGCTGCCCGTACAAGGTGATTTTACGGTGGATGATTTGGCAGACAGCCGACAGATGTATGAAATTCCTAACTTTTATTCTTTCTTAGCTAGAAAATTTAGGTCTAAAAAAGATAGAAATAAAAAAAACATTCTTCTTACAGAAAAACAAACCGATGAAGCTATTTTTGCGATGTTGCAACTTCTTCGTTTTTCACATTCTGAAAATATAATTCTGATAGAAGCTATTGGAGATTTGCTTTTAGGAAAAACGGTCTTACCAACTTTAGAAGAAGGACAGGTAACTTATAAAAAAGAGCAATTAGAAAATCAAAAAGCAGCAGCACAGGTAGCAGCATTTGCTTATTTGAGAGCTGCTCAACTTATTTCTAAATACTCTTCCAAAGCCGAAAAATCATATACTTTCTTGGCTAGTTCGGCACTGCTGCATCATCAAAATTACCTCAAAAAAGAAGACCGTTATAATACAGAAGATATTTTGGTTTTTTTGGCGCAAAAAATAAAAGAAAGAGATAACTATTTAAAACCAATTTTCGAACAAGAAAAAAAATGGATTGAAGAAGGTTTGCGATTAGATACAGAATTTGAAAGCAATTATTTACCTGAATTAGAAAATTATAGTGATTCTACTTTTTTTATCAAAACAGATACAATAGCTTCCCAGCTTCTCTACATTCTCAATGATAAAATCCCTGATTATTTGGTTGTCGATTCACTTCAAAAAGCTACTTATTTGGCTGCTTTTATGGCAGAAGAAGAAGCTCAAAAAAATAAAGATAATAAAGTCATTGTCAGTAGAATTGATACACAAACTTCTATTAAAGTAGGAATAACAGCTCTGATTTCGCTTTCTTTGGCTATTATTTTGTTTGTGCGATTTAGGAAGGAATAGTTTTTTATTCAAATAAAGACCGAATGGCCTTTGCTTTCAACAAACATTCTTCCCACTCACTTTTTGGGTCAGAATCGTAAGTAATTGCTCCTCCCACTTGGAAAGAAGCATATTTTGAAAACGCATCATAAAAAAGCGTTCTTATAACTACATTAAAATCAAAATCGCCAGTAGGAGAAATATATCCAATCGAACCCGAATACAGACCACGTTTTGTTTTTTCGTATTTTTCTATTAATTGAGTAGCTTTTATTTTGGGTGCGCCTGTCATGCTTCCCATTGGAAAAGCGTTTTTTATAGCTTCTGACCAGTTTTTGTCTTTTGATAAAGTAGCTTCTACCGTCGAAATCATTTGATGAACTTGCTGAAAAGTATAAATTCCGAACATTTCGCTCACATGTGTGCTTCCTATTTCTGCCGTCCTTGCCAAATCATTTCTGACCAAATCTACAATCATCATATTTTCAGCTCGTTCTTTTTCGCTTGTTCTGAGGTAGTTTTTATGTTCTTCGTCTTCTTGTTCTGTTTGCCCTCTTTTTACTGTTCCTTTTATAGGTTGAGAAATTAGTCTGTTTCCTATTTTTTTTAAAAATCGTTCTGGAGAGGCACAGAGAGTATATTTTGCTGAATTATCAACAGTAATTTTCAAAAAAGAAGAAAAAGGCATTTTTGAGATTTTACATAATTCTTGATAGGCTTCTAATGGATTTAATTCTAAATTTTTGATAAAAAATTCTATACACAAATTTAGTTCATAAACGTCCCCTTCAATGATATGATTTTTGATTATCTCAACGGTTTGTAAATATTCTTTTTCTGTAAAACGAGCGTTTATTTTTGGTTTTGAAGTGTTTTTTGTCGTCGGTGAGGACACCGACAACGGCAGTTTTAACTTTGAATTATAAATTGATTTATCACTCAATTCTATATTTTCTATTTCTACAATAACTTTTGATAGAATTTTATCATCATCAAAATTATTCTCTTCTTTTGTTTTATCAAAAATCAAATTACCTTTTGTATCAAAAAATAAAATGTATTGAGGCTCAAAAAAATAAAACTCTGGAAAGCCTAAATTATCAAGATTAGTACTAGATAAATCTTCCAATTCATTTTTTAAGTCATAATTAAAATAGCCAAAAAGATACGAATTCTGTGGTTGATTCTGACTATTCCAAAAGCTATAGACTTTATCAAAACTGGTTTTCCCTTCTATTTTATCAGAATTATTACTACAAATTTTCCTTTTTTCTCCTACTGCCAAAACATGTAAAAATGGTTCATGAGGATAGTCTATCTCATTTGGATTGAGGTAAATAAAAGTTTTGAAGGTTGAAGCCCATTGTAGGGATTTTTTTAGGAAGGTTGGCATTTTTAATAAGAACTACTAGGTATTATTGGTAAATGATTCGTATGATTTATATGATGAATGAAGATAAATGAAATTTGAAAAAGTCGAATACAAACAATAATTTTTTAAAAATTTACGTTGATGAAGACTACTCGTTTAGTACGTTCTGAATGACGGTTGTTATTTTATAACAATAGCACAATTCGGTGGTCTTTTTTTAATCTAAAAAGACTCAAACAAATAATTGCTTGAGTCTTTTCTGTTTTAATTAAATTCTACCGTTGCTCGTGTCCTCACGAGCGACAAAGTAAAAAAAATTAACCTATTCTTTCGATCAAATCAGCTGAACGGTTTGAATAACCCGATTCGTTGTCGTACCAACCTACTACTTTTACCATAGTTCCACTAGCATACGTAAGTGCAGAATCAAAAATACAAGAGTGAGGATTTCCTACAATATCGATAGAAACGATTGGCTCGTCTGTATATTCCAAAATACCTTTTAATTCATTTTCAGAAGCTGCTTTCAAAGCTGCATTGATTTGCTCTTTAGTAACTTCTTTTTTCAAAATTACAGTAAGGTCAGTCAAAGAACCGTCTGGAATTGGAACACGCATCGCACAACCATCTAATTTTCCAGCTAATTCTGGCAAAACCAAACCAACTGCTTTAGCTGCTCCTGTCGTTGTAGGAACGATAGAGTAAGCTGCTGCTCTAGCTCTACGAAGGTCTTTGTGTGGTGCATCGTGGATATTTTGGTCAGAAGTATAAGCGTGAACGGTTGTGATAAAGCCTTTTTCTACGCCAAATTTGTCGTTCAACACTTTTACCATTGGCGCAAGACAGTTTGTAGTACAAGACGCATTTGAAATAAGCGTGTCACTATCCTCCAAAATTTCGTCATTTACACCCAAAACTACTGTTTTGATGCCGTCTTTTGCTGGTGCAGAAATGATTACTTTTTTTGCTCCTGCGCTGATGTGTCCTTCAGCTCTTTTGTCTGTAAAGAATCCAGTTGATTCTAAAACTACGTCGATGTTATTTTCTTTCCAAGGAAGTTTTGAAGGCTCTCTTTCTGCTGTTACTTTGATTACTTTTCCATTGATAGTCAATGAATCTGGAGTAGAAGAGATAGTTCCGTCAAATTTGCCATGTACCGAATCGTATTTGAGAAGGTGGGCAAGTGTTTTTGTGTCCGTAAGGTCGTTGATTGCTACTACTTCGATAGACGATTTTTTCATTAAGGCACGAAACGTAACACGTCCGATGCGTCCAAAACCGTTGATTGCTACACGAATTTTTTTATCTGCCATTCTGAGTTGAGTATTTATGAAGTGAGTAAAACAAAAGTAACTTTCGTATTTGAATAGTATAGAAAGCTACATTTTTAAATTGGTGCAAAAGTACGGAATTTTTATTAGAATTTGTTTTTCAGAAAGCAATTTTGAGTTTTTATTATCTTAAAGAGATTGATTTATAATTTTTTAGTATAGTTTTCGTTGTATTCTATTTTTGTACCTCCCCCAAAACTCGCTCAACACCAATACCATTAATATCCATTCCCATAGAATTACAATACCTTTCATAAACTATTTCTTTACCATTTTGATTTAATTCTTCTTCAATTTGGGGAGGAAAAATATAAGAAATAGGTAATTCATATTCATTAGGATAAGGACTAAAACGCCCAATATGCCTTCCATTGGCAATACAAATCGTCTTTGTCTGCGTGGCTGCCCCAAGATGAGAAGCTACTGTTTCATTAGTAATTAATAGATTACTTTGAGCTATGATTTGAGTGAGTTCTATCAGATTTGTTTTTCCTGTAAGGTCATTTATATTATTTTGAACTTCACTTTGATTTTCAAAATTATTTTTATTTTTAATAAAATCAATAATATTTTGAGCTAAAATTTGTTCGTTTTTTCCTCCAATCAAAATAAAATGTAATTCGTTATTGATAGCATATAATTCTAATATAAGTTTTGCAAAGTTTTCGAAATGCCACGTTTTATACACTTCACTTGCCCCAATAAAAAGAGCTATTTGATTTTGTTTTTTTTCTGTTACATCAACTTTATTTAGTAGAGAAGGATAATTCAAATCAATTTTTTTATTCAAAAACTGCTCAAAGAAAATTTTATTTCTATCAAACTCAAAAACTGGTTTATTAGGAGTTTGTAGTAATTTTGTGTAAAAACTATCAGCTAATTTTTTTTCTTTTGGAATTAAATTATCTGTATTTCCTTCGTTTCCAATTCGTTTTTCTGCTCCTGAAACGTGTGCAATCGCATCTCCAAAAAGCAAAAGCCTTGAATATGTCGATTCGATAGCCATTTCAAAACCTTGTTTTCTAATCTGTTTTTGTTTTTGATAACGATATAAAGGATTTTGATAGAATTTTTTACGGTCAATCCAAATTAGCTCATTTACGGTTTCTTCGTCCCATTCTTCAAAAAGTGATTTCCACATAGCATTTCCACACAAAACACGTTTGTAATTTTTGTAGGTTTGGTCGTTTGCTAGTTCTTCTAAAAAATTACGGAATAAAATATAATCTCCAATTGCATCTAAACGAATAATCAAAAGTGTGTTTTTATGTAGATTATAACTTGTAGATTTTATCGCAAATTTATCGATAAAATGACACAAATGAACCTGAAAAGCAATTTTGATACGTTCTTTTAGTTTTTGGAAGGTAGATTTTTTTTTCATAAAAGACTTTTTTTGATTTAATAATTAATATAAATAGAAGTTTGTAAAATAATTGTGATTTTTTGAAGATTTATTTGCAATCCCCCCCCCTCTCCTTATATTTGTATAAATATCGCACGTAGTGCTATTTTTTAGTATTATTTATTTTATTTCACAATTTAATTTATTTCAACGATGAAAAAAATTCAAGTTTTATTCGCTTTAGTATTTATGTTCTTTATGTATTCTTGTAATTCTGAACAAGCAGAGATACAACAGGACTTGGCAGCTAATGTAGCAGAGCCAAGTATCGAACAACAGATTTTAGAAGTTCATAATGTTTTTTTAGAACTTAGAAAAACTGATCCTACTGTTTCTTTAGATTTAAAAATGGTAGAAGGTAAACTTGTCAGTAAAATAGGACAGAAGGTCAAAGTACAAATAATGGAAGAGTAGAAGCAACTTGTAAAGGTGATGGTTATGCTTTTGCTAAATGTGTAAAAGAAATTGTTGATAAATATGGCCGTGCTGTTATTACAACTTGTGCTTACTGTGCAGAGCCTTGTGAACCGTAATAGTTGTTAATCTTAATTAAAAGAAAAAAAGCATTTCTATTTTTATAGAAATGCTTTTTGGTTTTATTTTTACTAAAAAACTAATTTTAGTTAGTTTCTTTTTCTTTAGCTTTATTTTCTTTAGCTTCTTTCGTTGCTTCTTCTTTCGGAGTAGGAGTTGCATTTTTGAGTTCTTCAAAAGTACGTTTTACTTCTCTTTCTTCGAATGATTCTATCTCATCTCCAACTTGAATTTCGTTGTAGTTCTTGATAGAAATACCACATTCAAATCCCGATTTGACTTCTTGTACATCGTCTTTGTAGCGTTTCAATGTTTCGATTTCTCCTTCGTGGATAACAATACCAGCACGAATAATTCGGATTTTGTTACTACGTTTGATTTTACCACTTGTAACCATACAACCAGCAATAACCCCCACTTTAGATACTTTGAATGTTTCACGAATCTCAACTGTACCGACAATATCTTCTTCAATTTTTGGAGCAAGAAGACCCACAATAGCCGACTTGACTTCATCAATCGCTTTATAGATAACTGAATACAGACGTACTTCTACTTGCTCTCTGTCTGCCAATGCACGAGCATTTCTTGACGGACGAACTTGGAAACCAATAATAATCGCATCTGAAATAGTTGCTAGATTAATATCTGATTCTGAAATCTGACCTACACCTTTCATTACTACATTTACATTTACTTCGTCAGTAGAAAGTTTTTGTAGTGAATCTGCCAATGCCTCAACGGAACCATCAACATCACCTTTAATAATAAGGTTGAGCTGTTGGAAGTTTCCGATGGCAAGTCTTCTATTAATATCACTAAGTGTAAGGCGACGAGTGGCACGAATAGACTGCTCACGTAAAATTTGCTCTCTACGAGTTGCAATATCTTTCGCTTCACGTTCCGATTTCATTACATTGAATCTATCTCCAGCTTGTGGCGCACCATCCAAACCTAAAATCTGAACTGGTGTTGAAGGTGGCGCACTTTCCAAACGATTACCCAAATGGTCAATCATGGCACGTACTTTACCAAAATGCGAACCTGCTAAGATTACATCTCCAATTTTCAAAGTACCATTTTGTACGATTGTAGTCGCTACATATCCACGTCCTTTATCTAAAGAAGCATCTACTACTGTTCCTGCTGCATTTCTGTTTGGATTTGCTTTGAGTTCTAGTATCTCAGCTTCTAACAAGACACCTTCTAATAATTCATCTATTCCTAATCCTTGTTTTGCAGAAATATGGTGTGACTGATATTTCCCCCCCCATTCTTCTACAAGTACATTCATATCTGCAAGTTCTTGTTTTACTCGGTCTGGGTTTGCTCCTACTTTATCTATTTTATTGATAGCAATAATAATAGGCACTTCAGCAAGTTTGGCATGATTAATTGCTTCACGAGTTTGAGGCATAACACCATCGTCTGCTGCTACTACAATAATAACCACATCGGTAACTTTTGCCCCCCTTGCACGCATAGCAGTAAAGGCTTCATGGCCTGGTGTATCTAAGAAAGTAAGTTCTTTACCTTCATCTAAAGTTACATTATACGCTCCAATATGCTGCGTAATTCCACCTGCTTCGCCTGCTGCTACTTTTGCTTTTCGGATATAATCTAAGAGTGTAGTTTTACCGTGATCTACGTGTCCCATAATAGTAACGATAGGCGCACGAGGTTCTAAATCTTCTGGTTTGTCTTCTGTTTCTAATACAACTTCTGTTTCTTCTTCAGCTGAAGTAAACTCTACATCATAACCAAATTCATCTGCAAGAAGTGTAATAACCTCAGCATCAAGACGTAAATTGATAGAAATCATTACGCCAAGTCCCATTCCTTTAGAGATAAGTTCGTTAATAGAAACGTCAAGTAAATTTGCAAAATCACTTGCAGGGATAAATTCAGTTACTTTCAATAACTTGTTTTCTTCTTTTACCTCGTTTTGTTCGCTTTCACGAGCCTCACGCTTATCTCTTCTATTAGATCTTTTTCCACCTCGTCCACCTTTTCCTGAACCTGTGTTCATACGAGCAAGTGTAGCCTTGATTTGTTCTTGAACTTCTTTTGCAGTCGGTTCTTTACGTCTTTTCTTACGACGTTTACTTGCTTCAGACTCTGGTTTTGGTGTAGTAGGAGTTGTTGCAGTTCCTTTGTCGCCTGTATTCAGTTTAGTCAAATCTTGTGGTTTGCTATCTGAAGAACCTTCTCCCTCACCTCTACGACGACGACGGCGACGACGGCGACGGCGAGTTCCATCTTCTGACTTATCATCAGAAGATGTTTTTTTCTTTTTAGAAAAAGACGATAAATCTATTTTACCAACTACTTTAAGTCCTGGTAATTTATCTCCTTGTGAAGAAACAAAATCCTCACCTTCTTCTTTTTTACCTGCAACAACTTCTTTTTTTTCAGCTATTTTTGAAGGCTTAGTTTCTTGACTTGATTTTTTAGAATCTTCTTTTGTCTTGCTTGTAGGACTTTCAGACCTATTTGACTTATTATCTGATTTTTTATTGTCTGAATGCCTGTTATCTTTTTTATTGGAATGTTGTGAGGTAGTTTTATTACTACTGTTTTTGTCTTCTTTCTTATTATCTTGTTTAGAACCACTATTCTGTTTTGATGCTTCTGTATTTGTATTTTTAGCGTTTTTGACAGCAGAATTAGATGGAGTTTTAGCATTTTGAGAAGAAGGTTGAGAAGGTTTAGTAGTCGCCTTTTCATTTTTCTTATCCTCTTGTTTATTATCTTTATTATCTTTATTATCTTTATTATCTTTATTATCTTTATTATCTTTATTATCTTTATTATCTTTATTATCTT
>Ga0100402_1006843_pt1 | contig 11186 bp, 10 predicted proteins | sample CryGeyme20150102_FD_80419 | JGI IMG/M metagenome (GOLD analysis project Ga0100402, IMG submission 80419) | Groundwater microbial communities from Crystal Geyser aquifers in Utah, USA - Crystal Geyser metaG 2015-0102 | ecosystem: Environmental > Aquatic > Deep subsurface > Groundwater | place...
GTAGAGCAGAATGAGGGATATAGTATCACAAGAGATTAGGAATATAAATCGATATTGATTGTTCAGAATAGGAATATCTCAAATTTAGATTCGATTAATTTATAAAGTAAATTTGATAAAAAATCAGCAAAGCAGTCTACTTGCCAAACTCATAACGACCATAAATTAAGCCCATGCTAAAGAAAAGCATTGAGGAGCCTTCTTTTGATCTAATAGACCCCATACTCAGTTGATAGCCCTCCATCAGTTGCAAAAGTAGAATATCATTCGTGATGAGAAGAATTTAAAAATGTCTCGTTAATCCCAAATATATTCAAAGATGATTGATCATCATCGAAGGTTGCATCTATCTATATTAGAGGCCAAAATTTTCAATTTTCAATCTAGGCAGAGCGAATGAAAACTCTTCATTTCTCTGAAAACACAATAAACTAGAAAGAAAAGAGCATTGCCTAAACAAGAAAACATTGGAGGCTATCAAACAGCAAAGGTATCGTGAAAAAAGAAGCAATTGTACAACCAACATCAGGCAGGAAAAAATCTATTTTTTAGGAGAAGAAGGAATAATATTGGACAAGAAGTAGATCAAGAGAATTAGCACATCAATAGCTTTCGGAATAACTCAGTTTATGAAAAAAGTAAAGATATTAATAGACTCATATTCCCCATTCAATGACAATTTTTGACGTGATTGCAAACAAAAAAGGACACTTCTTACCTTCCAGGTATTGATGTCAGAAGAAGGACGAGCATTTCTGAAAAATAGATATTCGATGCTTATGATAATGTTCATATTTAATTATGCTCAATTCTCTACACGGATAAATCCCTCGCCTAAAAGTTAGCTCCAACGAACGAGGATACGCAGAGCACAAAAAGTAAATATCTTAGAACCCAGGTGTTTCAGACAATGCCTTATAAGCTTCGAAACCAATAACTTATCTTTAGACGAGAAAGCGTGTATTGTCGGATGTCTTGGCAAGTATCGAGAAGCTGAGAGATACCTAACAGAAAAGGTTCACAAGTTGATGACAGAGCATGCAGCACAAAATGAGGAGATTAGAGCTCTGTATGACGGCAATCTTGACGGAGCCAACAATAGCCATTGATGTGCTCCTTTTATCCTACTCTATATATCAAATAAACTCCATACTCAAGTACAGTATTTTCTAAACTTGGATAAGCAGGAGTTGTCACATAAATATTGTTCTGTTGCATTTATTACTCAGCTGAAACAAGCATACTATCACTCTTTTTAGATTTGTTACTTCATCTTGTTCTTGTCCACGATCTCCTTGAAGTCTCTTAATCGCTTAGCAGTGTAATCGAAGACCTCATGCTCTTTAATTCCCTTGCCCACGATCTCGTTGAAGATGATCTGGAAGCCAATTGATATTCCGCTACGTTCAAGATATGGGTAGTAGTCTTTCCTGATCTTTTATATTTTCGGGTTCTTCTTTTGATGACGTTTCTCGACACTTGATTCTTACATCACTTCTCAATTAAAATTATTAAGAATTAGAGCACAATAAAATCATAAGTCAGCTCTCGAAATTGATTGATCTGGAACTTCTGTTGAGCGCTTCACTTTTCATCATGCTTAACTTCTTTACATCTGAAAGCATTTTCTTGTTCTTTAAACTTTTCTGCATTTTTTTACCGAGCACGTATAAGTCTCTCTGCTTTTAAGAGTCAAACATTTAATAAATTAGCTTGTGTTAATTTTAGTAATCTTCCAAAATTTGTTCAAGTTCGGGTAAGCTGAAATTATACTTGAGCATTATCTTTATTAGCTCAAATTCATTTAAATCGTCTCCCATCTACGACAAATCATTGACCAAGCTTTAGTTTTAAGAAAGATGGTACCTTACTTGAGACTTAGAAGTTTGGTCCTATCTTATTGATTCATTCTCAATCAAAATAGACTCTTAACCTTCTTGACTTTTCTTTTTCATTAAGGGAAAGTCGAATTAGTGATCATTCTTCTTTGGCTCTTCTTCATGGCTGCATTAGTTTTTATTCGCAAGATCCTCAACTACAGAAGATCCTGATGCTGACACAAAACAACCTTGTTGGATGTTGGAATATTGTTGCGAGAACAATTAGTGCCTATCAAGACAAGTACACTTCCCACAGCTGCACTATTATTAGTTGATTAAGTTCACTTGTTCAAGCTATTCCACTCTTCTTCGAAGTTTGAATATCAGCTAACTCTTATTTTCTTCTTGCAATGATGCCAATTTTTTGAAGTAATCCCGCTCTTCTCTGAGCTTCTCAACTTTTGAGGCATAAATTTCAAGAATATAAGACACTTCCTATTTGCAGTAGTCTGAGCACTAGAGAGATTAAACTATTTATTTAATGTTTTCCTTTACATTGCCTATGAACTTGATCGTTATTGAGCTGCCCTTTTGACGACCCAAACTTTATTTGGATGAGCCAGGTTTCTGTCTAGTTGACTTGGAGTGCACGGAGTACAAATTGTTGGGCAGATTAGAATAATTGGAAACTTATCTTAGCATCAATAGTATTATTTATAATTATTTTTTATTTGGCGGTCATCATTTGCGATTTTTGTTCTTCTTTTTCTTCTTTTACTGCTTGCTTGTAAAGTTGTCTTTCAAGGAGCACTCTCCAATATCCTTGTTTCGAATCGTATAAATCTTGCTTCTCCATCGATTCAGTCGCTCTTCCTCAATATGGCATGCAGCTCGATTTGTCTTCGCCAAATTTAGCTGTTCCAAAAAATTGCTCAACTGTGCCTCTTCTTCGGTTATTGATTATCTTGGAGTTTTTGAAGATTTTACAAGGTCATTCTCTTGATTTTTGAACTAATTCATTTCTCTCTCGATTTTTTTCCTCAGCTTTTGTTGACGTTTACTCAGCTTTTTGTCATTTTTGATTTATTATATCCAACTTTATTGGCTGTTGGAGGTTGCCTCACCTGTGGATTTCTCATCATTAAAACTTTAATCAACTTGCTCCTTGAAATTTTAAAAGCAAACTGTTCCGTTCCTTTCAAACTATTATTTTGCCCAAATTCCTCCATTAGGGTTAATGGTATCGGATTTGAAAGTATCTCTGTATCTGTTAAAATCGACTTGCTTGATTTCCTGAGTATATTTGTAACAGCCTTTTCCATGCTTTCGACTACATTTACTGACAAAGTGGTTGGCTGCCATGCGATAGAGGTTTGTGTCTTTGTCTTTTTCCTTCATGAAGCGTTAAACCTATCGAAGAAGTTCTTATTTTTCTTTTTAGAGCTCTTTTCTATATTTTTCCAGTTTTTACTTCTCTTACTATAAGCAGCATTTAGAATGTTCCCGAGGTTTGTCATGTTGTTTTGATATTTTCTTTCGGCATTTTTCAACTGTGTGATGTCCTCCCAATCCATGCTTCTCTGTCAACACAAATTCATTAGTCAAGTTGCCGTTGGCCCTGCTCAGGTATCTTTTTGATAGCTATAAGGTCAATTACTCTTCCTTTTCATCTATTTAATAGGCATCCATGGATGAGAATTACTATTGAAGTATAAAGTCTGGTGGGTTTTCAAGTTCTTCATGTTTCAAGAGGATATCGTTGTGGTCACCATGCTATTATATTCCTGTTGACGCTGAGAGCTTAGCCAATGCTTCACTCTCTCTGAATTTATCAAATATCGGCATTTGTTCAACTTAAACTTCAACTCTTTATTCAATCAACTCATCTTTTTCGTCACCTGAAGTGAAATTTATTTTACATTAGAAAAAATTGAGGTCATCTTCTTGACTCTGGCTTGAGTTATCAGCTTCAATCGTGAAACCACCAAGTAATTCAGGGCAGCTGGTGTCAGTATAGTCTATCGGCTCATCTGCAGCCAATTTTTAGAAAACATTCTTATAATTGTCAATTCTTTATTGCATTTTGGTTGTGAGCTTGTAGGAATCAAGGTACTGGTTTCGAATTTATTCGATGAGATTTGTATCTACATGACTTTCTAATTACCCACTCTGTTTCTAGAAGATAGTCTGTTACTTTCTCTATTCTCACGATTTTTGAAAGCATTTTTCTTCTCTTCTCTTTGACGCATTTTCATGGCATCTTCAGCATTGAGGCTTAATTTTTTGAATTTTTTGGCACTAGCTTTTGCAAGATTGATAGCGAGTTCATCTTCTTTGAATTTAGTCAGATTCATTCTCTTCAAGGTTCCTTCTTTATCAACATTGACAAATCTGCACTTGTTAGCAAGAGAAATAACTGGAAGCATGTGTTTAGGTCTGAATGTGCTTGAGCCAGTGGTGAAGACTTCAAGAATCAGTTAATTGATGGATTGTTGAAAGCTTTAGCAGGTCAAGTCTTTGACTGGAATATGCTTATAGATGCTTTTCCAGAAGGCATCAACTTCTTTGACACAATCGCATGTGTACTTATAAAAGTTGATGTACATGTTAGACACAGGAGGGTAAATGTTTTTAAAACTTTAGGGATCTCCCTCGTATTTGAACTGCATCCAGTTAATTTCCCATGAACTACTTGTCTGAGAAAGCTTGTAAAGCCAACGACTACTACTTTTGAGAATATCAAATGAATGATCGATCGCATCTCTTAGTCTCCATGCCACCACCTAAACTGTATCTCTAATCATTGAGTATATGGTTGAGCATGAAGTATGCTAAAAAGCTGTCGAGGTGTTGATTTTATCGAGGTTGTCAAACTTTGATTAGTGATCTACATTTGGGTTCGAGTAAAATATAGATTAGATCCAATTGCGAATAAATTCCTCTAACATGAACTGGTGATTTTCAGTTCTAAGCTTTTTCTCAAATGGATTGACGACCATATTCTGATAATTATTATGGTTGTTGCGTTAATCTTCCATGCTTTAGACCTATTACATTGCTGTATACCAGATTTATTATTATTAATTCCGAAGAATATTAATGTAGCGATGTTTGTCTGAGCTTTATCAGTTTTAGAGCCTGAATTTGATTGCTGCCTACAAGCTCAGACCTCTTTGAGACCGATTTGTTTACTTGATATGAAATACAAGGATATCAAGATATTTGACGATAAATAGTTTGGGATAAATAATAGATAGCAACATCTTAGTAGCTTTCGTAAGCATTAAGAATTCGAAACAATATTATTGTCGAACTTGACTAGCATAATTATAATCCTATCATTATTATTAAATATCTTAATGCAGGAACAAAAGGAATAAACATATGCCTTTAACATTGATAGAGGAGGAACATTCACAGATTTTTATATTCAGGATATTCAAAACAAAAAAATTGCCAAGGAATCGGCCTTCAAAGTCCTATCTCAGGGACAGTAAGGATAGGGGCCAGTTATTGGCATCAAGAGATATCTCAAAGCAAAAGGACTCATGAAAGGAGATTAAAAGATTCCGAACAAATACATTGAACACATCAACTTAGGAACCACTATCACCACTAATGCTCTTCTCGAAAGAAAAGGTTGCAAAAATGCAATGCTCCTGACAGAAGGTTTCGAAGACCTATTGACAATCAGACATCAGGCTAGACCCAATATCTTTGATCTAAAAAATGCAAGACCTTCACCCTTGGCCAATCACTCTATTGAAGTGAAAGAGAGAATCTACCTGAAGAAGAATGAAAAAGAGAATGATTTACAAGAGAAAACAGTGGGAAATAGTACTGTATATATTAGCAAACCTTCCTAAAAGCAACTAAAATAGATCTCTGACTATTTGAAGAAAAATAAAATATAAAGTGTGGGCGTGTCTTTCTGCAATAGCTATCTTGCTCCTGATAATGAAATTAAAGTTAAATAATTTCTCGAAAAGGAAGGGTTCGAAAACATATAACTTGGATCTTCTTATCATTAACTTGGCTATGTTCTCAGGTCTGAGACTGCTAACCTAGATACCTTTCTCAATCCCATAAGTAATTGAAATTGTATACAGTGAAAAAATACTTCAAATAATTCTTAAGCAATTTCCAAGAGCCTGAAAAGCTTGTCTTTAGGATTATGAGAAGCGATGGAGGATTTGACAGAGTGGAAAGATCAAGAGCAAGTTAACTACTCTTATCAGGACCTGCTGGTGGGCTCATCGGTTATCAAGCCATCATCAATGTCTTTGAAGATGTTTCTAAAAGTGAAATCAACAGTAAAACAATTTGCATTTAGATTTGATTGGCCTCGACATGGGGGGCACATCCACTGATGTGAGCAGAATTTAAGATAGATAGTTTGCCACTCGATATAGATTCGATATTGAAGGAATATAGCTTTGTACTCCTCATCTTGAAATCGATACTATTGCAGCAGGTGGGGGGTCGAAGCTAACTTTTCACAATGGAATGTTCAAAGTTGGTCCAGAGAGTGTTGGGTCAAATCCAGGCCCGGTATGTTATGGAATTGGGGATTAACTTGCTCTCACAGATGCCAATCTGATACTTGGCCGATTGGACGAAACTTTTTTCCCAAAAATATTTGGCAAAAATAAAAATGAAGGCCTCAATATTGAAGCCTCAAGAGCATCATTTGAAAAACTCTCAAAGGTGATCAACAACAATGAGAAAGGAAAATCGATTTAATCAATAGCTGAGGGATATGTGGAAATAGCAAATTAACTGATGGCAAAAAGTGCAAGAAAGTTGCTCACGATGGGCCTGCCTGATGCTCTTGTCATTTTTGGATCAGCAGGAGGTCAACACTGCTGTGACTTGGCCCAAAAAATAGGAGTTGAAAAGATATTCATTCATAAGTATTCGGGCATTCTCAGTGCATATGGCCTAAGTATGGCTTAAGAAACAATATAAAACAAATAATTTTTAGGATTAAAGGTAAACAAAAAATAATTTGACTTTTCTGAAATTGAAAAAAAGGTTGAGAGTTTCAAGACAAAAGACACAAAAGCTTACTCAAAAGTCAAATATGAAGTCGGTCTTGGCTATGAAGGGACGTCGTACACAATAATAGTGCCATTTGGAAAAGATATGATTTAATCATTTGAAAAGGCTCACAAAAAACAAAATGGTTTTAATCTTTCAACTCCGATCATTCGAATCTAATATTTTGTTGAGCACTTGATTCAAGAACCTCCTCGTTTTACTAGATAAAATTAATAGTACATGTAGCAAGACAAAGAGAAGTTTAAGCTCAAAGAAAAAGATGTATTCTTAGATGGAAAATTTATTAAAATAACTGTGTATAACAATGAAAATATGAAGAATTGTGTAGTCAAAGGGCCAGCTTTGCTACTGTCTTCAACCTCTTCAGTTCTGGTCAAATAATCCTGGATTGCTAAGATCACCAATGAAATAACTCATATCTATCGAGAATAGGAGCATCAAAGGAAAATATCTGAGGAGAAAATTGAGAAACCTGATCCTATTAAGTTGACTCTCTACTCTACTCGATTAATGTCGATTGCTGAATAAATGGGCAAAGTTTTGCAAAAGGTCAGCATAAGTACAAACATCAGGGAGAGACTTGATTTTTCATGTGGAATATTTGACTGGAAAGGTAGTTTGCTCGCCAATGCTCCACATTTGCCAGTGCATCTAGGATCAATGGAAACAGCTGTTTCAGAGCAAATCAAAAGAGGAATTGAGGTGGGAGACGTAATTCTGACGAACCATCCAATTGCAGGAGGATCACACCTTCCTGATCTAACAGTCATCACATGTACCTAAATCTTCAATACTCGCATGTACCTTGCAGCGAGGGGTCACCATGCAGATATTGGTGGCATAACTCCTGGATCAATGCCAGCCTTCTCCAAACATCTTTCAGAAGAAGGAGTTGCTGTGTAAAAATTCAAACTCATGGAGAATGATGAGTTTCAGGAAGAGAAACTTCGTAAACTTTTTGAGCAGTCAAGAAGGATTGACGACAACGTATCTGATATTTTGGCCCAAATATCAGCCAATTCCCTTGGAGTGAAGCTGATAAAAAAATTGATTGAGGAATATGGAATTAACTAATTCAAGCAATACGTTAATTTTATCTGTCAGAATGCTGCTGAATCTGTCAGATAAATTCTATGCTAATTTAGTCTCAAAAACAATATGAAGTAAGTTGATACTTTGACCAACAGATAATTCATGGATGATGGAACTCCTATTGAACTGAAATTAACGATCGACAGGAAAAATAAAACAGCTATCTTTGATTTCCATGGAACTGGAAAGGAGGTCCTTGCGAATACCAATACTCCAAAATCCATAACCAGAAGTGCTATCCTCTATAGCTTGAGATCTCTGATTGGCCAGGACATGCCTCTCAATTCAGGAGTCCTCATTCCTATTGAAATTCTTATTCCTGATGGCTCCATTTTGTCCCCATCGAAAAATGCAGCTGTTGTGGGAGGAAACGTCGAAACCTCGCAAAAGCTAGTCGATCTGATTTTGAAACCCTTCAATCATGTTGCTTGCAGTCAAGGTACAATGAACAACTTCCTTTTTGGAACAGACAAGACAGCCTACTATGAAACGATCTGTGGAGGAACAGGAGCAGGAGACGGTTGGCATGGTACAACAGTTCAGTGCCACATGACTAACACCCGCATCACTGACGTCGAATCTCTTGAAAAGACATATCCTGTCATTTTGAAGAAGTTCAAGGAGCGTAAAGGATCAGGGGGAAGAGGAAAGTTCAATGGTGGAAACGGTGTAGTACGATAGTTTTTGTTTGTAGAAGATGTTACTGTAAGCTTGCTTACTGAGAGACGAGTATTCAGTGCTTATGGGATCATGGGAGGATAAAATGGAATGGTCGGCCTTAATACGTATGTGACAAATGAAGGTGTGGAGAAAAATGTGGGAGGAAGAAATACCTTTGAGTTGAAAGCAGGTGAAATTATTAGAATTGAGAGTCCAGGTGGAGGAGGTTATGGCAAACCTGAATGATTCATGCGTCAGTAAATCTTATAAAAAACGGTCATTAAAGACTCAATTGTCATAATAAACTTCATGTAAAATCAATCGCCTTTTGCTAATAATAGGACATAACAATATTCTATAATAGGATGTCATCAAATATTGAACGATAGCAGGATAACGAAACGGCCACATTTTCCAATCAATATTATAGATTTTAGGCCTTGAATCCCAACAACTAAATTGAATAATCTCCTTCAAAAAGTTAGTCCCCTCAGTCATCGATTGTGATGCCTCAAGCACTTATCCAAAATAGCAACATTCAAAACGGTACTCTTTAGTTTCAGCAGGTGGATCCTCCACCAATTTTAGCTAATCAATAAGAAAAGAATACACTTTAAATGACCTTTTATCCCCAACAACCAGTTAGTTTGCAAAGGAGATCATCTTTATAACATTTGAAAAGATAACAGATCAAACTAAAGAAGAAGTTGCTTGGTTTTAGCTAAACGTTGACATAAATGGTGAATAAGCAAAGTGAGGTTGTGAACTAGTATGAAAGTGTGATCCGACAGTAAAAGGCCCAACAAAGAATACTCGCTAACTTGAATGAATAATATGAAGCATACTGTACTATGTTGCAGGCAGATTATGAGCTGAAAGTTGATGAATAGTATGAAAGTGAATATAGGAGGGTCTTGGAACTAAGAAAGGAAGTTCATGAGCTGAATATATAGCTATCGAGACCAATGATAAAGGACATACAAAAGCATAATCAGAAGGTAGAGAATCTATAAAAATAATTTTATTAATTGCAAATAATCATTGAAAAATTGAACGTTTCAAATGTTAAAAAATAAGAAAAGTTTGAAGAGTTACAAGAACAAGTTCAATAGAAACAGCAAAAGATAAAAAAGATTAATTTCAAAATTACTCAGATCGAAGAGGACTCTGAAGTTGATCTGACTGTCAGTTAGAAGGCAAATTTCAATTACAAAGATCAATATGAAGCCTTGATGGTTAAGCATAGTCGTTTGAGGAAAATAATAGATCAGTTTGATAAGAAAAAAGAGCTCGAGTTGAGCAAACGATTGAAGTAGATGAAGGAAAAAGACATATTATTAAAAGATATGGCAAGATAAATCAAAGTAATTGATAGCAAAAGAAAAATTCAGTAACAGGATCTGAAGAAAGTATAATAGGATAAGAGGAAAATGATCATTGAAAAAGTAAAAAAATAAGACTTGGAAAGAGGGTAAATTCAAACCCGAATTATCACTCTCGAAAGGATGGTCAATACTGTCGCTGAGTCAAAAGTTTAAGTTGGGCCGAGCAGGAACACCAACAGATCGAAAGCTATGGATTAAAATAAAAATATTAGCTTCAAAAGACAGCATTCAAGGCAGTCCAGACACAGTGAGGGAGTTCAGCATCAGAGATCTGTTACTGAAGGGAACGAACCAAATCGATTAGAGCTGAGTTTACGTCGCAAGAAGATTTACACTTAACTTGAAAAAAATAAATACTTTTAAAACATCAAGAGGCATTAGAAACAAAAGCTAAGCACAGTTGATGAACCTGAAGAGCTGAAATTTCCAAATATCAGAGATAAAAGTCTTCTTTCCTAGCCATCTTAGAATGAATCAATCATCCATCAAACCCGCTACTTCGATACAGAACAGGAAGAGAATTCTGGGCCAAGAGCATGCATACAATAGCACAACAATCGAATCAGGCAACTAAGGCAAAATAAGAGAAGATTCAATCAATCAAACTACCTTGAGCTGTGTAAATCATTACAAAAAGATAAATTGCTGATTGAGGAAGATTGTGAGTACGAAATGGAGGATCTTATATATAACAGCAAATTTTGATTTATATACTAACTTAATTTAACGATATGCTCAGAGAAAAGGGAGCCTTTTCCAATCGATACTACACACGCAGAGGAAAGGAAAACACACAAAACAACCACGACGAAATGGATTTTCCACTCGCCTATACTTCAAATAAATATACAAGCAGGTAACGAACACCACAAGGGGCAATCACTGGTCGAAAAAAAAAATAAGATAAGAAAGTGTAGGAGAAATCTATAGGAGCAGAGTTAACACCAGAACAAAGCAAGTCAGATCAAGTCCTCAAGCTAGAAAAAGCCCTACGATAAGCAAGATGTAAGAATGAGTTTTATTCAGAACAAATAAAAAGAACAAACAGATAGCACATGCTCAAGCACGAAAAACAAGAAAATAGAATAAGTTAGCTGACTCATGAGCTCTAACAGCAATCCAAAAAGGTTGTGGATCTGACATCTCAATTAAATAAGCAAGCTAAAAA